>Ga0181346_1000891_pt1 | contig 13177 bp, 24 predicted proteins | sample Su13VDMM15DN_FD_130100 | JGI IMG/M metagenome (GOLD analysis project Ga0181346, IMG submission 130100) | Freshwater viral communities from Lake Michigan, USA - Su13.VD.MM15.D.N | ecosystem: Environmental > Aquatic > Freshwater > Lake | place: USA: Michigan | collected 2013-07-15 | reverse complement strand
TAATTATTTAAAATAGGATTTTCGTTTATTTTAAATAAATTAATTTGTTTCTCAACAATATCATTTAATTGTTGTATTCTTCTAAGGATATAATTTTGACTTTCAGTTATAATGATTTTCATAGGTATTTGTAATATATAGGGTCTAATCTTCTTGCGATAATACTTTTTAAACTTCTTGGTATTTCACTTAAAGGTATTGTAAATTGGTCCATTACATATTGAGGTACTTGTTCAGAATCCCAATACGGAACCAATTCGTTAAATTCTTCTGTATGTAATTGGATAATTATGTTCTTAGTGTCAAAATGTATCTCAACAACATAAGCCTCATCATCGGGGTTATATAATTCAATTCCCAATTCATTAAGTATATTATCAGGTACTCTATACCAAACATCTGTGTCCGTTAAAGATTCCATTAATACTCTCCTAACAATTTTTTTTAAGTTGTGATTCATATACAAATAAATATCCCCTCCGTTGAATAATCATAAGTCCCAGATACTTTTTCTTTTACGTTTAAACCTCTTCATTAATAACTCCCAAATCAACACCACTATCCGTATCTTCCTCCTCATCGTTTAATTGTTTTTTATATTGATACCACGCAGGATTTGGAAGTCCACTATAATGGTCCCATAAATTCTCTTCTATTAAGTTTATTTCAGACATCATTTTAATTGTAATTACATAAATAAATTTTTAAGTCCTTTAATAATTTCAGCCCCTTTGTTTTTCAAAATTGATAGTATTACATCAGATGCCTTCTTATAATTAATTTTAGGTTTTACTAACGATGCCGCATCATTACCACCACCTTTTATTTTATCGTGCAATGATTTAAGACCTCCAATGATTTTATCATCTAAGGAAGTTAAATCAAAAACATTGTCATCACCATTTGATGATCCTGAACCTTTTCCAATCGCATCTTTTAAATCGTCAATAGGGTCCTCACCCGCATAGAATCCCCTTGAAGTTGGGTAAACATTATAATGTAGGTGGGGTGCGGTACTTTTAGCATTTCCCGTATTTCCTAAGGTCCCAACTTTAGTTCCCGAATTAACTAATTCACCATTCTTAACCGAAATACTATCTAAATGACCTAACCAATGAGAATATCCGTCTTTATCCTGAATAATGACAGTATTACCATTACTAAAATTTAATTTAACCACACCACCAACAGGTGCAACAATCGGGGTACCCCTATTTCCAAAAATATCAATACCAAAATGACCTTTAGGATGTCCTCCAGCACCAGCATGAGTCGACTTTTTACTAAAATCAGAATTTGCGGTTGATCGTGGATTACTAAAATTAGACCAATCTTTATCGTAACCTATATTAAATCCACCATCAATGGGGAATACGTCAAGTTCTTTGGATTCTTTTAGTTTGTGTAATTTTCTAATATGTTCTTTATCAAATTCACTGATTACTAATTTTTGTCCCATATGTTTTTTATTTATAAATATATACTTAAACAAAAAATCCCCACCGATGAGGTGGGGATTCATATATTAATTCCTAAATGATTATTATTTTTAACCACACGAAATTATCCTTTTACCCCAACTCATTTTTCCACATGAGGCTCTACCGCGATATGGAAGAACTATATTAAATTTACAAAATATCATTTTAAGTAAGGATAAACCAATTAATGTTACTAAAGCAATACTAGCAATTGATAATACCAATGCCGGCATAGCAAATCCTCCAAAAAGAGTGATAACTACCATGCTAGTACCAAAAAATTCATTAATCATTCCTTCACTAACCACTTCAGATGGGGTACCACCTGACAACATTAATTCATCTGCCTCAGATTTTTTAGATTTTATATCTCTAAATAATTGCTTTAGTTCCTCAATAGTTAATTTACCCAAAAACACCATAAACTTATCTATATACTCTTTAATAAAGTTAATAACCTCACCAACTTTTCCAGGAAACTTGTTATTAATTGACGACCCAACTTTATCTTCAATATATGTGTCAATATTACAAACTTCCAACATATTAGTTTTACCCGATAATTCCTTTGTTAAATTCTCGGTACTACTCAAACCATCATTTGTTATTCCAATTTCAGCCATAATATTATCACCACCATCAGATATGAGTTCATCAATCAATGTCTCAAATTTGTCATCGTAAATATCTAATTCTTTAATTAAATGATTCTGCTCAGAAATGACAACACCTCTTTTATAATTTAAAAGGTAATTCATTTTATTTAATTCCTCAATAATTATTTTTTTCATAATATTTTAATTTATTAATAAATATCACATAAAACAAAAAACCCCACTTGAAGGAAGTTTAAAGTTTAAAGTCTTGTTTTTCTATTGTTATAATAGAACCTATCTCAATTAATCGAATTACTTCTAAAGCAAATCCTTTTGCATTAGTATCTAAATCGTAAATGAAATTTCCTGGGTCTTCCCCATATTGAATACTCGCAATAACACTTTTTGTGTAGTGTGTGATCGTTACTTGCATTGGTTTCATAGTTTTTGTTTTTAAGGATTAAAAATATGTGAGTATAAAGTCTCACCCCTTGTTTTATTAATAACTTCCTTCGCCATTAAATATTCCAAATAAACTTGTTATTTCTGTCGGTGGTATCGGACAATTATATTTTTTCATCAGTTGTAGGTATTCTGCAACTGCTGAATCATTTGCTCGACCTTTTCCGTGTCCCCCACAACCACAAGTTACATTAGCGTTCATATACCAACTAACAAGTTGTACTTTGCTTACCTTCAACCAATGTCCGTAAGGTGTCATTTCGTGAGGTGTTCCCTGCAACACTTCTAACCGTTCAATTAAAGGTAAAGCAGAAAGAATTTCATTTGCTCTTTTGTAACCCATTTTTTTCCAATCTTCAATTTTTTTCATAGTTTTAAATTGTTTAAATGATTAATATAAAACAAAGGTACAAATAAAAAACCATATAACCTAATTAAATAAAAAACCCCACTCGTTGGAATGGGGTTTTTTCTAATTCTATATTATTAATTCATTCAAGAATTAATCAAGTGGACGTGGTGATGGTGGTACAGGTTGTGGTCGTGGTGGTGTGTTTACTGTTCGTGGTGGTGGTAGCGGTGGTCGCGGTGGTAGAGGTATGTCTACTGTTTGTGGTGGTCGTGGTGTTCCACTATCACCAATTGGTACAAAACAAAATGGACCATTTGCGGTATGAACAGTATAACCTTGACTTTCTGGGGATACGGTTCCATTAAACGTAATTTTAGTAAAAGATCCTGACATCTCAGAGGATGAACCTGGACCACCATTATTTACCATTTTACTATTACACGTTGGTAAATCTACTTGTTCTCTAATAACTCGTCTAACGATACGAGCCAAATCTGATTCTGTTAATCTTACTGTTCTTCTCATAATATTTTAATTTATTAATAAATACTTCGATATAAATAAAAAACCCCCACTTGATTAACAATCTTTTGTTTTTTCATTATAGTAGTTTATGATCTTTTCACCATGTTCATCCATTAATATTTTAATAAACTTGTTATATCCAATATCAGAATAAATAAATATAAATATATTATCAAAGTTGAAACGGTATTGATGACAAATTTCCTCAACAATACCCTTCATAAATTTTTTTAACGTGGGAAAGGTATGACAAAAGTCAATGTAGTCGTCTTGGTCCATGGGTCCCCAAAAATCATTACTAATATCAACCATTTCTGATACATCACCAATAATATCGTTTAACCTTCTTTTTAATCCAATAAGTTTATCGTACTGTTCCTCCGTTATAATGATCTTCATACAACAATAAATATACAAGAAACAAAAAACCCCACTTGAAGGTGGGGAGTTTTTATATTAATTACTTTTTTTATGCTAAGTTTGTATCTACAACTGTATTTGTGTTAACATAACCTTGTGCTTTACCACACCTAGATTTAAATATCCACGCTCTTTTATCTGAGAGGTACAAATTTTCTGGAAATTCTTCACCTATTAAATAAACCTCATTTTTAGTGAAACAATCAAAAAAACCAATTCTTCTTCTGTAACCAGAACCAGCCACACTAAATTCAAAATCAACATCGGTACCACTTAGTTTAATCGATGAACTATCAATATCAATATTAGTGTATATTTTAGTGGCGGCTCGGTCCTCGTATACAACGGTTTTTAAAGGGTTTGGTAACGTTAAAGGTTGTGATAACGATGGTTCTTCCATAATAACTCGTTTAACGATACGAGCCAAATCGTTTTCTGTTAATCTTATAATTCTTGACATAATATTTTTTGTTTGTTAATAAATAGTATGATAATCAAAAAAAACCCCACTCGTTGAAGATTTTAATTAACTATATATTTGACCAGTAAAGTAAAAATTTATATTATTATAAAAATTAAATATTAATCACGTGGAAAAGAAAAGAAAAATAACAAAAAAAGAAAAGGAGTGGATAAATGAAGAACTACAAAATCTAAAAGACCCAAAACACTTTAGGTTAAAAGATACCATAGAAAAAAAATCAAACTTCATTAATTTAAATGGTGGTTATTTTAATAAAGGAAAATATAAAGGAATAGAAGTTGATAGATCCTCAATTGAATACTTGGAATGGTTGTTAAATAAAAGTACAATAGTTCTTAACAAAGGTGAAATTAAATTAATTACTAAATTAATAGAAAATAAAAAACCCCACTCTTATTAAAAATGGGGGTTAAGATAATTAGGGGTTTTTCCAAAGTGTGTCCTCAAAATGACTATATAATAATTGTTTTTGTTCTCTTTTAAGATTTTCTAACACCTGTTCAATTTTTTCTTTTGACCATCTACTAAGTTGTTCACAAAAAAAATTTTCATATTTTTTATTGATATTATCACAATCAATAGAATCATAATTAGATAAAGATTCTTCAATCATATCAATCCAATATGTAATTGTTGTATATCTGTCCTCCTCATTAATCATTTTCTTTAACGATCCGATTAATTGGGATTCTGTTAATCTAACTATTTTTTTCATAATCTATTATTTTATTTTATTTTTTTTAAAAACCCAGCTAGGATCAACATCAAATTTATCGGGTCCAATATTTTGATTTAATCTTACATTAATTAATACGTCATTTATATCATCTGAGGTTAAATCATATTGGTAAGAACTTAATAATTTGTATAATGATTGTTTTAACTCAGAAATTTTATACTTTTTAATGAATTTTTTTTCATCATCCTCAGTTGGGACCTTAACCCAATTTTTTAAACTTGATAATATATTGTTTTTTATTTTTGTTAAAAACCCATAACTTATACGCCAATTATAATCTATTGTACCATCATTTATCTTTTCTATTATTTCATTAGAAACTTCCTTAAAAGTTTTATTATCAACATAGACTCCCTTAATTAACATTTTTGGAATAGTAGAATCCTTAAAATACCAATTCTTGTAATCATACATCTTTCTTAATTTTAATGGATCCTCTTCATTTAAATATTTATTTATAACGTCCATTGTTAATCCTTCAGGTAAACTAACATTAACCTTCTCATTAATAACTCTCTTAATAATTCTGTTTAAATCAGATTCTGTAAGTCTAACTATTTTTTTCATATTATATTCTTTAGTAATAAATATATCATCACTCTATAATGGGGGAATAGTTCCAATTTTTTCCCAAAAATTTTTCCAGAATTTTTTTTACGAATACTTTATTTAAGGGATCACCCCCCCTTTTTGACTGTCAAAATGACATATATGGGGGGCATACGGGAGGGGGGAGGGGGTACTACCCATATAGGGGAGGGGTAAAGGGACCATACCCCCAAGGTATAGATCAATTATTATAGTATGGTTCAAACCTACTAAGGTGAATTTTCATATTATCTTTGGCAGGGTAATCCTTTTTAATGGACATGTTATCTGGTACGATACTATAACAATAATTTAAATATTCTTCAAGTGGATCATTAAAGTTCAATGAAAACTTGTCCATGTATTTTTGTTTAAAGAATGGAAATAGAAATGATGACGATGTTTGTATGGTCTCTGACTGTTCAACATTATATTGTTCCTCTATCTTTTTAATATCAACAACAAGAGAAACAACAAAGATTGATGAATAAAGATCTAATGGTTTATCTATCTTGATCTCTTTAATGAAGGGATACTTTTTTATTACCAATATATATAACATTCTCCATCCCATCTTTTGCTTGGGGGTCATCTGATCAACATAGTTCTCGTAATAATATTCCATTATTAATAAATATATCGATATAATATTTGTGTATGTAAATTATTATCCATATCTTTGTATAGACGGTTGAGAGATCAGAGTCGGGCTGGCAGTCTTGGGGGTGTTTGGAGTGTAGACTCCATCCTGCTTTATTAAAAAAAATAAGACCCCCAAGGTATATACTTGTCTTTGTCATTTATTATTACTATCTTTGTAATATGAAATTAATATTCTTATTATTTATAATATACATATTAGGTGTATGTTATCTGTTTACTAAAGTTTAAATTATGAAATATCTACTTGAAATTATTATAGTGATCCTTACAATAGTGTTTGGTGTGTCTCTGTTTAGTTGGACACATAATTTTACCCCCTCGGTTATTGATGTTAAAGAAATTGAAGTGGTAACTAAAAAGGAGGAGGATGAGTTATGACAACATTAATTTACGTGGGATTAGTATTACTTACATTGATACTACTGATATTAATTATGTCCGTAGTCACCGTAATATTATTTAACTATTTCCCCCATGCCAAAATTACTATATGGATCGTTAAACATATTATTACAAATCAAGATCTAGATCCCCCAAGTTAGATAACACATTAATATATGAATCATCCCTGATCAACTTGTTGATCACCGTCAGATCCTCACTACATAGTGGGGATTTTTTATGTATGTACTCTATTACATCCCCCATGTCAGAACTTGTCATGATCACCGCTCTCTGTCTTATCGGTTTGTTTAATCCAATAAGGATCTTCTCATAATATATACATACCCCTGAGAAGTGGGGGAAAGTGGGATGTTCGTATATCACACTTATGGAACCATTATTATTCTCTACTCTACTTTTGAATTCTTTGAATATCTCTATCATCAGGGGGGTTTTTATTAATAAATATATGTTAATTTATTTTATTATGTCAAAATGTCAGTCTCACTTTGAAGATGGGATAATCACCTGACAGGGATTTATTTTTCCCCCTCCGTTTATTTTCCCCCACTTTCTACCACCGATATGGTCCTCTTGGTATAGTGAGAGTAAAAAAACCCCTCTGTTAGTACCTACAGGACCACTTTTTACTATGTATCAAAAATCCAGATAATTATACTAGGTTATGGTACATAGTGCGGGGACAGTCCTTTAGGACGTTAGTAAATCACTTATAGATAACTAAATAGATAATTAAATAGATAACTTCAACGATCCCTTTAGGGTTTCCTCCAACCTTTTGACACCTTAATAATAGACATACTTTTCAAACAAGTAAATTACTTACCACACATATAATTAAGATGAGGTTTACCTCACCATAACATATATAACATAAGTAACAAAATGATCTACATTAGTGTTCACTAACCGTTCACGTTACGTAAACATTCTCTTATTGTGAACAACCTCATCAGATAACTAAATGTTTACCACAATGTCTGTCTTTCACTGGGGGTGAGGTCGAAGACCGATTAAATGGATGTTATTAAATGGGGGGGATTGTAATCTACATTACGATAAAGTATATGTCCCATTAATTACCACATATCCTTTATAGATCTGTAAGAGTATAGGATAAAATTATGAATGAAATCCTCAGTGAGTTTACGAACGGGAGGATAGAGTGAATGATTTGATCGTATACTCTTATCCCTATAAACAAAAAACCCCCACTATTATTTTAGATCTTCATTTGATTTAGATCTTCATTTAAATTAAATCTTTCTATAATTTGATTATAAATCTGTGTCCTATGTTTTAAACATAATTCGTTTCTTTTTTTGATCCCCTCATAACCAAAACCTTGGATAAACTCGGTACGGCAATCTATAGGAACACATTCATCATCATCAATGTAAAGTACAAGTCCATTTGATTGTTGACAAAGCGAACACCTAATACCAGCTACTCTCCACATTTGTTGTCCATTATCCATTTGGATTGGGTAAATCTTTATTAAACACGCCTTTTTCAAACTATCTTTGTTCCCGTATCTAAAACCACCTATTGATTTTGCTCCTTTAAATGCTCGGAATGTAACGTCTTTAAAACCAATTATTTGTACGATAAGATCGTCAATATAAAGAGTCATTCCATCATCAGACAACTTATATGGGGATAACTGTGTTTCCTGATAGTATTTATTTATATCCCCATCCCACATTATTTTAAGGTATCTATCCATATTACCAACCGCTTTAACGGCATTATCAATCCCATATTTTTTAGCGATCTCTTTTAATTTGTCTTGTATCATATTGTATTTGATTTTAATAAATTCTCTTCTGCCCATAGTGGTTGTAGATTACTATAGTGACATAACTTTACAACCTCATCTTCTGTCTTACCTGATGATATTGGAATAATATGATCTATGTGCCACTCTCCATGATTATTCCATGTCATCCCCTCTTTAAATAAAGATTCCATATGTAATTTAACCACCGACCAATCCGTTCCTAATATTATATGTGCTCTTGATTTCTTTGTGTATCCGTTTCTTTTAAAACTCTTTCTTACACACTGTCTCATGATCTGAATGAATCCCGTCATAGGATCCTCATTCTCTTTTTTTCTTTTTCTATCTACATCATATGATTTCCACCACGAATTAAACACAGGATCATTTTGTCTCCTTAGTTTATTCTTCTGATACCTATTCTTATTCTCACAGGTCTTACATTGTTTCCTACCTCTATATTCAGAGATTGGTTTCACTGTTGTACAAGTATTACAAACTTTTTCTTTTTCCATACCACAAAGATAATCATATTATTTGAACTGCCAAACTTTTATTATTAATTTGTTTTATTCGCTGTTGTGATTACCTTTCATTTGTGGGTTACTCGCACCTATAAAAATATAAATAAGTCATTCTATTAAGTTGTGATTACCTTTCATTTGTGGATCACTCACACCCTACCTTTTCCACTCAATTCTTTTGAAGTAGTTGTGATTACCTTTCATTTGTGGATCACTCACACCCTAAAGACAAATATTATCACTGTCACTTTTGTTGTGATTACCTTTCATTTGTGGGTCACTCACACCCAATGATGAGGGAAAACCTGATCCTTTTTCGTTGTGATTACCTTTCATTTGTGGATCACTCACACCACAATACTTTTCTCAATAAATCTCTTTTTAGTTGTGATTACCTTTCATTTGTGGGTCACTCACACCTTTCCCACCATTCCGTTTGAATGGTTCAAGTTGTGATTACCTTTCATTTGTGGGTCACTCACACCTTTCCTATTAGCCGAGACATTTGTAGATAAGTTGTGATTACCTTTCATTTGTGGATCACTCACACCCTATTCAATTAATCTTTTACTGGCTTTGCTAGTTGTGATTACCTTTCATTTGTGGATCACTCACACCTGACATGGAAATCCCCACAAATTAATGATCGGTTCTTGTTATCATTGTCAAACCATACTAATAGGTCCTCCTCCAACAATTAATTCGGATGTCACACCACCCCAATATTTCCTATTTTTTTACTTCAAAGAACTTTCTTTTACCCTCATCCTTAATGTTAAGGGCCGCATTGTAATCTCTATCTAATTCAGTACCACAACTATTACAAGTCCATGTTCTGTCAGATAATTTTAACTCATTATTAATTGTACCACAACAATTACAAGTTTTACTTGATGGATAAAATCTATCAATTTTAACCGTATGTTTACCATCAAACTTTGCCTTGTATTCAACCATCCTCACAAAACTACCTAATGAAACATCACTAAGAGATCTGTTTAATCCTGACTTTTGTTTTACATTTTTGCCAGGTTTTTTAATCGTACCTTTAGATGACTTAGTCATTTCTTTTACATTAAGATCCTCCATACAGATCAAGTCATACTCATTAACCAATTTTCTTGACTCATTATGTAAAAAGTTCTCTCTCTTGTTAGCAATTTTTTTATTTAACTTTGAGATTGTTTCTTTTATTTTCTCTCTATTATTTGATCCCTTCTTTGCTCTACTCAATTTTTGTTTTAGAAGTTTAAGGTATTTTAATTCAGATGAAAGAAATTTTGGATTACCCACATCTACTTTGTCTGATGTCACAATAAAACTTTTAATCCCTAAATCAATACCCACAACTTTATTAATTACAACGGGTTGAATATCTTTTTCAATCTCACACATTGCTGATACATAATAATTACCTTTTTCTTTTGAGATTGTAAATTGTTTTAACTTACCTTCTATTGGTCTATGTATTTTTGCGTATATTGTTTTTTTAACTTTTGGTATTTTAATTCCATTACCCAAAACTTCAATATGAAATCTAGTTCTAAAACTTTGTTTAATATCTCCCTTACTCTTAAATTTAGGGAATCCACCTTGACCTTTAAAGAATTTACTATATGCAGATGATAAATTTTCCATTTCATAAGACAAGGCATAAATATCATAATTTTTTAACCAAGGTTCCAATATTTTATAATTTCTTAAGTGATAACTTAAACCAAAAGTACTCAAATTTGATTTACACCCCAGTTGATACAACTGTTGTTCACAATCTAAAGAAACATTGTAGACGTATCTACACGCATTAAAACAACCTTCTATGTATTCTATCTGACTTTTGGTCGGATAGATTCGGTATTTATATGCTTTGTTTATTTTCATAGTACAAATGTATAGCTAATATTTTAATTAATCAAATAATTTATAAAAAATCCCCCACTATTGTGAAGGATCTTAAGTTTTTTTCCAATTAATACTTACAGTTTTTTGTTGATTTGTCTAAGAAGACTTAAAATTTCTTCTCTATACTGACGTTCTTCATCTTTTTTAATAAGTTCGTCTATCTGTTCGTCAGTCATACTATTAATAGGGTTGTTTTTGAGTTGACCAATCTCTTTTTGTAATTTTTCAAATGACATAATAAAAAGTTTTAAATGATTAATATTCCACAAAGATAATCATATTATTTGAACTGCCAAACTTTTATGAAAAAAAAATCCCCCACTATTGTGAAGGATCTTTATTATTTCTTAACAATAAAATTAGTCTTAGAAGAATCACAAATCATGTTTATATTTGCAGTTAAATAGAAAAGATATGGTCATAATGATTACCGATGAATGTATTAATTGCCGGTCTTGTTTGCACTTATGCGGTTGTTAATAAAATCTCTATTTGAATTATAAATGTCGGTCTGTTGTGATCTATCCCAATCCGATGAAACATCAAACTCTTCTTCCGTATCCTCTTCAATTTTCATTACCACGTAATTTATTTTTTCATGAATATCACCTATAGATCTTTTTATTTTTTGAGCCTCCGGATAACTCATTAATCCTGATTGATATAATATTTTAACCACATCCTCGACCTCCTGATAAACTATCCCCATCTTGTCCATGACTTGGTCTGCAGCATCTTCTTGTTCTTGATTATCATGCCCCCAAGGTCGCCCATCCTGAATATCTTCATTTTCTTCATTAATAATTCGTTTAACAATTCTTGTCAAATCTCTTTCAGTTAATCTTACAGTTCTTCTCATATTTTTTTGTATTTTATAATAAATATAGGATTGTTTGAAAAAATCCTCTTATTAAAAAAAAATTCCCCACTATTGTGAAGGATCTTTATTATTTCTTTGTTACTCTATACATTGATTTTATTCTACCTTTGTACTTCTCAGTTAATTCATTGGTCAAGTCGTTACTCCATTGTATATCATCAGGTAAATAATGTCTTGCAAAAGTATGTTTAACCTCCATTAAACTTATAAAATCTGTTATCACCATTCTTGCAAAATCACGTTCCGATAATTTATTTGGATCTGACTTGTATGTCTTTATAAATATTTTTGTTATATAGTTTAACGATGAATTAAATACTCCATCTATATTCTCTAATGCTTCTGTTGGTAATCTACGCAATAACATTCTAAGGTAGTTCGTTTCCTCTTGTAATACTTTTCTTATGTGTTCCTGTAGATTCATCTTACCAAATACTTTTACCTGTTCCTTTATTGATTAATTTTATACAGTTAGATGATATATTCTCAAATGTCACAATATGATGTTCATAATCTCCACCTTCGAAATGTGCATCTCTATACCAAGTAACCCCAGCACATTCTGTATCTATTAACCATGTGTCATCATCATAACCATCACTAAACATATCTTCTTTATCCAATGAATCTGTGGCAAAAATTGCTGGTTGACATTCCGTATACCATTCACCATATAAATCCATTGCGTGATTCTCATAACATTCCCCTACCGATGTCAACAACCCATTAAGTCGTATATTCTTTCTCCATACCGGATTTGATTTATGGACCACAAACTTATTAGGTGTCATTTCATCCCCACTTGGTGAATATAACTCCTCCTTTAGTATTTTTCTTATGTGTTCCTGTAGATTCATATTAAATAAATATCCCTATAAACAAAAAATCCCCCACTATTGTGAAGGATCTTTTTGTAGTCAGGACAGGAATCTAACCTGTATGAACACTTTGAAATTTACCTACGCACCGTGAGGTAGTGTTCTTCATCATTCGCATTTCCTTTTCAAAGTGCACTTATTCAAGGCTGCCGTGCGTGTCATTATGTGTCTAACATTCCACCACCTGACTAACTAAGTTATTATTTTCTAATAAAGAACTTATCATTATCCCATCTCACCTTCTTTAGTGTTGATAAAGAATCATTCTCACTATCTCTATATCCTAATGGAAGAACTACTACTGATTTTAATCCTAACTCTTGTAGACCTAAAACAGTATCCACTGATTCTGGGACAAATCCTTCCATTGGTGTTGAGTCTACTTCTTCTACCGCTGCTGCCGTTAATGCGAACCCTAATCCGATGTATGCTTGTCTCTGAGCCCAAGAAATCTTTTGTTCCTGTGTCATGTTGGTTAATGATCCATTCATCATGTCT
>Ga0181346_1000883_pt1 | contig 13239 bp, 19 predicted proteins | sample Su13VDMM15DN_FD_130100 | JGI IMG/M metagenome (GOLD analysis project Ga0181346, IMG submission 130100) | Freshwater viral communities from Lake Michigan, USA - Su13.VD.MM15.D.N | ecosystem: Environmental > Aquatic > Freshwater > Lake | place: USA: Michigan | collected 2013-07-15 | reverse complement strand
CACAACTTCAAAAATATGTAAAATCTAAAAAAGAGAAGAAATAATGAAAGCAAGTAAATTTTTCAAACTAAAAGAAGAATGGGAAAAAGCAAAACAAGAAACAACTGTTGAAAGTATAGCTCCAATTCCAGAAAAAGTAAAGCTAGAAGAAAAATTTGTTGCTCCAAAGGTAAGTAAAAAGAAGACATCAAATGAAGAATAACACTTTATTAAACAACATAACAAGAAATTTTATGTATCTTGAAGAAAATGTCTCTCCTAGTGTTATGGCTTATATCCAATCTCTTTCTGATGCTTTAGACAAATTGCGTCCTAGATCTACTGCTGATAAAGGAATAATAGAAATAGCAAAAAGTCACTTGAATAAAGTGACAAAGCATGTTATTAAGTTAGAAGAGCAAGTTTTGGATTTAGAAGAAAAGATCAAGATATTAGAAGAAAGAAAAGAAGATAGTAAAATTGTGAAAGAAAAAGAAAAGGAAAAATAAAGATGTTAATTTTAGAAGGTGGAAATGTATTTAAATCAAAAGATGGAAAACCATTAACTCAAAGGATTAATCAAGCAGATGTAGCTCCAACGATTAAATGGATAGAAAACATTTTAGGAATTGATTTATTAAACTACACCCTTGGAACAACAGGGAAAAATCCAACTTCTGGAGATTTAGATATTGCTGTCGATGTTGAAGAAAATCCAAAAGAAGAAGTTTATAAAGAATTAGTTTTATGGGTTTCTCAAAATATACCTGATGCAAATGTAAGAGAATATGTTGCTAAAACTGGTATAGAAGTTCACTTTAGAACACCAATCAATGGTAATCCAGCAAACGGATATGTTCAAACTGATTTGATGTTTGGACAACCAGAATTTATGAAATGGTCTTCACAAGGAGAACCACCCGGCGAGTTTAAGGGACAACACAGACAAATTCTTCTTGCTTCTATTGCTAAATACAGAGGATATAGATGGTCTGGATTCGTTGGCTTAACGAGTCGTTCAACGGAACAAAAAACAACAAACCCACAAGAAATAACTGATATTCTTCTTGGGACAGGACACGATCCACAAGACTTAACTTCTATTAATAAAATTTTAGATATAATCAAAGATGATCCAAATTATGAAGAAATGGTTGCAGATGCTGCTCAATCTTTTCCAAAATATGGAGTAACTCTTCCAGAAAAAACAAAGGTACTTCCTACTACTTCTCTTCAAGAAGCTAATGTAAGTGATGGTCCAAGAATTCAACACGCAGAAGATTTAGTATTTTGGGAAGGCAGCAAAGGAGCAATTAGAGCACTTGATGCTCTTGCAAGCTTGGCAACCGAAGAAGGACAGAAAACAACTTCATTAAAATGGGATGGTTCTCCCGCAGTTATGTTTGGTCGTGATGAAAATGGACAATTTATATTTACAGATAAAAGTGGATTTACCGCAAAAGGTTATGATGGTAAAGCCAAAACACCAGAAGAATTAGAAAACATATTTGTCAATGTTCGTAGAGTTAATAAAGGAAAAGAAGTCACACAAGATTACAGTAACTTTGTTGGCAACTTAAAAAATGCTTTTACAATATTTGAAAAATCAACACCACAAGATGTTCGTGGATTTTTCTTTGGTGATTTACTTTATACACAAAAACCAAAACTTGCTGATGGCAAGTATGAATTCAAACCAAACATTGTAAATTATAAAATTGATGCAAATAGTGATCTTGGTAAAAGAATTGGGCAAAGTGTAGTAGGTGTTGTAGTACACGGACAAGTTGATTTCGAAGGAAGTAAATCAAGCGTTCAAGACTATAATATTTTTCAAGGAACAGACTTGTTGGTTGTTCCACCAGTATTACCAAAAGAAACAGTAAAAATAGATGTTAAACAAGTCAATTCAGCAAAAAGTAAAATAAGTGCTAATGCATCAAAAATTGATGATTTGTTAAATAAAGATAATTTACGTTCATTAAAGATTTCTAATTTAGCTGATGTATTTTACACATACACAAATTCAAAAGTAGATACTGGTCTTCAAAACTTGGGACAAGATTTTCTTTCTTGGTTAGAAAAATCAAATACAAGTGAAAGTGGAAAACAAAATATAAAAAATTATATTCTACAGAATAAAGATGGATTTAATGCTTTATGGGAATCCGTAGCAGTAGTAATGTCAGTTAAGAATAACATTATTAGACAACTTGATTCACAAGAAGCACCAGTTAAATCCTCAATAGGTTCTGTAGAAGGTGGAGAGGGTTATGTAATTGCAAGTCCTGCTGGATATATAAAGTTAGTTGATAGAGAAGGATTTACAAAAGCAAACAGAATGATTCAAAGAGAATCCTTGTTAAGAGAACAAGTAGAAGGATATTCTGTAGCTTTATTTCCAGGCTCGTTTAAACCACCACATGCTGGGCATATGGCAGTAGTTTCGTATTTAGCTTCTAACTATGATGAGGTCATTATTATCATTTCAGAACCTGTCGCAACCAAATCCATTAGAAGTGATATAACAACACAACAAGCCGCAGAAATCTTTAATCTATATATTAAAGATGCTGGTTATACCAACGCAATTGCAATAAAATCAAATATACCTTCTCCAGTAGGTTCTGCTTATGATATTATTGAAAATAAGCAATTTCCTCCAAATACAAAGATTTCTATTACTACTTCCACAAAAGATGTAGGTAGATATCCACAAGAAAGTATAAACAAAGCAGCGATGAAGAACCCAGCAAGACCAGTTGGGAACAGCATTACCATGCCAGCAATTGCGGATAATAAGGGAAAACCAGTTTCAGCAACTGATTTTAGAAATGCAATAGCATCAGTAATTTCAGGACAACAGGAAAAAGAAGCATTATATAGATTTATGCCAGAAGTTTCCCAGCAGACAAAGCAAGAAGTTGTGAATATTTTATTAGGCAGTAAACAAACAAATCTAACAGAATTATTAAAAATGATTGATGAAATGTCTGGTTCTGCAATGTCTGCTGATGCAGTAGAAATTGGTGCTGCCAAGGATACACTTTTTAAACCAAAAACGAAAAAGAAAAAAGGAACTTCACAAATGAACGAAGAAGAACTTCAATTGCGTCAAGTTATTAGAAACGCAATCAAATTACACAAAGAAAATAAAACAAAAGAATTCAAGAAGAACAAACTTGAAGAACAACATTTAAGATATATTGTTAAAAAACTTATTATGGAAGCTAGTGATGATCAACCAATACACGATAATACTGGTATTAACGTTCTTGAAGATCTTCTAAAAAAGATAATCCCTGTTGTTCAAACAGATTATAAAATAATGACAACTTCTGAAATTCAAAGAAAATCTTTTAGAGCACACATTTTGAATGCTATTCAAAATTCTTTAAAACCAGAACTTTATAGAAAAGAAGAAACTCCTCCCGGTGCCCCAAAACTTCAAGAAAAGAAAGTTAAAATTGATTTAGATGCCAAGGAACAACTAGACTCATCTAAATTCATTGATATTTTTGACACCAAGGGTAAAAAAGCGAAAGAAGAAGAAGATGCTAAAACACCAGAGGCAAGATTAGGTGCCGGTTTAGAAAAACACGGACTTGATTCCACAGGAAGAAACATGGCTCTTCAAACTTTCCGAAAAGTAGATAATTCGATTATGGATGCTTACGCGATTCTAGACGATGTAAAGGATAAAGATTTATTTTATGATTATTTGATTACAAACCTGAAATTGTATTTTGATAAGTTTGAAGAAGAAATGTTAGATATGCCAAAGACAGAACCAACAACACCAGAATATAAAGCAGAAAAACAAAAGAAAGAAGAAGAAGACGAGGAACCGGCATAAGAGGTATAGTTGCCAAAAAAACCATCAAAATATTCAGAGTATTCATTCTCTAAACTTTTAAGAAGCGAAAGTAAATCTTCTGATGAATTTGAATTCATGATTAATAAACTTTCTTTGGAAGAAATTATTGCTCTTAAACTGGAATTGAGTGCTAAAGCCATAAATGGAAAACTTTATGGTTTTTATTTGTGGCATAACATAAATAAAATTGTTAGAGAAAGTATTTTATTATTTGCTATTTCGGCAACTAGAACAATTGATCAAGCAACCGCACTTTTAGGTATTAGAGATCATACACAAATGAAGACAATAATAAGAAGATACAAAAGTACTTTATGTTTTTATGGCGTTTATGATTTAAAAAATAGAAGATATGTAAAAAGGATTATTGGTAATCCACCAAAACAATAAGCTATTTATATGTAATGGACATTGTAAAGATAATCAAAATAGTAATAGATAAAAATCCAAAGAAGTCTTTGGATTTTTTTATGAGTCAACAATTCAAATCTTAACGAGGCACCATATAGGAATTACAAATCAAAAGGGGAAAAACAAAATGCCAGAACCAATTAAAACAGAAGAGATAGAAGCGCAACCAGAAGCGATACAAGCCACAGGGATACAACAACCCGTATCTTCTTCAAACCAACAAATGAAATCGACTGTAAGTGTTCCTGATGCACCTTTTGATATAAACAAAATGGTTCAAACAACTGGTGGTGGTGCAGGGGTTGCCATTGGTATTGCCATAATGATGATACTCTTCGTAATTATTGGTTGGAAATTGTGGCAAAAACTTTCAAAAAAAAATAAAATAAGGAGATAAAAATGTCAAAACCAAAATTGTTAGAAACAATGGAAAAAAAAGGTTATAAAGTATTTGAGAACAAGTGGGATTTAAATCTTATTGGCGTTCGTAAAAAAGATGGAATACCAAATAAATTTGATGATCGTATTTATGTTATTTGTAAAAATGATTCCAATGAATGGCAAGAATGGTCTTGGTCTGCCACAACAGACCCTGGAACTTATTGGATGACTGAATCAATGAACAAACTTGGAACTGCTATACTTAAAGAAGGACAGTTTAGAGGATGTTGGAAGATTGGACTTCATAAGGGAGAAAAACCAGCGTTAGTACAGATAAAACCTGTGACTGTATACAGAGATAATGATCATGACGCACAACATGATTATAATTTAGGTGAAAGTACTGGCCTATATGGAATAAATATCCATAGAGCAGGTACAAATTCTACAAATGTGGATAAGTGGTCTGCTGGTTGTCAAGTATTTGCCAAAGATTCAGATTTTGAACAATTTTTAGTTCTTTGCCGCAAACAAGTTTCTGCTGGTCACGGTGATATATTTAGTTATACTCTTTTGAAAGAAGAATGGTTGACAGAGTAGACTAACTAAACTATAATACTATTATTGGACGGAGAAAGAATGTCTGATAATAGTCTTCCTGATTTAAAACCCAATGTTCACAAAGAAAAAGTTGCTGAACAACAGTTTAAAGATCAACTTTATGATCTATGGCACTTGCAAGAAAAGAAAAACAGGTTAAATAGAAAAGAGTTGTTTAAGAAAGCCGAAGAAGATAGTGAATCATGAGATATGAGATTGAAATTGTTGAATCAAAAAACAATAAAACTTATAATGCATACAAAAAACGTCCATCTGGTGAAGAAATAAGCTGTATTTATAGCCTTTCTTCAATAGAAGAAGCAGAACAAGTTCTTCGTATAAGATGGAAACATAAAGGAAGTATCAAAGTGGTACAAAATGATGTTGTTCTGACTAATATAGAAGGAGTTTAAATTGAGAAATGTAGATGAAACAGTAGCAGTCTCTGGTGGCTTTGATCCACCACATGCTGGACACATACGTATGATTCAAGAAGCTTCACAATTTGGTGAAGTTGTAATCGTTTTAAATTCTGATGCTTGGCTGATGCGTAAAAAAGGATATGTTTTTATGTCTTGGGAAGAAAGAAAAGAACTTCTTGAAGCCATTAAAGGTGTAAGAAAAGTAGTTGCTGTTGATGATTCTAACGGTACTGTTTGTGAAGCACTAGGACGTGAAAAACCAACTTATTTTGCGAATGGAGGAGATAGAACCACAGACAACACTCCAGAAATGACAGTTTGCACAGAAAACAACATTACAATGATTTGGGGAATTGGAGGAGGAAAAGTTCAATCTTCTTCCGAGCTTGTAAATCGTTTTCGTAAAGTGTCCTAATGAATGCAAATCGGACAAAAGAACAAACAGAACAAGCAATCATTAAACAAATTAAAAAAGAATTTGAAAATGAATCATATAAGATTGAGTTTTTCATCAAATCGGATGATGGTGGAAGACATATTGAAGCCAGGGTATTGGGAGAAAAAAATTCTAATCAATTACGTAAAAAACTTCCAATCAATTATGACGGTTGGAGAACGATAGTAAGTTATACACCACTTGAAGTGGTTTTTATTAAAAAATAAAACTATTTATAAAGTTACAAAAAACAAAAAAAGGAAAGATAAAATGTTTAGTTTAATTCTAATGTTTTTATTTGGATGTTCTGGTTCTGAATCAGACTCCTCTGATAGTGCAGCATAAAACACAAATTTTTAATAAAGGAAAAATAATATGTTTACAATTCTTGGTATTCTAATTGCTTGTGGTGGAGAAGACGTACAAGCCACAATTACTACTGAACCAGTAAGTGAAGTAGTAGCTCCAGTAGCCCCCGTTACTGAAACTACTCCTGTAGCTACTCTTCCTGATGAAACTGTAGTCCCAACTACCGAAGTAACAGTAGAACCCCCAGCAGTAGTTGTCGTAGTTAAGTAAGTCGGTTATATTATAGATGTTGCTACAAGCGCCTATTGGTACAGTCTGGTAAATAAGTCAGACCAACTTTTATAATATGAGGAAAAGTGAGGAACGAAACCCGTCGTCAACGTTATAATAACAAAATTGATAATGCACAAAAATATCCTATTTCTATTGCAACAGTAAATTTTATGTGTGATGAAAATCTTGCATATGTAGTTAGAACAGCAGGATGTTTTGGTTTAACCGACGTTCACGTAATTGGTTCTATTCCAGAATATAAGGAAATGCGTCGTTATTCTGGTACATTGAACGAATATGTTCAAACCCACCAGTATAATAATCCTCATGATTTTCTCTTTGCTATGAAAAATAAAGGAATTAAACTTGTTTCACTTGAACTCTGTGAAGATTCTACCAATATTGAAAATTATTCTTTTGATTTTACTAATCATATTTGTATTGTGACAGGGAACGAGACAACTGGTGTTCCCGCAGAAATTCTAAATAATTCAGAAAAAATTTATATTCCTATGGATGGAATTGGATTTTCTCTTAATACTAGTCAAGCAGCCAACATAGCTGTATATGAAGCAGTTAAACAACTTAAATCATTAAATAATATATCAGTTGATAAAGTAGCTAAAAAAATCTTTCCAAACAAAATAGAGGAAAAATGTATAACGTTATAATTGAACATGTTAAATTTTATGATAAGTTTGTTGAATACGAAAAAACATATGGAAAACCATATGTAATTAAGTATATTATGAATACGTATCCAATTCAACAAGCACAAGAAATTATTCAAAATCTTTATAAAACAAACTGGAGATAAAATGAGAATAAGTAAAGACACAAGTTGCATTTTAAGCGAGATTGGACATTATAATATGTTTTATATGTCCAAGAAAGTATCACACTTCAATCAAGATTGTATTGTAGAAGCTAAATCATTTGTAAACATTCAAAACCGTAAATATATTGCTGTTCAAACAGAATCAAAAAATGTTGGTATTCATGAATCAGATTCAAATTCAACAGTACCGATTGTAGTTTGGATTGAAAACACTTAAAAAAAGCCGCTTTGTTGCGGCTTTTTCATTTTGGGTTATACTTATTATATACATCTGGATTATAAATGGCTAAAAAGACATATGTTTTAGATACAAGTGCTTTGTTGACTGATAGTGATTGTATAAATTCTAATTTTGGTAGTAATGACGTTCTAATACCATTAAAAGTGCTTGAAGAACTTGACAAACATAAGAAAAGACAAGATTTGATAGGAGCAAATTCAAGAAAAGTTATTCGCTATCTTGATTCTTTACGTTCAAAAGGTTCCTTATGTGAAGGAGTAAGATTAGGAAAAGGTAAAGGGATATTAACTGTAAAAGGTTATAATCACTCTATGACTTTTCCTGCTGGTTTGGATCTTACTGTACCAGACCATCAAATACTCGCAGTTGCTTTAAGTGAAAAAGAGTTAGGAGCAAAAGTAATTGTTGTCTCCAACGATATTAACATGAGAGTTATTTGTGACTCCATCGGTATGGAATCCGAAGATATGAATCCAGAAAAGGTAGTTGAGAGTTCATCAAGCCTCTATACTGGATTTGTAGATGTAATTGTCGATGATGAATTTATCGATAGATTTTATGAGAATGAAAGTCTAATTCTTCCACCACAAAAAGAAAAACTTTATTCTAATCAGTACTTGATGCTTACTTCTTCTTTGAATAACAAGAAAACAGCATTAGCGAAGTTTATGGCACCTAATCTTCCATTAACAAGATTGATTCCTTTGAATAAGAAGGGTGTTACTGGAATAAAAGCAAGAAACAAAGAACAATCTTTTGCTCTTGATTTATTGATGAATGCAGATATTCCATTAGTTTCTATCGTTGGAAAGGCTGGATGTGGAAAGACAATGCTCGCAATAGCAGCAGGTTTAGAGCAAACGATTGGTATAGACAACAAATACTCACGTTTAATTGTTTCGCGTCCTGTGCAACCAATGGGTAAGGACATCGGGTTTCTTCCAGGCACATTAGAAGAAAAAATGTCTCCTTGGTTAAGACCTATCCAAGACAACTTGCAATTTTTAATGGGAAATGATAAAATAACCCTTGAAATGTATATGCAAAAGGGTGTTATAGAAGTTGAAGCAATCACTTATATTCGTGGTCGTTCGATCTCAAATGCTTATATCATTATCGATGAAGCACAGAATTTATCTATGCATGAAATTAAAACAATTATTACCAGAGTTGGAGAAAACTCAAAAGTTGTTTTAACTGGTGACATTGAACAAATTGACAATGTGTATGTTGATGAGATTACAAACGGTCTTACATACGTTGCAGAAAAGTTCAAACTATATGATTTAGCTGGTCACGTTACTTTGATGAACGGGGAACGTTCAAAAGTAGCAACTTTGGCTTCAAAAATCTTATAATTTATAAAATGAAGACATTATTAGAATCGATGAAAGATAAAAATAATAAAATCCAAAAAAAATTAAAAGATAGAAAACTTTTTAATAAAATTCATGTTTGGGAAAAAGACGCAGTTGCAGATTCTGTTGATATTGATAAAGCGTTGGAAACAATAGCACAAAAATTACCACAACATTATTTTTCTAACATCGATGGAATTTATATTGGGCAATTCCCAGAACTTGTAAAAAGACAGCTTTCTGCTGTGTATGAAGATGGTGCAATTTATGTTAGTAACGATGTTGTAAATACAACTGACTTATTACAAAATATTATTCACGAAATGGCTCACGCTATTGAGCAAGCTCTGGGAGAAAAGATACAAGATAATCAAGAGTTGATTCATGAATTTGTTTCTAAAAGAGAGAAATTGAAAGAGATATTGGGTATTAATGGATTCGAAACTAAAAATCAAAACTTTTTGGAAATAGATTTTAATGAAAATTTTGATCAATATCTATATCAAGAAATAGGATATCCGGTATTGAATACCTTAACGGCAAACTTATTTATATCTCCCTATGGAGCTACTTGTTATAGAGAATATTATGCAAATGGTTTTGAACATTTTTATTTAGAAGATTTTATGTCTGTTAAGACTATAAGCCCTAAACTGTATTCTTTATTATCAAAAATAGAAACACTTAAATTTTGGAGAGAATAATGAGTGAAATAAATGAAAACCTGGATCTAGCCAAAGAAATAACGCCAGAAAATCCAATGAAATCTTGGTTGGTTCAATACGTAGGCGAAAAAATGAAACCAGAAGATGGTTGTGTTAATACATTTATGATTGTAGAAGCTATGGCACAAGAATTTCCAGAGTTTGTATTGGTATTGGCCGAAGAGAATTTTATTCGTGGGTATAAACAAGCACTTTATGACATCGATTACGGTTCAGAAGAAGAGAATATATCTACACCAGAATAAAGTATTAAAAGCAAATAAAAACTATTGACCCTGTTTAGTAACTGTGCTATATTACATTACTAAACAGGGTGTTGCTTTGCCTCACATTTCCTTTTCGGAACTAAAAACTTGGGATGAATGCCCATTTAAGAGAAAATTAGTTTATCAAGATAAAATTAAAGTATTTACTTCCAACGAATACACAATTTTTGGTACTTCTGTGCATGAAACTTGTGAGAAATCTCTACTTAAAGAGATCAAGGAGGAAGAATGCGGTGATTATTTTGAAACCAACTTTAAAAATGCGATTGAGCAGGGTAAACTACAAGCTTCATTTAACGAAAACTTGGTTCAAGATATGGTTAAGCAAGGCAAGGAGATCTTCCAAGATTTGTTTACGGCAATTACGTCGTATATGGGTGCATACGAAGTAGTTTCTTGTGAAGAAGATCTAATGGAATTGATCCAAGAAGATTACAATTTCAAAGGATTTATAGATCTTGTTCTTAAAACATCTGATGGAAAATACCATATTATTGATTTTAAGACTTGTTCTTGGGGCTGGGATATGCAAAAGAAGTCTTCTCCTATGATTACTTACCAACTTACATATTACAAACAGTTTTTTGCTAAAAAGCACAATATTCCTCTTGAAAATATTGAAACTCATTTCTGTCTACTCAAAAGAACCGTTAAAAAAAACCGAGTTGAGTTATTTCGTGTTTCAAGTGGCAAGAAAAAGATTGAAAATGCAAATAATCTCTTGACAAAAGCAATTTATAGTATTAAGAATAATAAACACATTAAAAATCGTCTGTCCTGTAAGGGATGCGAGTTTTATAAAACACAACATTGCACTTAAAGGTTTTATATGGATAAAAAAATAAAGATTTTAACACTTTCGGACCACCCTTTTAGTCCCTCTGGCGTTGCTCACATGACTAGAAATATGATTGAAGCTATGTTGGCAACGGGAAAATATAAGTTTATTAGTTTTGGTGGTGCTCTAAAACATCAAGATTATCGACCACAAAAAACAGAAAAATGGGGTGACGATTGGGTAATCTATCCTATCGATGGATATGGAAGTGCCGAAATGATTCGTTCTATTATCCGTACAGAACGTATTGATATTCTTTGGTTTATGACAGATCCAAGATTTTTTGGATGGTTGTGGCAAATTGAAAACGAAATTCGTCCAAACGTTCCAATGATCTACTATCACGTTTGGGATAATTATCCTTATCCAACCTTTAATCGTAAATTCTATCTTTCAAACGATCACATTGCTACAATCTCAAAAGTAACAGATGATATTGTTGCCAATGTAGCACCAGAAGTCAAAAGAACATATCTTCCACACGCAGTTAATACCCAGATATTCAAGAAACTACCAGTGGCAGAAGTTCAAAAATTCAAAAAAGAACATCTTAAAATAGAAGATGATAGATATTTGTTTTTCTGGAATAATAGAAATGCTAGACGTAAACAATCTGGTTCTGTTATATGGTGGTTCTCCGAATTCCTAGAAAAAGTAGGAAAAGATAAAGCTACTCTCGTAATGCATACAGAGCCAAAGGACCAAAATGGTCAAGACTTAATTGCCATTATGGAGAATAGAGGACTTGTAAACAAAGAAGTTCTTATTTCGCAGAACAAAATACCACCAGAACATTTGGCTTACTTCTATAATGCTTGTGATGCTACAATCAATATTTCTGATGCCGAAGGTTTTGGATTAGCAACTCTTGAATCTCTTGCTTGCGAAACTCCAATCATCGCAGTTAAAACTGGTGGTTTACAAGAACAAATTAGAGGTCCAAACGGATTATTTGGTGTTGAAATTTTACCATCTTCCCAAGCTGTGATAGGTTCACAAGAAGTCCCATTTATTTATGAAGACAGAATATCAAATACACAGTTCGTAGGTGCTCTTGAAGCTTTTATTAACATTCCAAAAGAACAAAGAGAATTAATTGGACAAGCTGGTAGACAACACGTTATAGATAATTTTAGTTTTGATCGTTATAATTCTGAATGGGACAAAATCTTTACTGAAACCCATAATGAATGTGGTTCATGGCCTAATAAAGCATATAAATCTTGGGAATTGAAGGAAATCTAATGAAAAAGAAAATATTAGTTACAGCACCAGCACTTACAGCTTCTGGATATGGTGAACAATCACGTTTTGCTCTCCGAGCTTTGCGTTCAAGAGAAGATCTATTTGATATTTATCTTGTAGCTACAAATTGGGGTCAATGCGGTTGGATTCATCAAGACGATGAAGAAAGAACTTGGATTGATTCCTTGATTTTCAAAAACGTTCAATATACACAAGCTTGTAATGGACAACCCCAATACGATATGTCCCTTCAAATTTCCATTCCAAACGAATGGAAGAAAATGGCACCTATTAATATTGGATATACAGCAGGAATAGAAACAAACAAGATTTCTCCTCATTGGATTCAGCCATCTAATCAAATGGATAAGGTACTTGTAGTTTCAAACTTTGCAAAGAAAGGTTTTGAAAACGGTGTATATACTGCACAGAACCAAGCAACAGGGCAACAAATACCAAACTTTAAATGTGAAACACCAATAGAAGTCGTAAATTATCCTGTTCGTCGCTTCCAACCAAGTAAAATAAACTTGGACATAACAACCGACTTTAATTTCCTCGTTGTAGCACAAGCAGGACCAAGAAAGAATCTCACCAATACGATCAAATGGTTTGTTCAAGAGTTTAAAGATGAAAATGTAGGTCTTATCTGTAAGACTCATATGGCTGGTGCTTCACAGATAGATCGTGAAGTAACAATTAATAATATTAAGAATATTCTTAATGATCATAAAGATAGAAAATGCAAAGTATACGTCCTCCACGGTGATATGAGCGAAGCAGAAATGGCAGGTCTATACACTCACCCAAAGGTAAAAGGATTGCTCTCATTGTCTCACGGTGAGGGTTTTGGCCTTCCATTATTTGAGGCAGCATACTACGGACTTCCAGTAGTCACTACTGAATGGTCTGGACCAACAGATTTCATGTATTGTCCAAACAAAGAAGGAAAAGTAAAGCCACACTTTGCAAAAGTAGAATATACCCTTCAACCCGTGCAACAGGAAGCTGTCTGGGGAGGTGTAATCGAGAAGGATACT
>Ga0181346_1000882_pt1 | contig 13240 bp, 17 predicted proteins | sample Su13VDMM15DN_FD_130100 | JGI IMG/M metagenome (GOLD analysis project Ga0181346, IMG submission 130100) | Freshwater viral communities from Lake Michigan, USA - Su13.VD.MM15.D.N | ecosystem: Environmental > Aquatic > Freshwater > Lake | place: USA: Michigan | collected 2013-07-15 | reverse complement strand
GGATATAATCTTATTCATATCACAAAGATATGGGTTTTTGGCAAAATAAAAAATATTTATTCATATGACTTTAGATGTTGATTTTCTAATTGATTTTTTAAAAAAATATACCGACATAAAAAATAACGGTGAGATTGGAGAACAAGATGCTCCTGCAGCTGAACCAGCAGCAGGTGGATCTGCTAGTACAGGTAAAACACCCAAGAAGTGGGAAAGTGGAAGAACTATGGGAAAAACATATGGTGGACCAGGATATAAATGGGAAAGTGGAAGAACTTTTGGAAAGACATATATGAATGACCCTAAGTACCAATGGACATCAGGAAGACAGATGGGTAGTACAGGTGGTTCCGATTACTAAAAACGATATATTTATAATTAAATTATTTAACAATGGTACAACCAAAATATAGTCCACAAGAGGCTTTAGAAAAAATGAAATTAATGATGAAATATGATTCATCAAAAACTTTGAATGAAAACAGACAAATAATTTCAGAACAAGAACCAACATTGGCAAATACCGCACTTGCTACAGGTATTGGGGCAGGAACAGGTTTGGGGGCCGCGGCATTAGGAGCTGGAGCCTTGGCTAGTGGAAGTGTTGGTGGCGGTGCCATGGCAGTTGGAGCAGCGTTAGGTGCTGCATCAGGAAGTGGTGCTGCGTTAGCTCTTGGAGCATCCGTTCTTGGAGGTGCAGCCGCTTTAGCGTTAGTTCCGTTAGTTATGTGGTACATGGATAAAGATGAGGCAAAACCAAAGGTTGAGAGAATCATGCAATATTGTAAAACAGACTCTGCTAAAATTGCAAAAATTAATAGAGAAAATTCTGAATCAGAAATTAGAAATTTATCAGACCAACTTTATGACGCAATGAATGGTATGGGAACTGATGAGGAAAAAGTTTATGGGGCGTTTAAGTCACTTAAAAGTGCTTCTGATTTTTGTGCACTTGTAACTAGATTTAATAGAGATTATGGTAGTCAAGGTGATTTATTAGAGTGGTTAGATGGAGACTTTGATTCAACTTCTGAATGGGACCAAATTTTCAGACCAATTAGAGATATTGTTGAAGATACTTTATTATCAATTAAAGACGATTCTATTGAGGAAAAATGTAAGGCTAACCCTAATGACCCGTCATGTAATAAAAATGTTAAAAAAGAAGGTGGAAGTGGATATAAATCTTGTTCAGGAACTTACTCAAAAGGATGTAAATCTGATGTAATTGCTAAAGTACAAGGATGTTTAGGGTTAGTTACTGATGGTAAATTTGGACCAAAAACTCAATCAGCATTAAGTGGTAAAGGATTTACAACATTTACAGATGCTGACGTAACTAAAATATGTGAAAAAACAACAACACCTAATAATGAATTCACAACACAAGTTGATGCGGACAGTGTTGACGATATTTTAAACAGTTAATTTAATATGAAAAATAATTTAATAAGCGAATCAGAAGTTAAAGAAATCTTGTCAATGCACAAGTCATTAAAAGAACAAGATGAGAAAAAAATATCCTTAGATGTTACAAGTGATTTAGTAAAATTACGTAAAGCAATTACTGCGGGATGTCTTAAAAATGGTAAAATTTTAACAAACGCAAATCAATCAAAATATGTTTACAGAGCAACTTCTAAAACTGGTAAAACAGTAGACTTCACGGCTGACATGAATTACAAATTTGGAGACGGTTCCAAGTCTGGTAAATGGAAGTGTGATGAAATTGCTCAAATGGAAGCATCAGCACAGACAGCCGCACTAATCTCGGCACAAGTCGAAAAAACTAAATTGGATGATAACCAAACTAAAGTTTTGGAACTATTAAAACCAAAAGGGTGGTTTCACGAACCAGCTCCTACGGATGTTGAGGTTGACCAAGGGTTATTTGAAAAGTTAAATTTAGCTGACATCGCAGACCAAAGTAAAAACCCTTACGGGTTCAAATACGGGAAATGGTTTTCAAAGAAATTCCCAACAGGGTTTTACATTTATAAAAAAATTGTTGATCAAGAACAAGAAAAAACCACATTAGGAACTAAAGTTGAAATTAGCGCACAATCTTGTAAAGCTGCAATAGAAAGTTTATATAATAATATGACTTCACCACATACTTATCCATTAACTGCTGAAGACTTAAAAAGTTATAAAGATACTACTACAATATGTAGTGAACCAGCTAATAAACAAAAATTCATATTAAGATTTGCTTTAAAAAATAAGTTAGACAAATTATTAAAAGAAAAAATAATCTAACATACAATATGTTAAAAACAAATATAAAAAAGAAACTTTTGGAAACAAAAGAACAAAAAGACAGATTGATTATTGAGCAAGAAATTGTTCGTAGTAGAATCATGATGATATTTGAAAGCGAAGACAATCTTAAAAATTGGGATAATTTATCTGAGAAAAAAAAATTTAAAATTAGCTGTAAGTTTTTACAGGAAGTATCTTTTCAACAACAAAATGGAGTTATTAATGAACAATTCTTCACAGATATTATTAAATCTATATTTGGTTCAAGAGTTGGTGCTGGATTTGGCCAAGCAATATTAGAACCAGCTATTAGTTGGATTTTATCAAAATTAGGTATGGAAAAAAATACATTTGTTAAAAAATTTGTAGTATCTTTTTTGTCAAAGAAAGAAGGATTTTGGAATTATTTGAAAGATTGTAAAACATTAACAAAAGGTATTGCCGAGGCAATTACCGAAGCAACATTTATTCAAGCTCAACAAAGTACAGGTACTGGTGGATTTTGGATGGATGCGGTTAGAAATACTTTAGGCGATTGGTTATCTCCAAAAAATGACAGTGGATTTGTTGGAGGTATTGAAAAGCAACTTGAAGATAAGATTTGTGGTTATTGGAATCAAGCAACAGGAAATGCAAAAAATGTTTTAACTAAAATAAATGGTGAAAAACAAGCAATAGCAGCAGAAACAAATATACAAACAACACCATAAACTACAGCAACGCCACCATCCGCAGGAACAACCGCAGTATTTCCAACAGGTAACTAATATTGATTCTTAATGAATCATATTTATAAATGAGAACTAAAACAAAAAGGGGGTGTTTTAAAATCTTAAAAAAGAAGGGTTATTTACCCTTCTTTTTTGTTTTAACAATTTCATCAATTATTCCGTAATCTAATGCTTGTTGGCTATCTAACCATAAGTCTCTTGAAGCATCGTTTTTAACTTGGTCAGCATCTTTTCCACAATATTCACCTAAAAGTTCAAATAACGTATTATTTATTTTTTCCCATTCAATAAAAGATATTCTTGCATCTTGAATATTACCACCAGCTCCTCCTGAAGATTGGTGTAACATAGTTCTTGAAAATCGTAATGAACTTCTTTTACCTTTTGTTCCTGCTCCCAATAGAATTGACCCCATTGAAGCTGCCATACCCGTATTTACGGTTCTAATGTCACAAGAGATGTAGTTCATCACATCTACCATAGATAGTCCTGATTTAACACTACCACCTGGAGAATCAATATGCATTGTAATGTCAGTTTTATCTGAAGAGTCTAAATACATTAATTGAGCTTGAACAACTGTAGACATTCTATCATCAACTCCACCTGCAACCCATAGTAAACGATCTCTCATTAATCTTGAAAAAATATCCATTTGAGTCACTCTCATTTCTCTTTCTTCCAAGATATAAGGAGTCATTGAGGATTCAATGTGGTTTCCAATATTGTGTAAGTCTAATGAATTTTTACCTAAATGTTTTACATAATAATTTTGAAAATCTTGTCCTACTGTCATAATTTATATTTTTTACAAAAGTATGGAAAATAATTTTAAATTCCCAAAATATCATCAACAATTTCTTGGGACGAAATATTTTTCCAAAATCTTGGATGTTGATAAGACCAAAAAGTTTTCCAATTACCAAACCAAATTAATCCTTCTTTTCTTGAATCAACTGTTCTCCAATCATTACTTGTTTTTGGAAAACGACCTATTCTATAAGTTTTATATAAGTCCAAATTTTTTGTTTGATAAAACGATGAAAAAGATTTATTTAAATTTTCATACTGAGATTCCAACATTATTTTACATCCATTAATTGATTGATATTTTTTAATTCTATCAACCCATAATAAAGCTTCATTATAATCATTAGTATCTAGTTTAAACAACACCAATTTATTATTATCGTCATATTGATGCGTAAAGATTAGTTTTAATCCAATTTTATCAATAAATTTATATATTTTAATTTGAAAATTAAAATAAAATTCTATCGGGCAGGTAAAATTTTGTCTTAAGTAACGACTATTAAAATTACTACTTATATTATAACCTTCAACTTGAACAGGAGCATCATTATTTTTTTGAAATTCATTAATTTCAACATAATAAGATGTGTCAGGACCATCTACAGAAACAGTGATACCTGAATTAAAATCTATTTTTATTTTTTCCTCATTAATTTGAATATACATAATCTTCGATTACTAATTTATCAATAATACCTTTTTCTAAACTGATAAACGCTTGTGATGGGTTGTCTATTATTGGTTCATTATGTGTGTTAAATGACGTGTTCAATAGAAGAGGTATTCCTGAAAGTTTATAATATTCGTTTAAAATTTCCCAAAATTGTGGTAAATTTTCTTTTCTAACTGTTTGAGGTCTGGCGGTTTTATCAGATTTTTGAATTACGGCAGGAATTTTATCAATCCATTCTTCTTTTGTTGGATAACATAAGGTCATAAATTCTGACGAATATTTTGATTTGGAATATAAAAAAACATCGTCAAAATATTCTTCCATTATTATTGGAGCAAATGGCATTATTTCATGTCTTTTTAACCTACTATTAAGGACTGTATGAGTCTCAATATGAGTTGGCCTAACCAATATACTACGAGATCCTAAAGCTCTTGGGCCGAACTCAAAACCACCTTTAAACCACCCAATTATTTTACCTTCATTCAAATCTTTTGAAATTTTTGATGGAGAATATATTTCAGATTTAAAATTATATTTTAATGATTCTTTGAAAACTGATTCATTACTATACTTTAAACCCAAATGCATATTTTTAAACCTTTTTGGTTTTGTCCATTCCCCTAATTGTACCGCTTTATATATACAAGCACCTAATGATAGACCTTCATCCCCCATCGCAGGATAAACGTATACTTCATCAACCCAATCAAGTTCATTTATTTTTTGATTTAATTTAACATTAGCAAATAATCCACCAGATAGACATATTTTTGTATATTCAGGAAATCTATTATGTAAATCTGACATAAAACTTAAAAACAAATCTTCAGTTATTTTTTGTAAATTAAACGAAAAGATTTCTTTTTTTAATTGAGTATTAAAATATCCTTTTTTGAACATTGAATCAATTAGGAATGCAGTTTTTGTTGATGTTGCTGATGGGAAAAATCTAAAATTTTTATAATCTATACATGTATTCAACATTCGGTAAATATCTTCGTCATAATGACCCTCTGGCGCCATTCCCATCAATTTTCCTTCATCTTTACACATTTTCCAAATGCCTTCACCATATTTGTCATATCCCATAATACCTGAGGTACTAAACCCCCATAAATGGGATAAGCTTCCTGTATTACATAAATCGTATGAGTAAATCAAGGTCATTTTTCCATCTTCACAAAGATATATTTTCATTACTGACATATCTCCACCACCATCATAAGATATGTTTAAAACTTTTCCATCCATACCACTAGTAAAATATGATCCATAGCAATGCGCGGTATGATGACTTATTTTTTCATAATTATTGTTAGTCAACATTCTTGCAAATTTATCTGGAACTGGATCGACAAATATTCTATAATCGGAATCGGTAATTTTTAAGTTTGAGTTATACTCTACAGATTTAGATGATAAATGAGGGTAACCATCATAGTTATCTCCTGATTTAATTCTTGTTAATCTTTCTTCTTCTACGCATAAAATTATTTCACCATCAACAATTAAACTTGTTGATGGGCTATGAGAACCTCCAAAAAAACCATAGATAGAACTCATATTTATTTTTTACTAATTAAAAAGTTACCAATTATTAAAAAATCTAAGCCTATTTCTAAAAATGTTGAAATGGCATTTCCTGGTGTTTCAACAATAGGTTCTTTTGGTCCGTTAAAACTTGTGTTTAATAAAACAGGGACACCTGTTCTTTTATTGAAACTATCTATTAATTTGTAAAACTTTAGGTTACTTTCTTTGGTAACGGATTGATGTCTTGATGAGTTATCAACGTGGGTAACGGCAGGGATTTTACTTCTCCATTCTTCTTTAACTAATGTTGTTACCATCATATATGGAGAATATATATTAGAATCAAATATAGTATCTTGATGTTCAAACAATACTGCTGGTGCAAAAGGTCTATACCATTCTCTTTTTTTAATATCATTATTGATATGACCTGTTATCCATGAATTAATTGGAGATGCTAAAATCGATCTATTTCCAAGAGCTCTTGGTCCAATTTCTGAACCATCTTGAAACCACCCAATAACTCTATTTTGACTTAACCAATAAGAAGTATCTTCAATTAATTTATCAAAGTCTTCGTATTTTTCAAAAGTTAAGTAAGGGTGTTGATTAATAGCAGATATGATATCTGTTTGATTATAAGTTTTCCCAAGGTAAGGGCTAAGAGGTTTAACATCTTTAATATCGGATAATTGTTGATATCCATACCAAGCACATCCTAATGGAATACCACTATCATCCGATGGAGGTACAAAATAACAATTTTCAAATAATCCTGAATTTAATATTTTTTCGTTTGAGTTACAGTTTAAGAATGACCCTCCTGCAACGCAAATATTTTTTGAATTTGTTAATTTTTTGGCTTTTTCAGCTAAAATTAAAGAAACTCTTTCTTGTTCTCTTTGATAAATTCCTGCAACACAAGCTTTAGAATAAAAATCAGAATTAAAATTAACTTTTGGATATATTCTTTTGTTAGGTATAAAGATTTCATCATCTTTTTCTATGATATAAAATGGAGCTTCATTAACAATGTCTTGATTGGCATAAGAGGCTAATCCCATTAATTTACCTGCCGGCCATGAATGAGTATTTGGTTCATAAATAAGTTGAAGACTTCCTTCAGAATACATTGTACCAACAGATACACAATCATCCGTATCTAAAGGGACTGGAAATTTTATCCATTTTTTATAAACTTCTTCATAATCATTTTTATTAAAATGATAAATTGACATTCCTTCTGTCCAATCATCTTCCTCATTTAAATTAGTTCTATCTATATTATTATACCAAGAACTTAATTTATTTAGATTATTTAATATGCTTCCAGATGCATCTGCAACAACTATTGCCGCGTCATCGAATCCCGAACTAAAAAAAGTGGAATAAGCGTGAGCTAAATGATGAGGTATATATTTTAATTTAAATGATAAATCCATTTTAATTAATCTATTAAATTGTTCCTCAACATCATCAATTATTTCAGTGGTACTATAGACATATAAATCAATATCCTTATAAGTTAATCCTAAATGGTTTAAACAATAATTAATTGATTCTATTGGGATTGCACCTCCTTGATATGCACCATCATGTTTAATTCTTGAAAGTCTTTCTTGTGTTATTCCAATTGAAACTTTTCCATTTTCAATTATTACCGCTCCTTTATCATGGCCAACAGAAAATCCTAATGTCTTCATTTAAAAAATTTTTAATAAAATTATGATATCTCTTCTTCGGTGAAAAATGGTGATTCATCCTCCAAACCGTCCATTAAAGTTACATCCCAATCAGATACTTCATCATCTGTTGGTATTGATTCAATAATATCCTCATTAGTTGTAATCATCATTTCTGTTGCATTTTTAGGTGCAACTGATGGTTCCATTTCTTTTGATTTCATGTTAACTGCAGTTCCTTCAGGGATATCTTCTTCACACATATAAATGTGAACTTGTTCTTCATTTTTGAAAACAATAACTTTTTTAACGTCTTCTCTTAATTTAATATCTCCTTTGGTATCAACAACAATTCCTTCACTATCTTTTAAGATAAGTCCTAATGCTCTTGCGAAGATTAATGATGCGTTTAATAAATCTTGTGGATTTTGTCCTTGACCAGCTTGTTCTGGATTTGTGTAATTTTCTTGCATTTTATTCTGTTTGTGTTGTTTTTATTAATTCAATTTCTTGAACTGCTACAGGGTTTTTTTCTTTATAAATTTCTAAGGCAATTTCATATCTATAGGATTCAATAGAATTAACAAATGATTCAGCACGAAGACTGTCAGATATATTTGTTAAACTATCAATTTTGTTTTCTTGTTCTTTCAAGATTATGATACTATTACTCCACATTACGGTTAACCATAATGATGTTAAAATTGAAAATACCAATCCTGCTATTAATTTAGTTTCTGTTGTCATAATTTTAAATTTAATAAATTTTTTTAATAAACAAATGATTTTTGATATTCATTCCAAACCTTTTGTAAACCATCGGTTTCATTTATTAATGATGGTGTAAAAGGTCTATGTTTCATCACTAATTTAGCTTCTTCAGGGGTTTTACTTCCTTTCTTGAGATTACATTTAAAACAAGACGTAACTAAATTTGTCCATTCATTTCCACCACCTTTAGATTTAGGAATCACGTGATCCAAAGTTAAATCTCTTTTTGACCCACAATAAATACATTCATGACCATCTCTTTTATATATTCTTGACCTATTAGCCCTTAAACTTTTTGCATGATGTTTAATATATTTTAATAATCTAATAATTAGTGGGCGCACATACTTTTTATATCCGCTAACAATAGGATTATCATGTGATTTAATTAATTCAGCCTTACCTTTGTCAACCAATACAAATCCCCTCCTAATAGTTGTTATATTAAGAGGAGTGTAATCATAATTTAATACCAAAACATTACTCATTACAATAATTTTTACAAAAATAGTTCATTTTATGATAAAAACAAAAAAGGGGTCAAAGACCCCTTATTAATATACTACAGATTAGCAATAGTTTATGGTTCGAGGGGTTTTAATTCTCAATACATCCGAGTTCTCATACTTAATATTTCCCAAAAGACTTTGTATATTTCTGTCTATCATAATAATAAATATCTAAAAAAAATTTGTTAAATCAAATTAATTGTTATCTTTGTAAAAAATATTGAGATATGATTCATTTACCTACAGCGACAACTTACGGAACAAGTTTCCATAATACAACATTTAAATCAACTCCAAATCAATTAATTAAAGCAATAGGTGAAATCACTTATAAAGGTAGTGGTGATAAAAAAAATACCATGGAATGGGTTAGAGAGTTAGATAGTGCAGATGTTTTCACCATATATGATTGTAAATATTATAAAGAAATCGAAATGGATGAAGAAATTGAATGGAACATTGGAGGAAATAATAAATCTATAACTGAAAAAGCAAAAAAAGAAATTCTTGAACTTTTAAAGAAATAATTTATTCTGAGTATATTTATAATATTATTACACTATGAAAAATTTAAGATTGAATACAGGAAACACTCCGACAACACCTAATGGTGATGCGGGCACTCTATGCTTAAGTTCAGAATCGAGTGGATGGTAATAAAAAAATAAAGCCAAATATTAAAACCCTGAACATTATGTTTGGGGTTTTTTATTTTCGGGATGTTCGGGAGTCAGGCTACCCGGCTTGGTTTGGGACCAAGACAACTCGTTGGTTCGAATCCATCCATCCCGACATCTGTCTCCTTAGCTCAGTGGTAGAGCTCTTCGCTGTTAACGAAGAAGTCCAAGGTCCGAATCCTTGAGGGGACGCAAAAAGATTTGAAATTTGAATATAATTTCTTATCTTTGATAAATGGTTTGTTAGTTAAATGGTATAACGCTAGCTTGTCACGCTAGTATCACGAGTCCGATTCTCGTACGAACCGCAAAGTGGGTAAAACGTGTAGTAACCACAGGAATGATATCTTCCACTACACTCTTAAGCGGATTTCGCCTAGTAGGTATGGCATCACACTTCCAATGTGAAATAGGGCCGGTTCGAGACCGGCAATCCGCTCACGTTAGGTTTTTGAACTGATTATAGAATATTTATTATTATATGGTAAACAATTCAAATAAATGTAAAGAATGTTCAGTAGAAATACCGAACGGAAGAAAATTTTGTGGTAGTAGTTGTTCCGCAAAATATAATAATAAGTTATATCCAAAGAGGACAAATGGTAGAGAAAAACCAAAATGTTTACATTGTGGAGATACTATTAAACACGAGAGATATAATAGAAAATATTGTAGTAATAAGTGTCAAGGTGAATTAAAAAGAAAAATAAGAAACAATCAAGTAAACAACCTTATTGAAAATTCTGAATTTGAATTACTCGGCAAAAAATCAACAATAGATAGATTAAGTAAAAAATATTTAATTGAAAATTATGGTGAAAAATGTATGAAATGTGGATGGAATGAAATAAATGGATGGACGGGAATTATTCCTATTGAATTAAATCACATAGATGGTAATCCTGAAAATCATAAAATAGATAATTTGGAATTAGTTTGCCCAAATTGTCATTCTCTTACCGAATTTAATAAGAGTAGAGGTAAAGGAAGAAAATGGAGAAAAACTATATTTTTAGAATAAGCCTCTAAAGCATTGCAGGCGATGCGCATGACTTGTAATCATGATAACTTGGTTCGATTCCGAGTAGAGGCTCAAAAATTATTTATTATGTTTTGGATTATTTATTTATTGTGTGCTATTTATTGTGTTATTAAATTACAAAAAAGTTACAAAAACAGATCTTTAGACGGTGTTACAGGAGTTTCTCCTGGTTTGGATGCACTGATGATAGTTTTACTATCACCTGTATTGGCAATTATTGATGTTAGTTTAACTTGGATTAGACTTTATAAAGAAGCTGAAGAATCAAGAAGAAATCAAGAAAAAATATTATGAATTATTCTGACGAATTAAAAGTTATTTGGTTAACTCCAATGAGAACTGCAACAAGGGCTTGCGGATTTATTCAAAGACCTTTGAACTTTGATGTTAGTGCTCATCATGGAATGGTAATTCCTCCTGAAAAAAAAGATTATTTTTTAATATTTAATATTAGAAACCCTTATTCTAGATTAGCATCAATTTTTACTCTTTGGAAAATTCATAAAAAAAATTATGATATTAAATTTCATGAAATGAACTTTCAATTCGAAAATTGGGTAAAAATAGCTACAGATAATAATCATTTAGGGAAAAATTTTTATACCATTTTATTACATGATTTAATAAAAAATTTAATAAAACCACCCGATGTTTATATACGATTTGAATCTTTAGAATCAGATTTAAATAATCTTTGGTTTATTAAAAATGGTTCCAATGAAGTAAAGGAAAATATGGATAATCATATTAAAATTAACAGATTTAATGATTCTCCTCCTTATCAAGGATTATATAATCAAGAATTAGCTGATTTAGTATATTTCAGATTAGAGAATGAATTTAAAATATTTAATTACAGTAAAGACTCTTGGAAAGATGGCACATCCTAACGTACATGCAAAATCATCCGCCAAAAAATTTGGTGGAAAACCTGAAGATTATATTCATCTTCATGAATGGTTAGATGAAACCAAATCTTGGTTTGGTGATTCTTTGCATAGAATGTTCAGACATCATAGTGAAGGTATTTTTGAGATGGAAAAACGTTTTGGCACTGAATTCATTAACAGTGATGGAAAAATAGTCTACACCCGATATGTTGGAGAACAACATGTAAAAGAAGATTGTAATAACTATATTCCATCAGCAAAAGAGTGGGTAAATAACATAACAACAAATCAACGTCCTCAATGGATGACGAGAACACTTAAACTGGAAGACTAATATTTATTATTATGAAAAGAAAAGTTAATACAACACAGATATTATCACCAGAAGATAAGCAATATTTAAGAAGGATTTCCAATTATCTTAATTCTTTGGGAATGGATGATGGTAGTATTGAATTTGATTTTGACGGAGAATATGGTAATATTTCTGACATAAGATTTGACGAAATTACCCATTTTACTAATAACTATTCAGCAGAAATACCATCAGGGTTAATTCAAATTATTCAAAAGATTATGAATTATGTTGATTCAGAAGGATTATATAATGAACCTGATATTGATGCTAAAAATTATGAAAGATTGGATATTGATATTGACACAAAAACAAAAGAAATATCTATTAATCATTGGTGGTCGTATTATGATAGAGGTGACGGAAGTTCAATTGAATTTGATTCTCAGGAAGATTTGGAACAATTTGATAATTGGAGAAATGATGAATTATCCACAATAGACATACCTGAAACAGGAATATTGACATTAAAATATAATGGTTCTGGCGATTCAGGGTACATTGAAAGTTCATTTGATGAAAATGGTGATGCTGTGCCTGCAGGAATTGAAGATTGGTGTTATAGAGCCCTAGAAAATAACTTTGGTGGGTGGGAAATTAATGAAGGATCTGACGGAGAATTTATTTTTGATTTTAATAATTCAATGGTTACTTTAAATCATACAATGAATACAGAAGAAACTGCAACCGACACTCTCTACGAAGAAAGTTTTGCAAATTAATTTTTTTATCTTACATTTGTAACATACCTTGGTGGCGAAATCGGTAGACGCGCAAGACTTAAAATCTTGTTACCAGTAATGGTAGTGCGGGTTCGATTCCCGCCTGAGGTACGATGGTCTGTTAGTTAAATGGATATAACTTCTTACTTCTAATGAGATATTCGTGGTTCGATTCCACGACGGACTACAAATTGCCCCGATGGTGAAATGGTAGACACTCAAGTCTTAGGAACTTGTGACGTAAGTCGTGTCGGTTCGAGTCCGACTTGGGGTACAATTGACATTTTAAAGAAATATCATATATTTATAATAACATGAACACAACAATGCGTCATACAGTCTTTAGTCATCAGCAAGAAATTTGTTGGTATGAGACTATGCTTTGTAGTTCAGACGGAAGATTCTAAAATAATCCTGATGTATATTCATATACAGACCCTGAACGACAGAAATGAAGTTCGGGGTTTTTTATTTTTGGATCTTTGAAATATTGGTTGTATCTTTGTAAAACAATGCCCCTGTCGACTATCGGTTAGGTCGTCAGGTTTTCATCCTGGAAAGACGGGTTCGATTCCCG
>Ga0181346_1000877_pt1 | contig 13255 bp, 14 predicted proteins | sample Su13VDMM15DN_FD_130100 | JGI IMG/M metagenome (GOLD analysis project Ga0181346, IMG submission 130100) | Freshwater viral communities from Lake Michigan, USA - Su13.VD.MM15.D.N | ecosystem: Environmental > Aquatic > Freshwater > Lake | place: USA: Michigan | collected 2013-07-15 | reverse complement strand
CTTTGAGTACTGTGGTTTGAGTCAATGAACTATGTGCCATGATGCCTCTATTCTCACAACATCCATGTGTTGCTTGGATGTAGACTGCTACGTTCTCACTGCCAGTGGCTTTCATGATTTCTCTGGCAATGTTATTACATAATTCTTCTTGTAGGGTTCCACGTCGAGCACACCATTGTGCTATGCGTGTATATTTTGATAATCCGATTAGTTTTTGTGCGGCAATGATACCAATGTAGGCTACACCTGCGACAGGCTGATGATGATGACTACACATACTACGTAATTCACTACGAACTACTAGCATGCCTTCATAACGGTCTTCGCTGTCATTTGGAAAAGCTGTAGCATCTGGTAATGGGTCATAACGACCAGACATGATCTCATAGATATACATTTTAGCTAGTCTGTGTGCTGTGCCACGTGAATTTGGATCATTAGCTCGATCAATGATTAGGCTGTCTAGCACACCTTCAAATTTGGTAGTTAGTTCGTTGATCAATTCTGCTTTTTCGCTGTCTAATATATGTGTAGAGATATTATCTCCAGCCCAGAATCTGGTATTTGATGCTTGGATACGTTCGCGGATGCGTTCGCTTATTGCTTTATCTTCCATTCATGTCTCCGATGTTAACCCAGTGGATTGGGATATGTTATTAGTATATAGGTTATTTAGGTTAAGGTCAAGCTATTTGATAATAGTGATATCACGTAGGTTGGGATATTGTTTTGGTTTGGGTTCTTGATCTATATTTGGTAATAGCTCTAATGCAGTCACAGCTTCTTCTATAGTTGGACGATAATGATATCCAATATGGAATATCTTTTGATTTTCCCAAGGACTAATAGTTAGATCACGACCGTCATAGCATTGGAGTTTGAGTACAGTATATACTTCTATATCATCTGTAAGTATAGCACCGCCACGTCCAATTGACAATGGTTTATCAAATCCAAAGCTCAAACATTGAAGCATGCCTGCTCGATACATGCCTTGCTTTAATAGCCGGGCACTATCCCAGACTCGTGTGCCGGTGATGTGATATTCGCCCAGCCAGTCATGATCTTGATAATCGTATTCAATATCCAATTTACACAAGGTCATTGGCACACTGAGATATGTCCGTGCTGGAATCGAACATCGCTTTACACGATCAAATCTCAAACAAAGTTCAATAGCATGAGTACAACAGTCAGTCATGACTGCGTAAGGGGCACCTGTGAACTTGGCTAAAGCCTGTTCAAACTCCGAGATCTTTTCAAAGCCCATTATTTAATATTTTCTATTAGATTAGTTGCGCTAAAGAAGTTGTTGTGCAGACTTTCTGCTTGTGCTTTGAGTATACGCAGAGTGCTTGGATAGTTTTCTATATGATAGTGGATCACATCCATAAGTTCAGATTTATATGCTTGGTAACTGTCCCATGATTCTGTATACGCACTAGGATACTTGAATATGCTTGAATACATTTCTGTGTAACTCAACCGATCTGGAACTATTGGTATAGCATTTACCAAGGCACCTTCATAACAGCTGATACCCAATGTTTCTTGTAGGTTCGCACTAAACACAATCTTGGCCTGACCCAACAGCTGGTGATATTGATCTTTAGTCAGAGTCTGGTCTTGGCAGACGATCCATTCATACTCGGGCATTGACGCCGCAAGATCACGGAATATCTCAACTTGTTTCTCAGGTGCTAGACGATGTGGAAATAAAATAAGATCACGTTTGGGTAAGTTTTTATATGGAAGTAATGTATTCTCCATATACTCCATAGGCCAACCTGTGCGTACAATTTTATCTTTACTTATATTAAGTGGTTGGTCATTTAACAAGTTTTTATGAAACATATCAATGTGGAACTGTGTAGCAAAATAATTATGATCGATAGCGTGAAAGAATGCTTTTTCACTGTGTCTCACCCAGGGTGCATCACCAATAAGACGCCCTAAGAAGTCTTGTGGGTCATAACTGCCAGCGTGCCATAGTGCGTGTATCCTAACCTTTATACCAAGCAGTTCTGCCATATACTTAAGGTTAATAATACCAGGATGCCAAGCATCAGTAAAAAGAAAGTGATCGCCATCAACAACCGTGCCGCTCGTAAACAGTCTGGCAATTTCTTCCACTTGTCGGGCTTTATAAATGTTTGTGCCGCCAAAGTTAAGAAAAGCGCCAGGAGTAGTAGCGTTAGGTATGTCGGTAGGGCCTTGGATAACTGTAACAGCATGTCCTGCCTCCTTTAATAGATTAGGCACATGGGTCTTCCATTGCCCCGTGTACCTAGTTTCCACTGCTTCTAGATCAATTAGAAATACAGTCATTATTGTCCTCGATTTTGTTTGTTGTAGACAATGCCATTACGGGCTTGCCATTGTTGGCGTTTCTTTCTGCGTTCTTGCCATTCTTTATATTCTGGACTACGATAAAGGTCGGCCTCGTCATACTTGATCATACGGAAACGACAGTAGTTACACCATGCGTCTAAGTCATTGAAAATTTGACGAACTTCTGGACTTATTCGAAGATACTTCTTAAGCCAATCTGGATTTGCCACGATAATTTCTCCTATACAGTGACAGATTGATAAGGACGAGTACAGTTGTACTCAACATAACACCCATTTTCGCCATCTTCAGATACTTCTATCCAAACATCACGATCGGGATACTTGGCAGCGATCTGTGCGTACAGATCATCTGCTATCATCTCACAACTCTTATAATCTAGTTGTAATACTGTATTTACATATAATGCTTCCAACCAGCGTTTAAATTGTATAAACTCTAGTTCACGATCATCATGGAATACATCTATTGCTACACGGAAGTGGAATATATGACGGTGTGGACTAGCTAAGAATGCAACATCTGCTAGTTTAGGATCATTAGCTGCCGCTGGAAAACAATGGATACCTTCACGTTGGAAAGTGACCCAAACTTTCTTTTGGCTCGCTTGAATAATTCTATCTATCTTTTCGCGTTCTGCTTGTATCATATCAACTCCGGAAATACAGTTTTCCAATTGGTGTTTCTTTTAGCATCTAAAGAATCAAAATATTGTTTATAATCCAATCCATTGGGATCTTTGTTTAGTTCTTTAAGACAATTACTAATATTATTACATAAACTAATGTCATTTGCAAGACTTTTTATTAATTTATTTAGGTCATCACCTGCCCGCCCTTTTAAATGATTGGGTAGGTTTTTTGAACCAATTGGATCATGCCCAACTACTGGGACTACGCTGATTCCAATATTTGTGCCCAATGATTTTAATAATTCTAAATCATCACAAAATGTCATTGCATTGCCTATAAAGTATACCATGTTAAATCTAATTTCGTGACCTAGATCTTTTATGGCCTGTAAATTAATCAAGAATTGATTCCAATTACTGCCATATCTGGTGTATTCATATCTTGAATTGGTATTTTCTATGCTAACAGTCCATAATATATTTTTAAATTTTTTAATTTTATCTAATATGCTATTTTTTTCATGTATGTTACTAAGATTAGTATTAATTCTCAGTCTAGTATCGGTATTTGTATAACGTTCCAAGAATTCTCTATTTTCTTTCATTAATAAAGGTTCGCCTCCAGCGAGATAGATCTCAACTATGCTATTTTGATTAGCTAATATAAATTCTAATAGTTGTTGGTTACCTAGATCACCGTTGCTATAGATCACATTTAATTCTTTTTCTATACTGCTACTATATCTTGGATCGCAATAGATACATTTAAAATTGCAGGTGTTGCTCCACCGGGCATCAACAGCACCAAGAACAAAACTATCAACATCATCATAATCTATATCTACTTTTTTGCCAATATTATTATAATGCCCTCGTTGCCAAGAATCGGTTGAATTTTTTGTTGTAAAACTATCGCAAACAGAACAGTTCTCATGTGGAGAGTCTTGTATTAATTGTTTTTTAATATTCCTAATGATGTCTCCTGCAAGTATTTCTTTTAATGAATGTGTTCTTATATTTCCTAATACCGTTTGCCCAACACAACAGGTCAGTATATCACCATTGGATTCTAAGTATAAATTAGTCCAAGGAGCCGCACAAAAATGGTTAGATTGTTTAAGTAAGAAAAATTTACGTTTAGGATCCATTATTGCAATGAGTCAAGCAGTTTGGATTAGGTTTGGATTTGAAACTATTTGGCAAAGAGGATTGAAAGAACTCACTAGTCACGATATCTTCTATAGAATGATTGTGTAAATTATTTATGGTGTAATCGCCTAATTTAAAAATCTTTTGATCGTGCCATGGAATTATTTTAGCCCATGGGCCATGTTTAAGTTTATGATATCCCATCATATAGCAACAGGGCCAAACAGTTCCGTCTGCATAAATGCCGAGCCATTTGATATCTGCACTTTTACATTTGATATTAATTTTAGAATAATTAATTTTATCAATCGCTATCCCTTCTGCTGTCCAATCAATAAACTCAACAGTTTTAAAATCAAAAGTAGATTTTTTAATTACATGCGATAAAGAACCTTTATTGTACACTTCTGACTGTCCAGTTTTATTAAATCTATCACTCTTGACAAGAGAAAATTCAACAAATCCTAATTGTTTACTTAGGTTTTTACATTCTTCAATCTGATGCTGATTGTGTTCAAATACTATCATTTGCCATTCAGCTTTGCCGCCAGCCGATATAAATGCATTAGCATTGTTTATTATACGATTCCAGTCAGTATTAACACGATATAAATCATGTGTATCGGCTAATCCATCGAGAGCCCATCGAACGCTAGTTCTCGATTGTGAAAATAATTTTCCCAGTTCTGCCCAAAACTTTTCATCACGCATACTACCATTAGTAGACAGTCTGATTTTTCCAGGACAATGTTCAATGGCATACTGGCAAAATTTAATGATATCCGGATGCATAGCATTGTCACCGGTGCACCCATTGAACTCAATTAAATTAATATGATTTAAAAAAGATGGTAAGATTTTTTTACTAAAAACATCAAAACTTAAAAAATCTTTAAGTCCTGGATCGGACCCATCTCCGGGAGTCCTAGCGCATTGGGGGCAGGCTGCATTACAAGAATTAGTAGTCTCGATATCCAATCTACGAATTTCATGCGGCTGATACATTATTTTATAATCTCATCTTTACCATATTGATCCCAATCAGTAAAGCTCTCTGTTGTTGTTAAATCACGTAAGCGATGACACCAAACACCTGGGTTTGAATGATTAAAGTCCAGATCGTCTAGCTTAATTGTAGCATTATATCCTAGCTGTGTCAAGTAGGGTAATTTTACCGAAATTTGCGGAATAAATCTACGATGACTAATAAATGTACACTCCAGCACACCTTGTACTACTGCGACATCAAAATCTAGGGTACACCATAAGCCTGCGGTCAAGCATTGATCAATCATACGTTTCCAAGGTCGCCACCCATCTGCATCATCTGTGGCTAGATTAGGAAAACTTTGATTAGCACCAAAATAAATGTGCCTACAATCTTTTTCTTTGGCTAGTGCTATAATTTCTTCTGCAGGTTGTACTCCCACTACGAATAGTGTCATCATGCCAAATGCAGGAGTCTTTTCAATCTCCACACCAGTGAAGTATGTTATATCTTCTTTCACACCATCAGTATAATCACGCTTCATCGTATTCTGCCAATTTCTTTTTAGTATTTTCAATATCACGTTTAAGGCCTAGTTTTTCGTGTTTGATTTTACCAAGGTGCATATCATCTAGGTAATGACTATATCCATCATTGATTTTCTTTTCTAGTAGTGTGTGACGTTCTTGTAGATGTTTAAGGTGATGTTGTAACTTTTCTTTATTCACTTTATTCTCCTAGTTGGTTTTCTAAATTATCTAAGCTGGATTCATCTAATCCACTGTCGTCTGTGTGATATTCTTCTATTTCCTCATCACTGGCAAATAGATCGTTAAATGTAGTGCTGGAATTCATGGTCTTCTTACCAATGGCCCCACGTGTGCCAATGATGCCCATCCAATATTTGTTGTAATATTCAATTAACGTCAAAGCATCTTCTCTGTTGTCAAGTGCGAATATCATATCTACTATATCACGGAAGTTGTTTATGCCATAGTTCCTTGGTGTTTTCTTGTCTGCTGTTTCTGAATTCAACATAGCCGGGCGTATATTAAGATCATATTCACGATTGGCTTGTTGTACCGCTGTTAAATGGCTCCAAACATTATGCCCCATCTGTATAGCGTAACTGAAACTATCCCACGAAGTCTTACCTTCTTTATTAATCTTATTTAGGTCACCGGGCGCATAGATACAAATATCTTTGATAGTGCAACGTTGGCTCACTGGACTTTCTGTAAAATTAGCAAAGATCTTATCTTGTATGACAGCATCTTTAAATCTACGTGTGTCTTGAGCATATTTTTTATCATCGACACTGGGCACCATTCGATATACCCATTTCTCTTTGTCTACTATCTCTGTCTGTATATAGATCTGTCCGTTAGCACTTGCTAAAAATGGACTAGCACAGTCAAAGGATATAGTAAACTTAGGATTATGATATTTGCGAACTGCTCGCTGAATGTCTGTTAATAAACAAGCCCATTCAAGTTTACTTGTACCTAAGAAGTGCATCCAATCATGTAAGCCTTCTTCTAACAGTCCATCAAAGCGCAATGCCACTAATCTTTTCAGCACCAGATGCACATCACACATGTTCTGTCCACCCATGGCCCAACCATTGAATGGTCGATCGTACTGTTTAGGATCGCAGTATTTTTTCATGCGTTGATACCAATCTTCTGCTTCTGCGTGATTCTCACCTTGCAGAACATTTAAGAACTTGCAAGCACCTGTGCGGTGTTTCATAAAGTAATCGTTATTAATATAAGTACCTTCAACGGCTTCCATATAACTAGTAATACCACTTGCTTTACGACCTTCTGGGCTTCGACATACCCAAGCCGGTATATCTAAGATCATACCATAGTCCATATAAGCATCCATCCACGCTAACACTAGCTCACGTTTCTTCTGAGCTTTGGGACACGTGGGATTCTTCCAGTCACCTTCCCATACACCTTTACCAATCTGGAACCCACCACTGTCACCTAGGACAAATGATCTACTACGATCACGATTGCGTATCATATCTTCTTTTGGACTGACTTTATTTGTATCTAATTCTGCGTGTCCTGCTGAATATAGTGCCCAATGATATGGAAAGTAAGCGGCATCTGGATTAAGCCAATTAAGCCCCTCGATACCATTTTCAAAGTCTACCGGAACTCGTGCTGGATCTACATATAGGTCACCAGTTTCCCTAATAGGGAAACGTTGCTTGCCTACATAGGTAGCATAAAAGCCACTCAATGCTGGCAAGAATACAGCATAGTCTTTCTGCTTTGCGGTTAAATTATCAATTTCCATAAAATTTTACTCGATTAATTAGTTCGTAGTCAGCTTCAAAGTGTTTCTTTAATTTTAACACAAATTCTGGGTTTTGGTCAAGTAGTTTAGTGTAGTAGTTTTTAGTTGTCATACGATCATCCTCACTGCTGGCATTATACGCGATAGCAAGGTCAACATTGGTTCTATATCCACAGTTTAGTATCCAATCATTCATGTTGGCACGTAGATCATCATTGACCATCATAAAAGTAGCATGATCTAAATCAGCACCTTGCAAGAAATATGTCTGTAAGTCTGTATGATCATCAAAGGTTATCTTATCTAAAACTTCGTTTACTGACAGATCTAATTTACTATTGTGTAGATATTGAGTGATTCCGCTACACCAACGATCAACGGGATCACGTAAGACAATTAAATTTTCATCGCTATTAACTAGTGTTTCACTATGATACCAAAAACCACCTGAGCCAATCAGTATGCCTTTGATAAAACTGCTAGCATTCTTAGGTATATGAATATAGGATTTGTTATGAACTGTATCAACCCAACATTCACTCAATCTGTGACCAAGGTGTGCCCAACGGCCATAATCCATTATTACTTGCTCTGTGCTGGTAAGATATAGTTATAAGTAGCAAGACCTGAGTTAACAGTGATCTGTGCCGCACCTTCATCACTGATACTAAATTTCTTATCACCTGCTAGGTTTAAGATACTAATAACAGCATTAACTGGCCACGACCACGCTTTACTTAACGTACCTGTAACACCTGCTTGGAATACAAAGTTACCTGCGTGACTGCTGTGATCACCAAATGATAATTCTAAGTTACCATTGTTGGTTTTAGCAGTAAAATTCGCTTCTTCTGCATTAGCACTCGCTTGGAATTTAAGTCTTTGGATATTAGCCACAGTTGGTTCAAATTCCACGTGCCATGTTACAGGGCGCATTTTAACTGTTTTGAGTTTATCATTGACGATCTCTTGACTCATAAAACGATAGTCGTTTTTAAAATCGCTTGCGGCATTTTCAAAATGCAAGCCCGTCGCTACACTTTCACCATTGCGATCTTGTTTGGTAATCGAAATCTTAGCGTTGTCTTTGTATTCTGGAATACCTAAGATAGTGTTTAGTTTGCCTAAATTAGGCATACCAAATGTACCGATGAATTCTACTACTGGTCCGTTTAGTTTGGCTTGTACAATAACACTACGGTCTTCTGCTAGTGCTTCAATATTTGTTTCCGCGTCTGTTCCTGATACTTTAACTAAGTCAATAATGCCCAAGCCATAAGTGTTTTTAACGATGTCTAATAGATGGTCTCTCATTTAATTCTCCTTTGATAATTGATTATATATGGTTTATTTAGATCTTGCAAGTAGTTTGATAAAATTATTTTGATATAATGGTTCCTAATACTTGGTTTAATTTAATTGACTGTAGTTTTCCAGGTTTTTGTATTTCTGCCCAACTTATGTATTTTACTAGACGATCTGAATTTGGTACATCTCGCATTGCGATAATTTCAAACCCAATGGTTTTAATTAACGTTATTAATTGCCTCTGGGGTATTGAACTCATAATGCCGTGTTCACTAATGTTAGCTGAGCTAGGAATATCGGTATTGTTATAACTGAACATAAGGGTGCCACCTGGTCTTAATAAATTAATAACACTTTGCAAATATAATTTTAAAGTTGATACATCAACATAATTAAAAAACATCCAACTAAAAACAAAGCCAATTTGGTTTTGCGGCAATTCTGAGAGGTTATGATCTTTAATAATATATTTTCTGATGCGACTAGCATAAAGTTTATTAAAATGTCCAGTGACATTTTCTATTAATTCTGAACAAAAATCACAAAAGTATAACGGATCATTGACTACTAATAGATTAGTATAATCAATTGAAGTAGTATAATCAACGACCAATTGATTATTATCTTGAGTAATTTGATATTGTCCTACATTCCTACATCCAAGTCTGAGACCAGGATAATGCCAGTCTGCATATTTTATTATGTGATCTTTTATAGCTTGGTGTGCTACAGCATCAAGCTGGAACATATTTTTTATTAGTTTATGTTCGGAATTGTTACATATAAATTCAGCATTAATTTGAGATGATAATACCTCAATTTGAGAGTTGAGATCTTCTATAGCAAGTTTTAAATTATCCTGTATATTATCAGATATTTTTATTAAATTTTGATATTCGTTGATTGCCTTGTTTATTTTATTAGTAGTTTTCTGGTCATCGATATCATAATTTTCAGACATGACTAATAGTAATTTATTACATATTGAATCAATTGACTGACTAAAATCAATAGAGTTTAGTTTCTCTTCAAGAGTATTTCTAAGTTTAACTAATTCAATTAATGTAGACATTATTCAAAACTAAACAAATTATCAAATGTAGTTGCGATCTGTGTGTTCTCGGCGATCTGCCATTTCAACACACCTAGTAGGTTCTCTACCTTTTGATCTACGATACCAGTTTCCATGCTAGCATCATCAAACGGCAATTCCTTGAACCACGCAGGAATATGTGTTTCATCTGTAGGATATCCAACACTAGTATAACCAAGCGGATTATCTTTTAACTTACACACCACAGTTTTCATACCATCAACGATCGTCATGCTGTATTGGTCACCCATCATGCGTTTTAAGTTATTCCAATTCATAGCCGCACGCACATGGCCTGGCATGTTAGCTTTGCCTAGGCGTTCTTCTTCTTTGGTATACTTGGTTAGATTGTTTACACGTTTAGGTGTGCCTTTCTCCCAAGCCGGACGCTCTGTGAACAGTAATTTAAAGTCACGCACTTTGGTGATAATAGTGTCGCGGTCTGCATTAGTTAATACAGATAATAAGATATCACTTAAAAAATCTTGTATGACTTTTGGGGTATCTGATCTCTTTAAGTCTAAGCCCATGGCCTTTACTTTACCAGGGGTGCCGTGACCATCTAAACGATGCCCTTCCATGTCATAGATTAGGATGGCATAACGTTTCTTTTTAATAAACAGGCCTTTAAGTGATACACTTTCTCGCCCACCTTTGATCAGTTCACCTTGGCGCCGCGGAGTATGGAAAGCCCGTTCACAGAATGCTGGAAAACTCTCATTGACTTGATCAGCGATGCTGTCATATAACCCCACTGCTATGTCTTTGTTCCATTCCATCTTGCCTTCTTCTACGTCTTTCTTGACCATCGGATAAGCACTAAAGTAACATGAGTCTGTATCACCATAGATGATCGCCTCACCAGTGTGGTCATATACGCCAGTGATACATTCATTAATGTATGCATCCATATGACGAGCAATAGTCCTACCAGTTAATGTAGTCGACTGTCCAATACGTTTATCAAAGAACCTGCAACCTGGATTTAAGATAGCACCGTATAATGAGTTGAGGTTAATCTTCTTAACCAACTGACGCTTATCCCAAAAAGCGATATCTTCATCTGTGGTAGCCTCTTTCTTCTTGGTTTGCATGTCTTGACGTTCACTATACCAATGTTCTAGCAAGCCCGGTATAATACCTTTGTGTTCATTGCTGAATATAGTACCATTGGCTGATAAGATCCAAGGTTTGTTGCTGTCAAATATCAATCGCCAAACATCTGCGGCACTCAGGACATCACTGGTACCGTTGGTCCAATCGATAGTAATCTCAGTACCAACTTCACCATTCATCACTGCTGTGTATTCTAAACTACCAAACAAGTTTTCCCATGCGTCAGCAAAACTACTGCCCGCTGTTTGTTTTTCTTTGATATAATGTTCAGTCATGGTCTGGCGCAGTTGTCCTACGATAGTTTCTGGCCCCATGTTCAGCGCACGAATCGCACTTGGATATAGTGAGTTGATGTCAATGGCACCGATGTAGTCATGCATGCCTGCTTTAGGAGTTGCTACATACGCACCTGCCGCCTGTGTATCAAATTGCTCATCACGATTGCGATTTGGTACAACCATGCCTAGTTGATGTGCTTCATTGATGATAGCCTGTTCTGTGACTGCTACTGCTCCCATGGTAGTCTGTAGTAATACAGTGTTGTCATGTGCTAGTTCGTTAGCCAAGTCTAAGAAGCGTAGTTTTGTATCTAATTTATGTAATAGTGCAGTGTCTTGACGATTGTATTCGATAAACTTAGCAAAGTCTTTGTTGTACAGTTGATCAAGTGTGCCTTCATACTGTGTTTTACTTTCGTTTAATTCATATTCGCAGATAGCATCTAGACTATAACTATGACGTTCTTCATAGGTATATTTGCGATACAGTTGCATATAGTCCATATGCACCCGACCAATAAGATCAAAGGTCATATTACTAGCCCCAAAGCGTTCAAATTCACGTTGTTTAGGGAACTGTCCCCATAAGCAGAATCTACGTGTGTCGTCTTTGCTTAGGACACGATTGGTACGCTGTACCATATATGGGATATCAAAGCCCTCTGAATTCCAGCCTGATAATATATCAGCGTCATCGATCAAGTCTAAGAACGTTTTAAGCAGGTCTTCTTCACGTTCCATCAAGAAACAGTTGTCGTAATTCTTAGCAATCTCTTCAGCAGTTTCCCAGCTCATTGACTTGGGCGGGATAACCATGGTCACTAATTTATCTAGCCAATCAAGATATACTGATACCGCGGTTATGGAATTGAATGGATCTTCTGGACGACTGAATCCTCGCACAGGATCAAAGTCAACCTCAATGTCAAAGAATGCTGTTTGTAGCTTGGGGGACTTCTGCCCAAGATAGTTTTCTTCTAGACATCGGAACACGGGATTGATATCGCTTTCCCAGATACGTTTGCCAGAATTAATACGTACCTCCATATGGAATTCTTTGCCCACACGTGTACTGAAACGGCTTACAGGGGTATCATATATAGTGCGGAATTTACCGCGAGGGTCATCATAATAAAAAGTATAGTTGGCAGGATACTCTTTGTATTCTCTCTGGCCATTTACTCGTTCTACGATGTATATGCGATCTTTATTTCGATCAAATAGTGCGTCTACGTAACTCATTTATTTCCTTTTTGTGCGACTTCTAGCTCACACACACTCTTCATGCCCGGGTGGGCGTTTTACTAATTATAACACTAATACTCTGTAAAATCCTATACCATCAATGATAAAAAGCGTCATAGTAGTCATCAATAGTCCAAAACTTCCACGACTGATACTTGTAAACATGCTGATAGTTAATGCTACAAATATAATTGGGTAAACAACCAGCCAATCAGTATAGGGCACTGTTAGGCTAACCGACAGTGCTATTACTATGTTTAATAACCAATTACATATTTCTAAACATAATCTAACGGGATGGCTATGCCAATCCCTTTTGACAAAATTCCAGGTCGCGTGCCAATCGATCAAACCGTACGACCAACTGTTTCAAGAATATCTTGAACTGTTTCGTGATCAGCATTGGTTTCGGTTAGTTTTGATTTTTGAGCGATCTTAATCGCTTTTTTGAGCAAACTAGGTTTGATTTCTAATTCTTCTGCTACTGCTTTTACCGTATCATTCAAGCCTGCGCTCAAATCTTCTACTTCTTGTAATACCGCAATACCTTCGTTAATTAGTTGAGTTAGTTTAGCTTTTTGCTCACCTGAAAACATTTTTGATGCCATGATATGGCTCTCCTTTGTTGAAAAATATATTATACTACATTTATATATGCGTGTCTACGGTGTTTGGCTAATTAATTCTACATTTACGTAGGATACGGGTAACTGTTTGAAATTCTAATGCTAGATCATCGTATAGATCTTCTGGCGGGCGTTCAGCATAAGCACGTGATACAT
>Ga0181346_1000875_pt1 | contig 13263 bp, 16 predicted proteins | sample Su13VDMM15DN_FD_130100 | JGI IMG/M metagenome (GOLD analysis project Ga0181346, IMG submission 130100) | Freshwater viral communities from Lake Michigan, USA - Su13.VD.MM15.D.N | ecosystem: Environmental > Aquatic > Freshwater > Lake | place: USA: Michigan | collected 2013-07-15 | reverse complement strand
TTTTACATGATTTTTTCTTTTATTTTTTGAAATCAATCCAATGTAAGCCGTTCGGGCTATCTCGCATTATTTTCGGGACTCATGCGAGACACAACATCACAAGTTTTGTAACTATATTATTTCGCGCAAATGTTTAAAGATTATTTCTTGATATCTTCGCCAAATGACATGTGATTTTGGCATATGATAATCCTAATGGACTTGTAAACGAATATGTTTTACCTTTACTTATTGTGACTGATTTATCGAATTCACAACCTTTATAATGACGATGACCGTTATTAATAATAAAGTAAAAGGGTAATACCATATAAATAACATTTCCTTTGGAGGATTCTTGTTTCGCTTTGATAAACCATTCACGACATCGACTAAATGGAGGATTACAATATGTTATTGGTTGCCAATCAGCAATTAATCCATCAATTGAAGATTCTGGATATGGACATGGATCATATGCTTTTCTTAAATCTATTGCATAATATTTAACAAAATCATCATAGACAGAATTTGGCGTAATATATATATCTTGATCTTTAATTGACCATTTACTTTGTTTCATGTATTTTATTCTTATAAGATTGTTACATTCATTATACGCAAATTAATTAGGACTAAATTTAATCAAGATACATCCGTTTTGCATGTTGGCATATTCACCTGTGATTGGATTAAAAAATTCATATGTGTGTCTCATAAATGGTTCTTTTGGTAATAATCGTTTACATGCTGAATTACCATATTGTGTGTACCAAGGTAATACCATTATTGTAGTTATGCCTCTTTTGGTTTCTTCTTGTGCTTTCTTTATCCATTTAACAACCTTGGAAAATGGTGGATTACAAAAGCATGGAGTTTCCCAAGGTATTTCCAATCCATCTTGGAGTGATGCTGGATATGGACAAGGGTCAAAGGCTTTACGTAAATCGAGTCCAAACTCATTAAGAATGTCATTGAAAACCTCAGACGGTGTAATATATACATCGTTTACTTTAATGTTCCATTTTTTAACACAATCCATGTTCTTTATTCATTACAATATATTTATTCACCCATTAATTCTTGGTCGTTTCTTACTACTTTCCAATCTTTTATGGAGTTCATCCGTTTCATTCTTAAGAAAGATTGTTTTATAATTGTTGTTTTCAATTTGTAATGCTAATCTTGCTTCATGCACTGTCATGATTATAGTTTTTAGTTTCGCTATTTCTTGTCGTAATGCCATTACTTGTGGTGTTTCATGTCTTGGTCTTGGTGCTGGTTCTACTGGCGCTGGTTCTACTTTTTTGATATATTGGCGAATGAAATCTTTTCTTGCTAAATATAACAATTGAGTTCTTAATGATGCATCTGGTGTTTGTGCAGTAGGATATTGTGCGTTCACTGTATCTCGAGAATACGCCCATAATTCAGCCCATGAAAATTGAGGACTATTACGATTTAATGTTATCAATAAATTATCTACACATCGCAATGCTATCGTTAGCCATGTTATTTTTTCTGGAAGATCATCCAGTTTTTGTAAACGAACAAATATTACATCACTATCTTTAAAATGCGGTAATGGGATAATATCACTTATTGATGGAAATGCAATGTTTCTAGCCATTTGTTTTCAGTATTGTAAATATCAATTTTTAATTTGTAATATGGTGAATTTCTGATAAAATTCTCGTTAAATGGTAATATATCCATTGTGCATCGCGCTTAATAGTCCCCAGAATAACAATGCTGGAACTCCAACCACTACCAATAAGACATTAACAGCCTTTGCGTCATCAGCCTTTTTTTTGCAACAGCAGCACATTTGATTCATGTTCGTAGTGTTGCACATTTGTAAGAGACCCTCTGCTATTTAATTTTTTATTAACAAAACATGAGTTTTTGGGAGTTTCATTTTTTATGATACCATTCTTTGCCTCCATTTTTGGAATACCATTTTTGTTTGGAATCTCTATTGTTTTCACCTAACCAAACATCTCCCAGTGTTGGCCTTATTTTTTTTAAAAAATGAAGTTTCTCCATGAGAAAACCATCGTGACCACCCCAGAATTCTCCTTTTGATTTCGTATATTCTGAATTTATGAATCCACCTGACTGCATGTAATCACTTTTATGAACGGCTAATATTCCAAATCCTCGAGGATCATATGTAGGAACCCAACAATTACCATTCCATTCGGCTCGCCATTTTGTTGGTTTTGCATATGTACCAACATTGGGACAATAATATGTTTCACCTTTAATAACTTGTTTTCGAATTTCATCAAATGTTTCTATTACATGTGAAAATATCGTATCAGCATCAACAATAAGTATCACCGATTCTTCCGATTCTTCAATTGCACTTTGAGTGGCATTCGCAATGTTAAATACGCCATTGCATCGGACTACATGTATTTTTAAATCCATAGTTGATATTAATTCATCTAAATTAATATCATCTGAATGGTAATCTGCTATTGTCACACATACATTGGGTTGACCATTTAAATTACGCAACAATCGTGTAATATCAGCACCCCTGTTGTATAATGGGACACATACTGTTATCATTTAATAATACTGAATATTATTAATTAATAAAGTTTAATTCATTGTGTGTGAATTATTGAAGACGGTCGCGTAAGCTACCACGGGCAATGGCACGTCCACCATCAACGGCACCACCTGCACACTTAGCTTTCTTTACCTTCAAGTGTTTTAAATTTGAAGCAAGATCAGATAAGAATCCACCTCCATACACTTGTTTGGTGTCAAAGTAATTCAACATTTGAGCACCAGATTGAGCGTGGGAGTTCAAGATATCGTTGGAGTTCAAAACACCAATCAAACTGGATGCCTGTCCGTTAAACAATGTGAATACACCTGCGGATACACACACGACGTATTGGGTAACTCCATTGGGGACAGTATTTCCCAACCAAGCGTAAGTTCCGTTGATTTGGAGTGTGATTTGTTCTAATTTACCTGGGGCATCAACTGAATCAAGACCTAGATCTACAGGGTCAATGGCCATGATTGTACCAGTTCCGTAGTATTGTTGGGTCACTAAACCAATTTGTTTACCAGCAGTAAAATCAGCTCTGTCGGCACCAATGTTGGCAGCTTGAGGAAGACCAGCCCAATCAGCGTAGCTTTGTGTGCAACCAGCGCGAACGGAAATGTCATAAAGCTGTTGGCGAGATGCTTGAGCCAAGAGTCCGGAGCGATTTCCCCATTGTAAGTTCAATGAATCGAGTCTCATAAAACAATCGGGACTGAAAGGATTCAATTGCATTTGGGTGTTATTAGCACGGGCAAAGATGTAAATCTTGGTTGGGATTGAACTCAATTGAACGTTGCTTGAATTGATTACGGTTTGTTGGCCAGTTGGTAAACCTGATGCTACAGCTGTGGGAACTGTTCCAGAGTCATTTGGATATCTTTCAATGTTGCTAAAAGGATAGTTCAACACTTGTTGCATAGCATTACCTCTGTCAACTAATTGAGGAGTAATGTATTGGAACAATAATGCTGGAACAGCTTCAGTAGAGTAACTGAATGCAGGATTAAATGAATTAAATGTAGCTGCGCATGCAACAGTGTCGTCACGAGTTCCAGTAACATCACCAGCAGTGTATAATAAGTAAGGGTCAACTGCAATCATGCGATTACCAGCGTTACCTACAAAGTTAAATGTGAAATCCATTGTTTTAACACCATAGAAACCAGAGTTATTCAAGCTAGATTCTCCCCAGAACAAAGGTGACAAAAATAAAGGTTCGCATGATACAAAATCAATAACTACAGTTGCGCCGGTAGCATTGCCAGAGGTAACTGCATTGGTTACTGCTGTAAATGGTGCACTGCGAGGAACGTTCATGTGTGCTGACATTGAATTAGGCAATAAGGGACTTCTGGATAAACCGCGGATATCTCCAAATTGTTGACAAAGAGAGGCAGGATAACTGGCGCATTTACTGTAATCAATTGAATTCAATTTTAATGAGCTGTTATAGTGTTCAAGAGCGGACAAAATATCTCCAATGTTAATGCTCATTGCTTGATTGTTAATAGTCATTTGAACGGTTTCCATAGCCTTTTGCAATGGGAATGAACGAATGGCAAATCCACCATTACTTACTACATAAGTAGAGTTTATCAAACCTGAGGCAATTACTGGAACAGTAACACGAACGGGCACACGTAAGTGAATGCGACGATCTACATACAAGTTTGCACTGGGAGGAGGGCAATGGAATGTAATTGAACTAGAACTAATGTTGGTAGTTGTGTAAATCTTGTATAAGACTTGCTCACCGCCTTTTAAAACGGGGAAGGTGCGATCAGATTGAATGATTCTTGGATCATGAACAGTTATGGGATTAATTCTCTCCAAAGCAAGGCTCATAGTATTTTAATCTTTACCAAACAAAATAAATCTAGCACTTCCTGCATTTTCCATGAAATCCTAAATTAATTTTTTATTGTTTAATAAATATTGACGTTGTGATAATTCATGTTCAAGTGGATCTTCAACTTTAATTTCAGGAATCCTTAATCCTTGATTGTAATCTCGTTGTCGTTGTATAAATAATTCAGGATTTTTTGCTTTTTGTTTTAATCGTTGTGCTTTTTGTTTTTCACGTTCTTTTTTTAGAAATCCTTCTGGGTCTTTAGCTTTTTCAGATTCACGTTGTCGTTTAGCTCGTTGTCTTTCTCGTTTCTTTCGATTTGCTCGAGATAAAAATGCATTACGTACATTCAATAATTGTTCATCCGTATATTTAGCCATTTCGATATTTTCTTCCTTAGTTGCTTCTATTTTTGACATTATTTCAAATTGACGAATAATCTCAAATTGACAATTTTCAATGCCAAATTCTCTCATTTTAACATACACTGCATAATTATGCATGTGACATTTAGTGTTTTTAGCATTACTTTTATGATCCCACCAACGTTTTTCAGCTGGTTCTTGCATTGTTGAACCAATATAATATTGTTGACCTACAACAATTCTATATAATGTGCCAATTCTTGCCATTTAAAATTCCAAATATTATTAATCATTTTTTAGATGAACGGTAATTTCTTGCTGAAAAATCCTAACTTTACCAAAATCGTATCAGATTGTTTAAGTGGAATTTCATGTCTTTCGTTTAATGAATCCATCCATACAAATTTTAATGATATTCTTGTCAATGGTAATGTAGATTCCATGTCCGATAGTTGATATATATCTGGATTATAAACAAATACTGAACGTTGAGCCCCTACGTTATTATCGAAATCTAACGAAACATCCACCAAAACTTTTTCTGTGTTTGATAAACCTCCTGAATTATTTTGTGCATAGGGAGCTGCAAAGTAATCAGCTGCAATAGGAATGGAACTGGTTAAACATAAGATTCTTTGGGCACTGTTAAACGCATCAGTTGTGGGATAATCTTGATTGAGTAAAATATTACCAGAAACAGTGTTTGTTAATGCTGATAAAGTATCTTCCAAGATATAATGCCCACTACCATCATTTAATGCATTAAAGTTATTTACTAAATTGTCAAATGGTTCATTCCAGCATACAGTCCATCCATGTGTAGCTCCGTGAGCAACGTTAGATGCAAATGCAGTTGGTAAATCCCAACGAAATGTAAATTTAGCATCATCGTAACTGAATTTAGGGCATTTACCATAACCAGATGCGGGGGCACTGCCTGGAGTTGATTGACCTAACCACGATGCTTGCACTGCTACATTGACAAGATTTACAAAATGTTCGTATGAATAACAATAGTAATAAGGATCACTCTTTGGTAGTGTAGAGTCTTGCACGGGAATAGCCAAACCAAGCTCTTGTGTTTGCCAGATTAAATTGGTTAAATTACCAGAAAAGACTTGTGCTGCGCCAGCAGCAATATTCGCAGCACTAACGTTATGGCATACACCAACCTTTAATGTAGAGTAATTCGGATTGGCATTGTTTGCTGTTACAGGAAAAATAAATAATGGCAAGTTTTGTAATGGTAAACTAAAACTTACAATACCACACAGATTTTCACCAGCATTGTTTAATATAGAACGGTCATAAGTTAGATCAAAACTAGCTGTTTGATTGGCAGTTCCCATTGGATTGTTAATTGTGCAATTCACATAGCGAATAAGAGGATTCCCAGAATAAGGCACTGCACTTCTTGATAGCATTTTATTCTAAGCAAAGATTTAAATTTCACTAGTTAATATTGTAATTGTTTTATCTTTATGTTTGTCATTTTCATTTAATCTTATAAATTCTTTAAGTGGTTGGTCGCGTAAGGCTAAACGAATGGCACACCATCTACCGCAGGTATTAATACCTTTACCTTCTGTTTGAAATTTATGGTCATTGTAGGTAATGGTGTAATTGGATGGTGCTTTGTATAATAGTGCTGTTAAATAAGGATAATTCATATTTAATTCATCACGCATCGCTGGTTCTGTCCATTCCAATTCATCATCTGGAAATACCCCATATGGATCGAAAAACTCAATTGTGTCTTTTGATTGTTTAAATAATACAGTCCAATGACCATATTCGGGACGTTGCTGATATAATAAAAATACTGCACCGTGTGGTGATAATAGGTCATGTAAACTAGAATATTTATACAAATCAGAATATAATACTACCTTTGCTTTGTTATCAACTAATTGCATAATTTCATTTTCATCCAGAGACTTTGCAATGTCTTTTTCCATTTAATATGTAATAATATTATTTTTTATATGAAGCTTTTGCCTTTGTTAATGCTTGAAAATAATTGATATTGTGTTTCTTTGCATATTCAGCTACGTGCTTTTGCCATGAACTTAATACCTTTTCTTTTTTACCAGCTTTCACTTCTGGCCAATTTATGGCTGTTGGTGGATTCGTTATTTGTTCTAAGGTAGCTGGCCCAGGTCCTTTGCCTGGAACGTGAGTAACATGTGAAGCTTTACGTGCTTCATAATCTGTTATGTTTTTTTGTTTATCTGCAATGTATTGGATATTTTCTGGATAAGGTTCACCTGGATAATCAATCCCAAACATGCCCAAATGTTTTCGTTCAATTGCAGTTAATGGTTCTGGTGGTTCTTCTGTAAATGGTGGAGTTTCAATCATTACGTCAACAGGATATATTGGTTTAGTGCCATACCATATTCGACCAATAGCATTATGTAATACATTATTTACTTCCTCGGTGGGATTTAGAATATCATGTACCAATTTCATTGGATGTAATTTTGTAAATTCATTTCTAACTCTACTTAGTGTATCTTTCACTTTTTGAAATACGGCGTCTGTTTGTTCTGGATACATTGTTGCTAACGTAGCATATGCCAATATTGCAGCTCCTGTTCCTGCCGCAACTTTACCTTTATTATCTAAGATCGTTACAGGTAAATTAGCTATTAAATCTATAATTCTTTCAATATAAGTTGTTCTTGCATTATTAAAGGCTACTTGTGCTTCATTTTCAACATTGTTTAAAAAAACATTACGAGCTGCTGGTGCTAGATCATCCCATGCTGATCGACTTATTACATTATTACGGATTAAACCTGCTGCTTGACCAAGTCGCATTAAGGCTTCCTCTAAAAAGCGTGCTGGAATATCATTTACATTAATATTACCTAATGCGGCTTGTAATGGACGATTTAACACTGCTGCTGGCCCATTTGGATCAATAAATTGATGTGCTAATTGTGCAGGATTCAATGGATTACCATTCATTTTTATTATTTACTTAGATTTTATATTGTGTAACATCCATGTTCATGCATAATAGCCATTGGAACTGTTTGACTTATAACTACCCAACGACTCGGTAATTTTAAAATGTCAGCAATTGCCTTTTTGTCTAATCCATAATATTTCTGTAATACATATGTTATTTGATACACTGTACTGCCATGTGGAAATAAGACTAAATTTTGCGTTTCATTTAACACTGTTCTACCAAATGATTTCTCATTCGGATTAATTAAATGGGAGGTCAGAATTACTGACAAATCTAATTTACGTCCCACCTCTAATGCATCTGATATTAAATGATACACTTCTTCTCGGATCGGTTTATCATGTATTGTGCCTATATCATCAAATACTAAAGTTGCACCCTTTTCAATATCCTTTTCGATCATAATTGGCTTATCAACTAATGAAATGTCGATTTTAACCTGTTCTGGCTTAATCTTTTCATAGGCTGCATCATCTTTCCATGCGGTGCGACTAAAAAAATAAATTGGCTTTTTAGGATGGAGCTTTTTAAATGTTTTCAATAACATTGCTGCAAACGTAGATTTACCAGAACCGGAGCGCCCTGCAATATACCAAACACTACGATGATCAGGGTCCATAATTGGTTGTAGTGTGTTCTTTTTCAAATCTATCTTTGCATAGTGTTCGCCTTCTGCGGATTGGTCGGAATTTAAGTAGATTATGTAATCCTTGTATTTTCCTGAGGTAATTCGGGCTAGCGGACGTCCATCTGTAAAGGATAAGGCCATTGTATTTTAAAATCCTTAGAATATTAAAAAACACGGATTTTAATCTGGATATAATTCTATTTAGAGTAATAAGAAAATCATGAATATATCTGATTCTGAATCGGATGAACTAGCGGGGGCGTATAAGGTTGTCTTTGATGGAGGTGATGAACGGGATGATTTTAAATGGAATGCATTCAAAGAGTTCAACGTTGACGCTAGTGAGTTTACAGAACCAGATTTTACAGAGTCAGAAGAAGAAGAACCGTCAAGTCCTGTGCCAGTTCCGTTGTTAACTCGGACGATGAATGAACCAAAAATACCACAATCAGGACGATATAAAGTTATTACACCACAACCGGGGTGTAATGACTTAAATAGTTGGGGTAAACGATTGTGTTATCCTAGAGACCAAATACAATGTGACGTTTGCGGTTCTGTATTTAATAGATCCACTTCCAATAATCATCGTAAATCAAAATTCCATAAAAATGCTGTAGAGGCTAATACTAGACGAATTCTTAATACTAAACCAATTCATCGTAGAACTAAAGAGCAACTTGCACTATGTCCACCTAAAAGAAAAAGAATACAACCTAATAAATATGTTAAAAAAGGTCCATCTACAATGCCTGGCCCTCATCAAAATTTCTATAAAAAGAGGGCAACCGTTGCTCTTGAACCCTGCGATAATTCATTAAACAAGGTCTAATTAAAATCTGGTCTTTCTGGATGTTTTGGTATTTCTGTGCTGGGTGCGGCTTTATTTTTAATGTAACGGTCTTTTACGTAACCTTTATGGGCTGCGTAATATGCGTTGGCTTTGGCTAATTTCGATTCACGATTTCGCTGATAATATTCTCGTGCTCGTGCTCTTATTTGGTCACGATGAGAATCATAATACTTTTTTCGTTGTTCTTGAACTGTGCTCATTTATTTAATACATGGAAAAAAATTGCGGTTAATTAAATCAATAATAACACATCAGTAATGTAATAATGAATCAAGAAACACAAGACATGATTGTCAAAAATATGACTTTCGTACGTAATATTATTTTAAAAACCAAACAAGATGTTGCACAAATATATGATTGTGAAATAACTATCGAGGTTACTAATGAAAATATTAATGTTTATTCGGATGGCACGTTTGAATTTAAATATATTTTTCCTTATAGATAAAAACAATGAGCCAAGAAGAATTAAAAGTATCACCAGCAACTTTAACTGTCACAGATGATGGCACTACTACTAGTCGCGAATTAACCAAAGAAGAATATGAAGAAATTACCAAACATTCATTGATTCCCGATGAAGACTATCAATTAATGGTGGTTGAAGAAAAACAAGCTGCAATTAAATTGTGGAAAATGTTGTCTAGCAAGTTTAAAGAATCTGGTCTACCTCTAAGAACCGATTTTTTGGATAAAGCTCGTAATTGGAAAAAAAAGGAAGAATCGGTATTGTGCATGTTGGCCGGTGTCACTAGTCAAAATATCGAAGCCATTGCTTTGGTTTCTCGTAAAAGTATAACCTCTAAATTCTGGATCGAATTACTATTTACTATGAACCCCATTGGTAAACATGAATTTGATAAAATGCTCATTGAAAGCATTAAAACCGTAGCCAAAGAACGTAACATTGAAGTTATGATTCCTAGGGAATATGGTGGTACACAATAATTAATGGTACACGACAATCCCTGTTTCGGCTATTATTTTTTGAATTTCTAAGAAACGTTCCTCACGTTCTTCAGATGTTTCGTTTGGTTTAGCTTTTGGATAGTCAGTATCTTTAAACAATTCTGCATCTTTTACAGCTATTTCTGATTCTCTTTGAGCCATTTGTCGCTCTTGATATAATCGTTCAGCTTCTTTTCGTGCTGCTAACTCAAATTCTACACGAGCAAATCTTTCAGCTTGGAGGCGATTTCGTTCCTCTATTTCTTTTTTTGCATTATTTTCTAATTCCTTTTTTGCATATCCTGCCATTAATTTATCAGATTTCACAACTGATGCTTTGAAACGTGCATCAAGTTTAAGCTTGTCACGATTTAAATTCTCATCTCTTGATATTATTCGCAAGACTGCTGTTTTCCGATGGAAATCTTTCCATGATTCACGTAATTCAGCATTCATTATTGTTCTATTCGGAGTACCATCACCAGTTATTTCAATATCAGTGGTTATCTTGTTAATTGAATCGAGCCACATTCCAACAATTTGAATAAATTGTGGTTCATAATGATCTACATGTGTTTCTATTGGTTCAAGTTTTACACCTGTAATAGCACAAACATATTGACCATTAAATGTTTTTCGATAGTCATTTTTTTGATCAGCGATATCGTTACGTAATGCTTGCATTAATTTAAAATAATATGTGGGCTCACCATCAATGCATTTTTTTGCGCTAAATACCCATATCCCATTTCCCTTTGTTTGAACAAAATAGGCTTGTGAATCTCCAGCATAAAATCCAATATAAAACCCAATTGGAGTGTTATCAAGGTTTTTCATCCATTTTGGATATTCTGGATGACATTGATACAAGTCGTGCAAAAAATCTAAATATGATTCATTTTCTATAGGACGTAACATTATTGTTTGGCCCTCTCGTGTGTAAGGACGTGGATGAACATTAAGCTTTGTTTGTGTAGCTATTAATGTTCGATGTTCATGCATTGATTTCTTTGTTTTGTATAATTGTGTACCAAGCAGTAAAGATGTAGTTTTTTTAGGCATAGGGGGGTGTTTTTTATTTTAACATTCTATTTTTTATATCTTTTTTATCACACTAAACGCATACACTGAACAATATAAGACTTAAAGATTTTTTTCTTAGTAAAAAACAAAACAAATGGGTGGTGGTTTTATTACTTATGATTATACAACTAAATTTAACAAAAAAACTTATGATAATGCTTATTATCAAGCTAACAAAGAACTCATCATTGAACAACAACGGATTAGAAGACAATCAAAAAAAAATGGAAGATTAATTCCTGAAATATTGTTTTCAAACGCGACACTGAATCAAACTACTTAAGTATAATTTATTAACATTACATAAATATCGTAATGTCAATAAATGAAAATAGTTCACAAAAAGTCGAGACCATAATTATGACGCCAGAAAATTGGGCTTTTTTGGAAAAATTAATGCATGAATTACCAAAAAAAGTGTGTAATGTGTTATGGTTCGATGTTGGCGTTGCATTATTTAATCACACTAAAGGAGACATTCGCGCTCTTAATCTTTGGAAAGAATCTTGCCCCGAAAAACAAGCTAAATGTGATTCAAGATGGAATAAAATGAAACCGGGAGCTAAGGGTATATACACTTTGATTGGATTACATAAAAAATTTTCAGGGATTAAATGGATAGGAACTTATGATGTACTACAACCTTATCGTGAATTTGATTTGTTACAGGGATTAGACTGTGAAACTGAACATTTTAATGCGGAATTTGTAAGCGATGCAAATTTTACATTATTAAACAATGCAATTAACCTTATCCAAAGCTACACTGGATCAGGCAAAACAACATATATTAAAAAAAAAGTTATTAAAATTGGAGATATAATTAATCTTTTAGTAAGTCTCGTTTCAAGAATTAGTCTCGGTAAAGTGCACGAAACTCAATTCAAGCTTGATAGTTATAAAGCAAGACAACAACACGGTGCTAATGAAGTTATTTGCATCGATTCATTAATGAAAATGTTGGAATTTAGCATGTGCCCTGATCAAGAATACGTTCTAATTCTCGATGAATTTAATAGTTTGATTCTACACACTCTAAATAACCTACCTAATATGTCTCAGAATCGGTTTGCTATTTATGATATTCTAAAAAATCTTTGCTTAAATGCTAAATTTGTAGTTGGAATGGATGCTGATATGTCGGCTGGAACTATAAAGTTTATCAAAGAACTTACTGGATTACCGGTTAAATTATTCATTAATGACTTTAAAATTGACAGAAACGTCCCTGTTAAATTTTTTGCATCAATTCCTGAAATTAGAAACTATATCATTGAGGTAATGAAAGAATCTATTGTAATGGGAAAATATGTCTTTGTCATCAGTGACGATAAAGAAACATTTTTAAATACAATCATCATACCAATTTGGAATAGATACCCGCAATTTAGAGACCAAATGTTAATATATACATCACAACAAGGTAACCCTGATGATTTTGGTATTGCTGGTGAATGTTGGAAAAATAAACATATTTTTGCATCACCAAAAATAGTATATGGCGTCGATTACAATATTAAAGATACACATCACGTTTTTAGTGTGTCGTTTGGAAAAAAAACACTTAACGCTCTTGAAGTAAATCAACAAATCGCACGTGTCCGATGGCCTTTGTCAATCAATATATTTTGTAGAAATACAGTAACTCAACAATTCTTTAGTTTATTAGATGTAGAACAAAACAATGCTTTAGTTTCAAACACGTTTTTAGGGTTCGATTTAAGAAATAATTATACGTTTGAGTACATTGAGATTTATAAAAAATTAATAGTTTGGCGTGATTATGTTAATGAGCACCTTAAAAGTAATTTAGCAAAACACATCGCAGCACTATTAATCTCAAAAGGATATTCAAATATAATTTTTAATACATCAACAAAACGGTTTGTATTTCCAAAAGCATCTGAGATTGAAATAAATTCTTATAGAAAAACTCTGCTCACTTTAGCAGATCAACAATACAATGATTATTGCGACCAAATTTTAAATTTTACAAATCAATGTTC
>Ga0181346_1000872_pt1 | contig 13283 bp, 33 predicted proteins | sample Su13VDMM15DN_FD_130100 | JGI IMG/M metagenome (GOLD analysis project Ga0181346, IMG submission 130100) | Freshwater viral communities from Lake Michigan, USA - Su13.VD.MM15.D.N | ecosystem: Environmental > Aquatic > Freshwater > Lake | place: USA: Michigan | collected 2013-07-15 | reverse complement strand
TGCGTAGTTCTTGCAAGGCTGCTTGTTTGTAGCACGGTACTCTTCGATGCGGGCTGTGAGTGATTCGATGATGTTCATTTTAATTTCCTTCGCTGTTTGTTGAATGAGGCTTTATCTTAGCACACTTTAATCCGAGTCGGTTTTACATTCCCATACAACTTTGCGGGTTATTTTTTAAAGCTGCAAAAGGTGCTGGTTAGGGTTAGCGCGGTACAGCATGGAAACCCACTGTGTGACGCTGCCGCTATGGTTGTGCGCCTGAGTTGGCTCGACCTTAGCTATGGGGTGTATCCAACCCAGCGTACGCAGCGCACGTACACCAGACACCCAAACGTTAGGGTGAAGCGTTGACGGTCTGCGCAGGCCCTTACTGGCGCAAAACTGCCTGAATTCGTCACCAGTAAGGATCGACTTTTGCATCAGCAACTCTTCGGCACAAGCAAGGTACTGCTCGACAAATGCAGGCTCAGCAGCAGAGGCTTTTTTCCAGCAAAGGTTTGCCAGTTTGATGGCGTTATCCATTCTTGAATTCATGAAAGCTCCCAAAAAAGGGGGCCAAAGCCCCCTACCTTTTGCACTTGACTTATGCGGCCACCAATTCCTCGATATCCACCACGTTTTGCTTGAGCTTGGCAAAGCCGTCAGCCAAGGCCCACAGGGACTGGTTTAAGCGCACGTTCTCGCTCACGCCTGACACTGCCTTGGTCGTCAGCCTGCGGCCCGTTCTAGCGCGTCCTGCCACGCCGCCTTTGATCAGGTTTTCCTGCACCACGTTAAACGTTGTCCACAAGTCATTGCCACGGTCGGCCCAACGGCTAGGGGTGAGCACGCTGTCTGCGGTTACAGGCGTAGCGTCTGGCTCCCAGCGCAAGCCCAAAGCCGCGTTTGCAAACAGGGTCTGCTCGTCGCTGGTCAAAGACAGGCTCTTGTAATCGCCAACGCGGGACTGGGCCACTTCCAAGTCGCTAAGAATGCGTGTGGCACCCTCGATGACGTTGTCCACCACGTTGCCGCTGTGGCGTACACGCACGTCGTTTGTGATGTCGCCAGCGATCAAACCGTTGGAGCAAACAAAGCGGAAAAAGCCGCTCAGCAATTGGTATGACGATGAACCGTCGTGGCTGTTAAGCAGCACGATCTCGCCCACTTCGCCCTTGCTGGTCACGTCAACGGTGGAGTGGTGGCGCAGGCGTACCAAGTGCTTGGTGTGCTCGCGGCGGGTAATGTCACGCACTAAGGTCTGGCGAACCTCAAAGGGGAAAAAGCCAGCTTCACGCAAGCCATCGATGACCTTGATGGTGGGGATGTGGGTGTAGCGCTCGGAGACGCGGTCGTGTGGGGCCAAAGCGGTCACGCTGGGTGCGTAATGCGCAATTTGTTCGTTGCTCAGAGGAGTCTGGCTACGCAAAGTCTTTTGGGCTGATGAAGTTGCAAAACGGTACATGATGATTTCCTTCGCTGTTAAAAAAATGAATGAGGCTTTATTGTATCAGAGTTTAATCCGAGTCGGTTTCTTTACCCGACTTGTCTTTAGAGCTATACCGAATTCGGTCGAGCGCCTCGGACAACGTCAGGCCAATGCGGCTCAGGCTGTCAAGGTGGGTAAGCGTGTGGTCTGCTCCGTCGTCGAACGCTTTTTCGTAAGCGGTCTTTTGCTTGCGCAAGGGAACGCACGGCTTGTGGGTTTCGATGAACGCGGCCATCTGGGCATCCACATGGGCAAACGTACCCATCTTGATTTGGGCCTTGTATCCACAATGGCGGCACGACATCATGGTGCCCGTTGATTCGATATGGTCAGACATTAACGCACCTCCACAAGGCCAGCGTCCACGAGCGCGTGAATCTGGCGCTGGTAGTAGCCCTGCAAGCGCCATACAACGCCCGTGTCGAGCAAGTGCTGCCATGCGGCCAGCGCCTCTTCTTCGGTGCTCTCAACGTCGCCCTCAATGATGCTGATAGCGTCGTACACGCTGATGGTGGCGGCTTGCTTTGTGTGCATGAGGGCCTGTATGTCGGCCTCCACTGCTTTGTTGAATTCTTGTTGGTTCATAATCGTTTTCCTGATTAACGTGCGGTGACTTTGACGCTGAACGCGGCGGATGTTTTGGTGTACTCAGCGTACACGTCAGCGCCAAACTTGGCGATGAATTTTTTGCTGTCAAAAGTCGAGCGGTTGGACTCGATGTACACGGCGCGGAAAAGGCTGCCTTCGACGAAACGCACGCCTTCGTCATTTACTGCCAGCAAGCCGTCAGCGCCAGCTTCTTTGATGTCGTCTTTGATTTTTTCTGCCTGCTCGGTCAGATCTTTGATCTGGGCCAGCAATTCGCCAAGCTTGTCGATTTCGGAAATGTTTAAGTCGTTTTTCATGATGTTGCCTTCGCTGTTGACCGACTGTGCAAAATGCTGTGTCGGTGCGTAAGTGTAACATTAAATTAATCGACGCAAACACAAATCCCAGTAAAATGTGTGGTTATTCAATTTTGCTGGTTTAACAGGTCGTTAACGTCGGCCAGCAAATCATCCTCATCAAACCCCCAATGCTTGGGGAAACCCTTTGTGCCAAGCCCGTGAAGGCCCGTCTTGCCCCTGTGGTGCTCTGGGCATAACGGTATGACTTCGTAGTGGCTTGAGCGCCTTCCTGCCCCTGTTCCAGCCCTTTTGTGATGGATCTCGGCAGGGGTGCCAGCGTAGCCCATGCGGCGGCACACCGCGCACCCTAAATCGCTCACCCTGTTCATGTGCTGGCGCTCAGCTTTCGTTGTCATGTTTTTTCTCGTACTCACTCTTCAGGTGATCGGCCAACAGCTTGCGCAGCCACTTGGAGCCGCCAAGCTTCTGAAATGCAATCTTGTGTAAGGCTGACACGCGCACGTTGATTTGTATCGTTGATCCCGTGATATCACTTTTTTTGCGCGGCATCTTCTTGCTCCGTGTTGACAACCGCTCGAGCTACTGCCTCACGAATTTCTTCTCTGGTTATGGTTGGAAAATCCTGTATTTGTGTTTGCAGAATTTTTGCCACGGCGTAATAGTCACTGAACCTGTACATTCCCGCGCCCGCGACAACCCCAACCAAAAAAAACATGCCGTTGTAAATTGTTTCATCCATTTGTTTGTATCTCCCATCGTTTGCACAATTGCTTTACTTGCAGTGTCTGTTTCTTTTTTTTCATGCACACTGCGCCAACTGACTTCTCTTTTGCTTTTTGTTTCAATGTTTTTTGTACTGGTGGCTCAGGCAGCAAACCAATCAATCCCATCACGCCTAGCATCACACAAAAAATGATTCGGCTTATCAAGTGATCTTCTCCTTAGCGGCACGCATCGCATCTTTGAAGGCGGCAATTCTGGCTTGATGTTCAGGCGTATATTGCGGTTCAGTAGAAAGCGGCAGGTCTAGGATTTCACTCATCAAATGCACACCCCCATCTGGTCTGACAACGCAGGCAACCACACCGATCCGACCATCTGTTTCCCAATACGCTTTGAAAGAATACCTAACTGTCTCTTGTGTCATGTGTTCTTCTCCTTGAGTTCGGCCTCAAAAGCCCTAGCCAATATCAAGACATCTGTCCAATCATCTCCGTGGTCTTTTCCATTTAGCCATATTTCTTTGATTCTTTCTTCTGTCAGCCCTACCCATGTGCGCTGTGTGAACAAGGGGACGCGATCTAAATTTGCGACAGTAGGTGTATACCATTTGATCGGCTCTGCAAATTCCAGTCTGCGCTTCTCAACATTGATGTATGCGATAGGTGTCATGCTTCCCTCGCTCTCATCATTGCGTCTGCCATTGCGTAACACATTGAGGCATAGACATCTTGTATTTTTTGCGCCTTATCAATTGAATAATGCTTACTTTCCAATTCCGAGGTAACAGACTTCATCAATGTTTCTATCCCTCTTGCCGCAAAGTAGTCACGCAGGGTCATGCCATCTGTTCCGAGTCCGTTTGGAAATGCTTGTGGGTTGTTCATTTCAAATCCTTTTTGAGACATTACCGTTCTCGTCGATCTCGATATAACCGCCTTCGGTTTCTACAGTAATCTCAGGCACACAAGTGCAGGGTTCGGGGTTTTTCTTGAGAGCGCCGCACCAGTCATCGTGTTTAACATTCGGCATAACCACGCCACCTGTAATGTGCCCATCACTCAAGGCTTTCATAAGTCGCTCCATGTAATCCATCTTTTTACTCATTTCTTCATCTCCCTTATGTAGATTGCAAACGAACTGATGGTGTCCTGACCAAAGCCAGTCATGCTCTCAATAGCGACCACCACCTCTTCGATAACGTCATTGCGTAGCTCGTCATAGACCTGTTGCTGGGTCTTTACTGGAAGGTTTTTTATGATCTCTTGCTTCGCTTTGCTTTGAAGCTCTGTGTCGTTGTATTCAGGTTCTAGAATCATTTGCCACCTCTTTTAATAAATCTATCACTGGCAACAAAGCCAAAATCTCAGGGAACACTAGCCCCGCGTTTTTGTGACGATATTTTGGCCCAGCTTTGGATCCGTGGTGCTCAATGCGGGCTTGTTTGGCAACTATTTGTCTGGCGCGTTCAGCCGAAAAACCAAAATGTTTTCCAATCTCTTGCAAAGTTTTACCTTGATTTTTCATATGCAACGCCAGAATGCTTCTTTCCTCTGATTCTCTGGAATTCATACGGTTGCCTTAAATTCTTGTCGCGCATTAGCTTGCTCTGTGCGCCAAATTTCAACGCGCAACTCTGCTGCTTTTAAATCCCAACGAAGCTTTTCTTCAATTGCGGTAGCGTCTTTGATGCCCGCAATGTGAACCTCATAATCTTTGTGAGCGTACGCCTCTCGCTCTTGCGCGGCAATGCTTGACTCGCCGCTCTGCTTCATCAAAATTGCTTTTAATGATTTTGAAAAATACTCAAGCTCGGTGCGCCTTGCCTTTGCCTCTGCAAATTTTGTGGCGTGCAGCAAAATGTAATCAACCGCCTTATGCGGATCGCGTTCTTTCGTCATTTTTTTCTCCGTACAAAAATAATTAACAAAACTGGCACAACCATCCAAACCACCAAGCCCGTTATCAGCAACACATTAATCACTATGTGCATCATTGACCTCGCTTATTAAAATTTTTAACATGCCGCCCTTTTCTTTGGCCCAAAAAATTCTTAGGTCAACGATCTGGCTGTCGTCTTTATAAACACCCGCCTTTGCCAACGCATCAAGTGGAGCCTTCAACAGGTTGTCCAAATCGCGCTTCCTTTCATCAGGCCGATAAGCCTGAATTTGCACAACGATTTTGTTTTCGTATGTCTTGTTTTGCCTGAAGCCCTGCAACAAAATCTGGTCAGCAACTACGGCTCGGTAACTTCTACCCTCTGCGCTGATCAACATTCGCCCTTGGTGCGTGCGCCAATACGAATTAACGCTTGGGGGCCACGGTAGAACTATTTCGCTTTGCACGCTCGACCTCCATTCTTTTAACAAGTTCAGCGCTCGCTCCAACTCCTCGACGCTTATCAATGTCATTTTTTACTCCTGCCCACCATAATTGCGCGGCTTCTGACCCTAGCTCGCCAATCTTCTGGAGCCGCCTCTTCATCCAATCCCTTGCTTCGCACTCGCGCATATGCTGCTGCGTCTCCAGTGAGACGGAGTGCTTCATTGGTGCAATTCGTTGAGCAGGGATAGCCTTCACGGACTTGGTCGAGGATTTTGTTTGCTTCTTCACGGTTCACCTTTTTGTCTCCACAAGTTTCATTCCAAAGTTGTTGACTTTGTCTGAGATGCAAATGCCTTCAATGCGTTTGAGCCTGTTTGATTTAAATGCTCTGTAATCAACATGGTGATGCCAGCGATTGAACCTCCAAACCACCTTTGCTACATCTGGGTGCAAATCTGCCAGCATTTGCGATTTTGGTAACGTGCCTTCTTTTGCATAAAACTCATCTGTGTTACCACCCGCCATGGTCTGGGTGGTGGCCTTCTCTTGCAGGAAGGCATTGAACTGAACAGTGCAGAGGCCAGCCTTGAGCGCCCGCAAGCTCAAATCGGTGTCTTCGTTGTACCGACCCCTCCAACGAAATGGCAGATCGTTTTTAATCAGCAGCAAAGAATAGATTCGCGTGTTCAAAACAAATGGTGGAATTTTTTCTTTGGCCTTGGCAAAAAAATCGTAATTGAATCCAGCAATGGCAACGTTCTCATAGCGGTCAACAAATTCTTCTGCTGCCCTAAATATCGTGCCAGATTCGACTTTGCACATCAGGTTTCGGTTCAAACGGTTGAAAGAGGCAATGTTGTCGTCCATGACCCAGTGGCGGTCGGCTTCTTGGGTAAGGCTGTGGAGCCAACAAAAGTTGCGTGCCGCCCCCGGCCCCTTGCCCCGCGCCTCACCCACGTCATCACATGTGTCGTAGTCCCTCAAAAACTCTGGCGGCAGCACCAGCACCTTTGCTGGGTCAATCACACTCGCGTACTCATCTCGCTCGTGCTCCTCCACAACGATGTAATACGGCACGTTGATACGGTCTAGCGCTTTGCTGGTCAGGCGCGTCTTCCAGCGCCCTTTAGACACAATATAAACAGGGTACTTAGGATTCATCAACGTACCTGTACAAAGATGCCCTGCGCGGCTCCGCATACGGGAACCACAAGGTCTTTTGCTTCTCGGTGATCTTCTGGCCCATAAGCGCCTCAAAGGCGGCTACGTCCTCGGCATTGCGAAAGCGCACGTTGAGCACCCTGTAAGGTGTCAAATCTTCTTGCTCGTACTCTGGCATGTCTTTCCACTCATCACGCCAAGATTCGGGCAAGTTTTCAAAAAGGTTTAGTGTTTTATCAATATGGCTCATCATCTACTTCGCTGTACGGTTTGGTGGGCGGGTGATTGAATGTGACCTTAGGAGCAGATAAGCCGTAATCAGGATCTTTGCCCCACGCATGGTCTGAGCACTTGCGCCAACCCATGTTGACTGACCAGCGCTTGCCACACCCTGCAACTTGACACATCAAAAATTTGGTGTCGTTTTCGTCGCGATCAAATTTGGTTACCGTCGGTTTTTCGAATGTCATTTTTGATATTTCCCATCGATGATTTTTTGGAAGTTGGCTTGATTGACGACCCAGACCAAGTCGGGCACCCACCTGCGCCCTTCGGACTCGTAGCCAGCGGAAAGTGACGTGTCGTCAGCTATGTACGCAAAGAAGCTTTCCCACCACGCAAGCCCCTCTTGTACGGTCTTGTAGCCGTCTTTTGAAAAGCTTGATGGTTTGGCAGCCTGCGCCCATCGTGCCCGCATATGGCCCTGTCTTGCACCCTCCCAAACCCGAGGTTGCGGCAGGTGTGGCAGTTTTTTTTTCCAAAGATCAATCAATGCCTGCTGTGGACAAGGTGGAAACCTCGTTTCCGCCAAAGATGCGTCAGCATCTTTAATTAATTGGTTATTGGTTATTGGTTCATGGTTATTGGTTGCCTTAGCGCTGGGTTCCCAGTCGGTAGCCACTGGGTTCTTTTTTCTTCCGCCAAGCCGTCCATTTGCCCTGTTTTTTTCTGCCATCGAATGGTATTGCTCGATGACCGAATCGCACCTTTTATGCGACCACCCAGATTCTGTTTGACAGAACATGTCCTGCAAAACCACCTTAACGACTTCGGTATCCACTCGCAACCGTTTGGCAACCCACTGGGTATCCAATGGGATAGGTTTTTCAGTGTCGTAATACATCTCGATGAGACGACGGTACGCCAAGTCTTCTTCGTTGGAAAGATGGGCTGTGGCAGCCCTGTAATCGCCAATGTGGAATTGAAAGTAGTTCATGCGCTTTTAGGTTGTTTTTTGGGTCTACCGCCAAGCAATGCAAGGCGGCGGTTTGTCTTTCGCTGATGGATTCGATTCATTAGGTCACGATCAATTTTCGGATCGCGCCAACAGTTTGCTTCTCTGTCAAATTGAAAAAATTTCTCCAAAACACTTTTCACGTTTTCACTTGGCAGGTCGATTGACTCAGCCAACTCGTGCACATTCGCCGTCAACGGCTCTTCGTACATGTAGTAGACATCTATCAACCGACGCAAGGCCATGTCATCAAAGACCGACAGGCTCCCTGCTCGATCGTAGTGTATATCAATATCGAACTTGTGCCACTTCATTTGATACTTCCAAATAAATCAGGCCGCAAGTCAGAGCGTTTAACTACCATCAGCGTTGCTTTTTCAATCTGCCGCGCCAATTTTGCGCTTGGAACTTTTTTTCCAACGCGGATCAAAGAAAGCCAAGTGACGCTAATGTCCAATTGCTTAGCCAACATGGATTGAGCGCCTTTCGGTTTATCTTTAAAATATTCTGCCAAAGTCATTGATTACCTCCATTTGTTTGACTATGATACACTACTTCCAAAAAGGTTATAAAACTTTGTGTGGTATCATAAGTTAAAGGAGTTTAACATGCGCGAAGATCCTGACGCACTCGACCAAAATCGTTTGCAGTCTGCCTTATTGGCAAAGCCCAAAGCTCGGCTTGGCTTTGATTGGCCCTACCTGCTGGGGCTAGCCATTTCATTTTTGGGTGGCGTGGCGGTTGCAAGTGCCTACCTCATCAACTGACAAAACTGACAAAACCATGAAATCACACGACAGCGAATTGAACGAATTAAATTTTTCACGAATGCATGCGTTAGAGGAGGCTCTGCAAAGGGCTGAGACTGGCGCGGCAACCAAGGCCGACTGGGCGTTGATCCGCATGGAATGCGGCATGCCTGAAGGCCATTTTTTTAGCTCAACAAAAGGAAATAGTTATGTCTTTGATAGCGTCTGATAGCGGTGGCGGCTCCTCATTCACACCCGTGCCAGCGGGCCTACATATGGCTCGGTGTTACAGGATTGTGGACTTGGGAACGCAAAAAACAACATTCAATGGCGAAACCAAAATGCAGCACAAAATCATGTTGCAGTTTGAAGTGCACGGCGAAAACGACAGCGGCGAACCGTTGGTGACCTCAAAGGGTGAGCCAATGTCAATCTCTAAAAACTACACCCTGAGCCTGAGCGAAAAGGCAACGTTACGTGCTGACTTGCAGGCGTGGCGCGGGCGTGCTTTTGAGGCTGATGAACTGCGCGGGTTTGATATCCGCAAGGTTTTGGGTCAGTGGGCAATGATTGCGGTTGGAACAGCAACAGGTAACAACGGCAAGACCTACACCAACATCCTTAACCTGAACCCCATCCCAAAGATGTTGAAAGACACGCTGCCTGTGCCGCACAACCCAGCAGCATTCTTCACCATCTCCAATCCAGACATGGATCTATTCACCTCGTTTAGCAACAGCTTGCGCGAGAAGATTGCGTCCTCCCCTGAGTGGCAAGCACGCGGCAACTCAAGCGCCTCATCGTCCGCTAAGGCGAACTCCAGTGGTTTTGATGACATGGATGACGACATCCCTTTTTAAGGAGCAAAAAATGGAACAGATACAAAAAACCACTTTGGAGCGTGCCATCAAAATGCTTGGTGCGCTACCAGTCAAATTTGCTGTGGTGGCAGATTTTGGCGACGGTAAAGGCCCGCAGGTGCTTGGTAATGCCGAAATGGTTGACAAGGATTTTTTAAACCCCAGTCGAACCAAGAAAAAAGGCCCTGACCCACGGTTTGCTCGCGGCGAGCGAGCTAATCACATACGGGCGCATGTTGGCGATTTAAAAGTTAATGAGGTTGGTTATGTGCCTGTCAATGGTTACGACCCAACGCAAATTCTTTCGCAGACATCATCTTGGAGTGTTCAGGCGTGGGGCACAGGCAACTCGACCTGTTGCCATAGGCCAGACACCAAAACAATTGAAATTTTGCGTCTAGGTTGAACTTAAGGAGAAACACATGAAAATTTTGTCTGTTAGCTGGAACCCAAATCTTGACAAAACAACCGTCAAATTAACCCAAGATTTTATGTCTTCTGATTGGGTTGTTCGGGCTGATGTCTTAAAGGACGTCCTCATAGAAATTACAGAATTGTATGAGGCGGTAAAAAATGAGAACAAAAAATCCATTGTTGCTGATGTCCTTGGTCATGGCGAAAACAAACCAAAATTAGAAAGCGTGAAATGACCATTACTACCCCAGAAATACGCGCCAGCGAGTCTAACCACTGGTACACGCGTGACGGTGTGCCTCGCTACACAGTCATTGGCAAAAACGGTAAGGAGCGCAATACAACACTGCGGGACGCGAGGGCAGAGAACCTCGTGCCTAGCGTTACCACGGTGTTGAATATTGCGGCCAAGCCAGCGCTTACGGCATGGCTGCAAAAGCAGGTATTGCTTGCGGCTTTAACCCTGCCTCGCATAGATGGTGAACCTGAGGCTGATTACATCAGCCGAATCATCGATGACAGCAAAGAGCAGGGGCGAGCGGCGGCAGATGCGGGTACAGACATACACACATCAATCCAAAGCTTTTTTGAGAAGAAGCCAGTTCATAAGCACCATCACAGTGTTTATGCAACCGACAAACAACTTGAGTCTGTTTTTGGTATTCAGGAGTGGGTTAGCGAAAGATCGTTTGGGCACGAGTTAGGCTTTGGCGGCAAAGCTGACTTGTATGTACCAACTGACAAGGGCATCGTCGTTGACGTAAAAACCAAAGAGTTTTACAACGAGGCTGATGTTGTTGCCTATGACGAACACCTGATGCAGCTTGCGGCTTATCGAGTTGGTTTGGGCGTACCAGAGGCTCGATGCGGCAACCTGTTCGTATCTCGCAAGGTTCCGTCTCTTGTCGTGTTCAAAGAGTGGACAGAGGAAGATCTAAAGCGCGGGTGGGAAATGTTTACGCACCTGTTAATGTTTTGGCAATTGAAAAACAAACACACTTGAAGGAATAACATGTTGACCGAAGATCAAGTAAGAAACATTTTTTTTGCATCTACGCCCCGCGTGGGCGCGGTGCTGGCTGTGGACGTGGACTACCAGCAATTTGCAGAAAAAGTGCAGAGGGCCGCTGCTTACTCGTATGCCAAAGCCGCGCTGGATGCCGCCGTAAGTGAGTGTCGAACCATGAATGGCAATGTTGCAGACCAGCTAGCTGTTTGGGCAAAGCTTGAATTGAGAAAGCTGGACGCTTATGTTAAAGATTGACGGCCATGAAAATGCGTCAATTGGTCAAGCCTATATCTGGCGCGACCGTGCGCAGGTTCTTGTGCTGGTGTACGACGCTGAGGTGATTCGCGCCAATTTGATGAAGGGCGGCATGAGCAGCGACGAGGCCAGAGAGTACATTGAATACAACATTGAAGGTGCTTACATGGGCGAGCACACCCCAGTGCTTGTTTGGCCCGAAGATTTGCAATAAAAAAACCCGCCACTGGGGCGGGTAAAGCAGAGGGCAACTGCTAAGTTAATTCTATCGGAGAACTGCCAGCCTGCGATAGGGGTGATTTTGGTGGCGGAGGGGGCGGAGGGGGTTTTTGTTGCGAGCTTTGGCGAAACAGGTCAATTGCTGTGGCAGCAAGCTCCCCCGTGATTCCTAAGCCTTTTAGGAATGCGGTGATCGGGGTGCCGGGGGGCAGCATCGCCATGGCCGCAAACAGCGACTGGAACCCTGACAAAACAGCGCCTGACGTATCCCCGCTCCGATACCTTTGCACGGCCTCAGCAGCCGTCAATGGCGCGGCTATGCCACCCAGAGTGCCTATGGTCTTGCCTGCATACTTTTGGGCCATCTCGCCAACCTTACCAAGCCCTGATGGCGCGTTGGACTTGGCTTCATTGAGCGCGTCCATGGCAGCCTGCGTGTTGGCCTGCGCTTTGATGGTGCCTGCCTCTGTGTTGGTTTGCGTGAGCGCCCTGTTTTTCTCTATCAAAGCCCTGATCCGTTCCGCGTTTTCTAAGCTTGCCTTTGCGTCTGCGGCTCTTTTTTGGGCAGCCAGCAAAGCCTGACGGCGAGCTTTTTCGGCAACTTCGTTTCTGCGTAACTCTTCTGCGGCCAGTTCTGGGGGCAGCGCGAGTTGGCCCGGCTGCGGTGTCGTAAGCTGGTAATTACTCAAACCCATCTTAGAAAGCTTTTGCTTGGCTGCGGCGTTTTGATTGATGATCGATTGACCGCCAGTCGGGTTGTTTGACCGCATGTTGTCGGCCATGGTTTTTTGATTGAACGGCAGATCGTCGCCACCAAGCGTATTCACATACTTTTGCGCACCGCGAAGATCTGGGGCCGCTTTACGTTGAATATCATCCTCAAGGCCTGTGACCAGCTTATTCATGGCATCCAGCTTGGCTTGCCGCTTTTGAACCGTGTCGTTAATTTCCGCGTAGGTTTTGTCAATTGCTTGCGTAAGCTGCGGCTTAGCCAACTGAGTTGCAGCCTGTTGCGTTTTGGCATCAGTCAAATTGATCTGCGCTCTGTTTACGTTATCCCGCATGGCTTGCGCGGCATCTAAGCCCGCTTGGCCTGTTTTGTAACCTGCAACTGCGCCAAGCCCTGTTGCTGCGGCAACCTCGGGGTTTTCGTTAATTGTCTGCATGCCAGAAGAAATTGCATCTTCCGCTTGACCAAGCAAAGTTTTTGGCTCTTGCTCTGGCTCTTGCACAGGTGGTGGAGGCTGCCCAACAGCGTCGTTTTCGTCAACCGCCCCAAACATGCTCTCAGTGTCAATTGCGTCTGCTGGCGCGGTCTGCGGCGCAGGTGCTGCACCATCTGCATTTTGCGTGTCATCGCTTGGCAAAGATCCAAAATCGATTGGTGCGCTTTTCTTTTCCGAAACGTTAATCAGTCCAGTTGCGTCGGTGTTTCGTAAAGCGTCAATGTCTTCTAAGAACCCCCGCGTCTCTGGCAGCAGGGCGTTGAAATCTTCGCCACCCTCCATGAATTTTTTTGTTCTTGCGGTGGTTGTGTTGTAGTTTGCCAGTGCAGCACGTGTGTTGCCGTTGTAATTTATCAAATTGTCTTTGAGAATTCTTACGCCAAGCTCGACGTTCTTTTCAACGTCATAAAGATCTTTTGCGTCGTACCCGTACGCTTTGCCTGTTACGGGCAAGATTTGCATTGGGCCAATGGCACCTTTTTCAGACACGCCCTTTGGTTTAAACCTGTTTTCAACATAGGCAAGGGCCAAGGCTAACTCAGGATCAACACCTGCCTCACGCGCTTTTTGTGCCACCAGTTTCGCTACCTTGCGTTGGCTTTCCGATAGGTTTTCAAAGTCTTCCATTAGATTGGCCTTTTATTATTTAAAAGACGCTGCTCGAGCGGGCCAGCTTCTCTGGGATTTGCTGGAGGTTGCGCTTTATTCTGGTTGGCGGGAGCGGCAGGCTTG
>Ga0181346_1000870_pt1 | contig 13320 bp, 17 predicted proteins | sample Su13VDMM15DN_FD_130100 | JGI IMG/M metagenome (GOLD analysis project Ga0181346, IMG submission 130100) | Freshwater viral communities from Lake Michigan, USA - Su13.VD.MM15.D.N | ecosystem: Environmental > Aquatic > Freshwater > Lake | place: USA: Michigan | collected 2013-07-15 | reverse complement strand
TATTGGAATTGGTACGTTCTTTATTTTTGCTATGGTGCTGGCACACGTTCAAAATGTGGACAATCCACAAGATTGGAGAAATTCCCTCCCCAACGATTCTTTGGGTGAAGAGTTTCCCAATAAGCCCCAAGAGGCGCAAGAGCCACCTTATCCCAAATAATTTTTCCATCCTTAAAAAAGTTAAGGTCAATGGCGCAACGCTTCAGGTGGATTGAGTTCATGGTTTTAGAACGCCCCGCCTTAAAGTGCAAAGCCTGTTGTTCAGGAGTCCGCGCCAGCTCCCCGCCGGTTACCATAAAACCTTGGTCGGTGGCAAATTGAATTAGCTTACAGGCATCCAATAGGAATGCAGCTTGTTCAGTGCTTAAGCTCATTTTTTGCCTTTCATATCGGCTAATTTCTCAATTGTTCTGCCACCAAAATAAGCGCCCATGATTAGCATTCCCCAGTTACCCAGCAAAGTGACGTAGGACTCGTTAGCGTTGTAGCCGTATGCAGACATCATTGCAAACAAGAAATAACCTAAAAAGATGGCTATAAGGCTCATGGGGCGTATGTTCTTAGACAGCCAAGAGTCTGACCCCATGTCTGACTTCCAGCGGTCTGTGACGTTGTTATCCTCGTTCTTAGCGGCATCTGCAAATAACTGTAATTCAGCCAATTCGAGCTTGGCTTTCTCAATACCTAGCTCAAGGAGCTTTTCCTCATGCTCAAACTGCAATTGTCGTAGGTTGCTGACATCTTCTGCGGTTGGGTTGTCTGGAATCTTCACGCCCAGTGTGTTCTCTACCACTTCCTTGCCTTTGGCTTGGATAGCGCTGGAAAGCAGCGTAAGGCCGTTTTGGGCTAGGCTACCGAGGAGTGACGCGACTATTGGAATCATCTTCTTCCTTTGTTTTATTGATTAATCTCTGCATTACTTCTTGCTGGCGCTTTGTCTCTTGCTTAGTTTCTAATATATCAAAATACATCATTGCTAAGATAGGCAACAACAATCCAAACACTATTACCAAACTAAGAAAAGCAATCAAGAATCCCACTTCGCTATCTTCATTTGGTTTATTGCTAGAAACATTAAGTGGAGGTATAGGGTAACGATCATCACCACCCCTATTATTAGCGCTCTGTCTTGAAGCTGGTTTAGCATTTTTCGCCGTTGCCATAATGCGACCCTATCCTTTGCTTCTTGTTCTAACCTTTCCTTTTCTTGCTCCTCTTGCAGCCTTTCAAACTCTTCTTGAAACCTTGACCACACCGCACCCAAAGCAGGGTCAACGCCGTAGATTAACAATTCCCTCAATTCAACAGCTTGGCGCTCAAGCTCCATCTCTTGAAAGATGTTGTCAAGCGCTTGGGCTTTTAATGATTTACCCTTTGACGGATTTTTCTTTTGTTCTGCGGCTGCAGTTTTGACTTGTTCGTGGGCATCAAAAAATTTACCGATGTAACTTGATATTTCCATTGTGATGTTGGTGACATCTTTGGAAGCCGCTTTGCAATCCTTGTAAAACGATACGGCCTGCTTGATAGCGGCAATAGCGGCAAGGGCTGCTGTGAACGGATCAATTTATAGCCCCAAAATCGTCTTTACGAGCTCGCCAGCAACCCCCGGCCCAAACAAAACGCACACAATCACCGTGTACAACAGATATTCAATTCTTGTCATGCGCTTATCGCCATCAACAAAAGACTTCTCAATAGCCGCGTAGCGTTCAGCGCAGACCGCTTCGTGAACGGCTATCTTGGTGGTGGTGTCTTCAGTCATGGTGACCCTAAAATGCAAACTTTTTCTTTTTTGGTGCAATCATCTTAGCAATTTCTTCAGCGTAATACTGCATTCCAAATTTACCATCAACCCGCACATCGTGATTTTCTGGCGGTATAAATAGTTTATTAGTGTCTTCAAAACGGCTTTCTTTAATGCGGTCTACCCAAACAACAAAATGAGCGCCAAAGGCTTGCCGTGTCTCAGGTGTAGGGCAAACAAAGTCAGCAATAACATGAGCACCGTACCTTGAAGCTATGTCGCACAAAACACCCATGCGCCTAGCTTGTTCAATGCGGTCAGCTACGCTAAAACCAAGGTCTTTGTTAATTTCCTTGCGTACTTCATCAGCGTTGAAGTGGACGCACTGTAGCTCCCTTGCCAAAGCCGTAGCAAGAGTGGTCTTACCTGAACTGGGTAACCCCATGATTAGAATTTTCATTTGACTTTGTACAGTTGTTTAATTGAAAATTCGGGTGCTGGCTTGCGCCAAAAGTCTTTGCCTGCGTACTTCTCCCACACCGACTTAGGCAGGATGGATGGGCGCTCTTGCCAAGTCACTTCCTTGCGTACAGTGTGCAGGCTCTTCATGTTCAAGGCTTTGTCAAACACTTCATTCTCGTACTCCACGTTCTTAAAATCGTGGTCAAAGTATTCTTTGCCGATGAAATCGTACAACTCACGCATCACGCTTTCAGGTTGCTTGCAAAGCATCTCGTACTCCACCAACATAATCATGTCAGGGTTTAGCAGTAAACCTTCTTCTAAAAAATAATAGGGCTTAACTACTTGACCTTCTTTCTTTACATCCATCAGGGCATCGCACCTTGTGGTAACTGTCTGTCGTGCCTCATCATCTGTTAGGGTTGCGTTGTACAAAAAATTTTTAGCCGATATACGCTCAAAGCTATCCAATATCCAAGGCAAGTCCCGCACACAGCAAATAATCTTGGTTTGTGGGTAAAGGTCTTTAAGAAGTGATGTCTTGGCAGTCCAACCCCTGCTGGTGTCAAACACGGTGTTTGGCGTGACGGCTTCGTAGAACGCATTGAAGATAGACTTAAGGATGTGCTTGCGGCGGTCTTCATCAATGAGGTGGTTGCTCTCACTGCCAGTAATAACATTGATGGTTGATGTAACCAAGCCTTGTACAGGGGATGAGATGTCTGCATAAAACTCAGGATTCTGACGCAAAATAGCCGAAAGCAAAGTCGAGCCTGACCTTGGCAAACCACTTATAAAGAAAAATTCTTTCATGCCTGTGGAATCCAATTAAGAGTAGATTCATCCCATTTATAAGCCACATTGCCGCCGTTCATAATTGCATCTACAGGACGAGCTACAGGAGCACTCCATGTCATCGTATCTAAGTAGCCAATCCATGATGGGTAAGGTCTTCGGGCTTCATGCTCTGCGGTTCTTGCGGCGGTATATTCTGCTTCTGTCAAGACTTGCAAAACACCAGCAATGGTAGTGTCGGCATCGTCATCACAAGTGCCGTAATATCTTGGCGCTCTCAGGTATGTGCCATCAGATGCTGTTGTTACGGGCCATGTAGAACTGTCGTGCCAAATGTGCGTATAACCTTTAACGGCTGGCATTGATGGGCCTGTGCGTTGAGGCTCAACAGTACAAGGTATTTTGGTAATAGCATCAACTTCGGTTATGCAAATATACATTGTGATGCTCCTTAAAATTAAACTGCAACTCTGCGGATGGCGCGAACACGATAGGAATAAGTTTTTAAGCTGTTGAACGCATTGCCGTAATTAAAGCGCACCCTTCTTGCACTTACCGCAGAAATCTCGGTACTAGCCCAGTAACTAGTGTCAATAAACGCCTCCGCATTACCTGTTTGAAAAGCCGCAGCGGAAGTTTGCGCTGGTGTTCCAGCCGTGTAATTACTGTTTCTTTGAGGAACCGCATTGGTATTAGTGCCTGTAGTAGTGACATTGTTTGCTGTTGTTGGTTTCAGGTTGTAATAACAGATTTCAAGCTCGTTTGCAGCAGGCATATACCAATCACTAAACCCACCAATCACCAAGTTATTGCAAAAATGTCCGGCTGGGTAAACAGTTGAATTACCATCAGCAACAATATCTATTGTGTTTTGAGGGCCGTCTATGTCACTATCTGCACCAGCAGTCGCTGTGTTTGCATTTTTATATGCAATACTAGAATTTTCAGCAGAGGCCACAGGGCCAATCACAAGGTTGTGGGTGGCAACTCCACCCACACCAATTTGACCAGCAAAATATCCTCCGCCCAAAGCAGAACCAACAACGGGTACTGGTGCTGGGCCCAAAGTCCCACCCACTACATTTAGCATAATCCCACTCATGCTAAATTCCCCGTGACTACAGCTCGTGTAGCAGTAATGAAAAGAATAGTAGCCACACCCCTTGTAGTCACGCTAAAGGTGCTAATGTCTGTGTCTGTCCCGCCTTTATAAACATCTGTAACGGCAGAACAAGTGCAAGAAATAGATGCTGATGTGTTATTAAAAATGCTGATTGCATCGCCAGCCGCAAACACAGAGGCAGGGACTACAACTGTGCCTCCAGTACCAAGCTCAATAAACTTGCCCACGTCGCCAACAACAAGTGTGTAGCTTGCCGTTTTAGCACCTGAGTTTGGTATGTTGAGATAGCCCACTTTGTTTGTGCCGTCAACAGTACAAGAAGATAATACGCCTTGTGATGGTGTACCAAGAAGAGGCGTGACCAATGTTGGGCTTGTTGCTAAAACATTTGAGCCTGTGCCGGTGTTTGTCACACTTACTAAGGCTTTAGAGGCATCAGTCGCTACAGCACTTGAAGCAGTTAAACCAGTTATCAGCACACCCGCCCCAACATTGAGATCTGTGCCAACGTAAAGTTTTTTGGCAATGCCTACACCACCCGCCGTAAAAATTGAGCCTGTAGACACACTAGATGCGTCTGTGACCAGCGTAGAGTTAATCCCTTGGGCAAAGAGTATTCGTGCCGTTGTAGTGGTTTGACCATCCTTTGTCAAGGCTGTGGTCAGTCCTGTGGCTAAGTCTGCCGTTAGTGCGTTAAAGGTAGCCGAACTGATGATCGTGCCACCAACAACCGGCTGACCGGTGGAGTTAATCTGAAATGTGCCTGAACCGTTGTAACTCATTTTGTACCTTTCAAAGCCTCAACTAAAGCATCGTATTTTGTGGATTCTTCCACTTGTTTTTTAATTTCTCGATTTTTCAATAAATCTTTTGCAAATTTTGGTGCTACTGTATCTGTTAATTTATCCAAATACCTTGCCACCACACTGCCAGTATTTGAATAGTTAACAGCACCCTCGGGTTTAACCAAGGCATCTTGTATAACATTTCTTACGTCTACCAATGTCTCACGACCTTGTTTACCAAACATATAAGCAAGTTTATCTTCTCGGTCTAACGTATCAATTGCTGTTTTTAACTTGGCAAATGATAACTGACCACTTGCATTTTTAGTGAGCTGATCTTTCATATATTGAATGGTTTGGCCTTGCAGCTCTGCATATGCCTGTTGACCTTGTGGCCCACCCTTTTTCAATAACTTGGTGACTGTCCGCATTTCTTCCAAGCTGCCGTCTAAAACAATATTGGAAAACACATCATCTAACGCCACAGCGCGGTCTGCGTAGCCGCCTCTTGTGCCAAGCAATTTAGCCACTCGGTAAGTGTTTTCAAAGTTTTTACCAAGTTCGGCTCGTTCCACTCTAGCGGCGCGGTACAAGTCACCTCCAGCGCCCTCAGTCATGTCGTTAATAACGCCCTTGACTTGCTTCATAAACACACCGGATGGCTTGCCAGGCTCTGCCAACTGACCCGCAGATTTATACAATTCTTCTAAATCATCAATGGTAACTTGTCCATTTTTGATTTTTTTAAGTTGTTCTAACTTTGCACCAATAGTATTAATTGCAGAAACAGTTATAGCTTCAGGCGCATTAGTTTCTAACCATTGCTCCAAAGGTGCGGTGCTAACCACTTGCTTGGTTTCACCAGCATTGCGAGCTGCTTCGTAAGCCTTGTCCACTTTAAGTTTTTTGGCATCAAACTCTTTAACCAAAGCATTGTCAACCAATGAGCCAACTTTGCGATACGCGGTTGGGTCGGCATACTCTGCGCCGGTCTCATCAGCCATTTGCTGAAAGCGCCGCAATATGCTTTCTTTTTGGGTTTGCTTAAATTCAGTCAAGCCTTTTGCCAGCTCGGGATTTTCTTTAGGCAAATCAGACTCACGCTTCAAAAGACTAAAGTCTTGCAATTGCTCACCCTTAGTCAAAGGAATACCCTGTTGCAAGGCTCGTTCTTGACGCATTAAAGCGGGGTTTGTTGATGCCGCACCCATGCCCACCATTTGCGGCTCATTTTTCCCTATAACTTGCGCCAATCGTTGTTGAGTGCTTGATGCAATAGGTGCAACCATGCTTCTAGCTTGTCCAACTGCCGCTGGTGCAACAGCATTTAAGGTTGCTCCAGTAGACCCCAATGTGGGCGGCAAAGCACTTAAAGCCTTGCCCATTGCGTTAACAATATCCGGCCCTGTTTCTGTGCGTGGTTGGTAAAACTGTTGGCTAGTCACTTGGGCGGCTCTTTGCCCCGCTTCCTTACCTTGTGGAGTGCCATAACCGCCATACGCCTCACCAATCATTTGGGCAAATGGCGTAGCCACCATGCGACCAACTCCACCCGCAATGATTGCCGGTGTCTCAATTGCACCCATAATGCGGTCTTGCATAGAAGCCGGTTTTTGCGGCAAAGTTGTTACATTTTGAGCGCCTGGTATCTGTGCGCTAGTTACACCCAATTGTTGGAAAAATGTACCCCTTGGAATGTCTGAATAATATTTGCCGTGCAAGGCATCAGCCAACGCAGCATCAGGCATATCGTTGTATTGAGGGTTTTGGGTGCGGAACTCCGCAAGTGTCGCCATTATGGTTTCCTTGGTCTTAATCCAAGTGGATCATTTGCAGAGTTAGCGCCGCCTTGTGGTGCGCCAAAGTCAATCTTTTTGCCATAAGAAGATTCAAGGTTTTGCTTGCCCCTTTGAAGCATTCCCTCTAAAACCTTTACTTGTTCTTGCATGGCATCTCGGCTTGTCATTGCGCCTGCAATTGTTGCAGGATTTGTTATCTGAGATTCAACAATGCTCATGTCAGGGCCGGTTAATGCGCCAAGTTCATACGCATCTTTTAGTCCCATTAACAAAGCTGTGTACTTTGAATTCATCCGCGCCGTGTCTGAGCCAACCGGCAAAGGAATAGATAAACCTTGGCTTGGCAATATTGGTATCTCTTTAGGAAATACCATTAAATCTTTGCTTAACTCATTTTTGTAATCTGTTAAGTAACCCTCGAAATCTTTTAGCTTTTTTGCTTTGTTCATAAAATCAGCACCAGGCGGGGCAGTCGCTTGATCTGATGCTCTTTTTGCTTGCTCCAATCGCAAATTTTCTTGACTTTTAGGACTTAAATTTGATTGGTTAGGCATAACCTGCGTAGGCATTGCTTGCGTTGGCATTACTTGTTGCGCTGGCGTTAATGCGTTAACTAAGGCAGGATTAATTTTTGCCTTTGGCTTGACAATGGGCGCATCTACTAATTCACCTATGTATTCACCCATTTGTCAATCCTCCACATAAGTTTTGCCGTTGGGCGATATGTAAACAGGTTTACCCTTGGGCGTAAATTTACCAGTTGGAACTGCGTCCAATGGCACACCTTTAGGCAATGTTGGCTTAATCAGAGGATTAGATGCGGCGGTCAAAGGTTTAGGCTCTGCAAAGGGAATTCCCTCATAGCCAAGTTTGGCTCTAGTCTCTGCCACTTTCAACATATATTGGGCTACATCTTCCTCGGTAACTAAACCGGCTTTCTTGTTTAATTCTGAACCAACCAAATTAATTAATTGCGGATCATTTTTAATGTTTGCCGGTAAATTCTTGGCAGTAATTAACTCAAGCGCAAAGCCTTTATATTGGTCAGGAATGTTGCCCATTGCCACCAATACATTTTCGGGATAAAACCTAGTTACAGGCATTCCAGTAAGAGGATCAATTGTTTTTACTTCACGCAATTTTGGCTCTGCGGGATTTGTATAAATGTTTTTACCACCTCGCACTAAAGCCCCGCCTGGCGGAACGGCTCGCACTTCCAATTCCGCATCTTGTAGTTTTAGCGCTCTTGCTTGCTCTTGGGCTTGTTGTTGCATTAAAAGTTGAGCCAAAGCCACTTTTCCCGCACTAGTCTTTAGGTAATTGTTAGCGTTGTTGCCGCTTAACAGATCAGCCGACAACATGGGTGAGCCTGGCACAGCTGGGATTGCGGGGGTAATTCTTTGCTCTACAGTCTCGCCAGGCAATTGAGCTATCTGTGCTCGTTCATCAACGCCAATTTTTCTTTCAAATGGGTTAATGGCTGCATTTGGGTCGCGCATTGTGCTTTGCCGCAAAGCAATTTCTTGCAGATTGCGGTTAGCTTCAATTGGCGTTGTAATGTTTTCAATTTTCTCAGGGATTGCCGCAGTCGCTGGCGTAGTTTTACCAGCATTACGCATAAGAAAACCAAGGTCGGATAAATAATCTGATTGGTATTGTTTTTCTTCTATGTCTGCTTTTTTTAACTTTTCATTTGCAGTATAGGTTTGCAACAGCTTGGCAAGCCCTGAAATTGGGCTAACACGCACCCCAGCCATTTGCGGCATTTCCAATGGTTGTTGAGCCTGCTGCATCAGCAATTCAGCCATTTTGCGCCGCTTTTGAATCGCCTCCAACTCATAGTTGGATGGAGCTAAATTGATATCAGGCATTTATCCTCCAGTGATTGATTAGCCAATAAAGAATGGAAGTGCGGCTTTTCCTAATTCGAACAATCCACCCATTTCAGCGTTTTGACTTGCTACTTCTTGATTGTATTGGTTTTGAGCACCAGCATAAGCGTTTTGCATGGTCTGAGCAATTGGCGCAGCCGCTACATTTGCGCCTGTAAAGGGTTGAAATACTGGGTTTTGTATTTGTGAGCCGGAAGTCAATGCCGCAATCTCATTTATTGGCATTTGACGTTGCTGGATAGCCTCTGCCAATGCTTGTTGCCTTGCTTGATTTTCAAATGCAGCTTGCTGTGTATTTTGAGCAAACTTTTGCTGTTGAGCAGCGTTGTTAAGGGCAATTGTATTGTAGTTTTGCGTGTAATTCTGCCCAGCCGCTTGGTTGGTTAAGTTTTGTGAAGTAACACCTTGCCCAAAATTTTGGCCTTGCGCTTGGTTGTAAATCTGTTGCTCAATATTACCCTGACCAAAGTTTTGCGCTTTTGCTTGGTTGGTAAGGGATTGCCCCGCCAATCCTTGCCCAAAGTTTTGTGCTTGTGCTAAGTTGCCAAATTGCCCTGTAGACAACGCTTGGTTATAGCCTTGGGCATTGGCGCTCATATCTAAGCCAAGACCCTGTAAGACCGCTTGGGTGCGTTGATCGTTTTCTTGTTGCCCTAACAAGTTAATTGCGTTGTTGTAAGCTTCTGAGCCAGGCCGCAACCCTTGGTTAACTAATTGCGTTTCTGTGCTTACACGATTTTTTGCAATTTGTGGCTCTAACCGAGCCATAATTGCCGATTGCGCTGTTGTTCCAGCATTAATCGGCATAGCTGCAATATTGGATGTATCCAACTTTTTGCCAGCTAAATAATCATTAAAATCAGGCGCATTACCTGCCAAATAACCACTTGCGCTTGGCCCTCCTTTAGCCATAAAGTTAGCCGCATTTGGCCCACCACCTGCTAAAAAGTTAGCCGCAATTGGCCCTTGCGAAATTGCGCCTGCATCAGCAATAGATGCGTTTGCTGCTTTGCCTGTAATACCGCTTGGTGCTTTTCCTCGTATCCGCGCTATTTCTTCTGCTTGCGCTTGCTGGGCAGCAGTATCGTAAATAGATACAAGAGGCAATCCATAATTTGGCAAACCATAACCACCATTTGCGTTTGAACCAGTATTGTTTGCTCCTAAGTAATTAAAGCTAAAAGGATTGCTTAATGTTGAATATGCGTTATTTACACCCAAATTTGCCAAATTTGCAAATTGCGATTTTGTTTTTTGTTGGGTATCAAAAATCTTTTGCGATTCGGGGTTAAGCGATTGCGTAACATACGGCGTGTATTCATCGTATGGATTTGCCATGCCAGGTCGATCACTAGAATACAGCTTTGCAAAATCTTCAGGTGATAACCCATAGCTTTCTTGCTTAAACTGTGCGGCGGCGGCTGGATTGGCTGCAAAAAATGCGTTTGCGCCATACTGCGTTGATGATTTGCCATATGGATTAGTGATGTTTGGGTTGTTAATTTTGGCTGTTGCAAAAGCCGCTTTTATGTTAGCGGCAGATTGTGCATCGGCGGTTACTTGCGGATCAGGCGCAACAGGCGCGGATGGCCCATCTTCACATAAAAAGCTCATTTTGACCCCCTAAAAAAGAATGTAGTTCCCGTTTCTTCATAACCAGCTCTTATTAAAATTGGCGATAAATTTGCACCTGTTTTATGGCTAATTACAACCGTATCAATTTTATTTTCCATTAAGTGATTTCCAGCAAATTTAAGCAATTTACAAATTTCCAATGTTCCACGATATTCCGGTTTGATGTAATAAAACGCATCTAAGGCAATGAGTTGTCCTAAGTATGGCGCTTTAATTAACATAAAACCAACATGACCACACAATTCGCCATCTTCGCGCAATGTGTAGTAAACAAAACCATTGTTCGCTTCTAAATCAACCACCCCACCATGATCAAACCGATACTTAGTTTTTCCATACAATTCTAACCAATGATGAGCATTTAAAACCGCCGCCTCTGCAACGCAACCCGCATATTTTTCATACGCAACAATCACAAAGTCCCGCCATCAGTAAACACCAAATCAGCCGCTACCCATTGAATCTGTATGCCCTGACTAGCTGTTTTAAGAATTGGCGCAAACGAATAACCAATCTCGGTAACTCCTTGCCAATCCGCGCTAGGTATTAAATTGTCGCCCCAATAAGACGCATCCCAAAGCGCAGAATCCCAAGTAGCAGAATTAACAGGCGTAAAGTTTAAACTTGCACTGCTATCGGCTAAATCGTAATCTACGTTTACGTTGCCATACACCGCTGGAGCGCCGTTTGTAAATAAATGGTAACGAATCATTTGGCACTGCTTTTGATTGGCCTGCCCATAAGTTTGAAAAGATTGCAGCCCAAAACTTGTTATATCTGATGTGTCATCCACATAGCCATTCCAAGCCAAACCCACAAAACCATTACCGCCAAAATAAGGATCATCTTGGTAAAGCGCCCAACAATTAGCGTCCCATCCTGTAAAGTTACACCACGATTTTGTGATGTTGTTCATTACATACTGTTGCTGTTGACTCCCCTCGCTAATCGGGACATTCAAAATTAACTGGTTTTCTTTTGGAAAATAAAGCATATCCCAACCAAAATTAGCTGAATAAGCCGAAATAGCTTGGCTCATTGCATACTGGATTTTGTTGCTGATTGACACTCTAGGGTCAAGGCGTGAGCTTTGAAGCGCCCCACTCATAGGCACTACGCCGTCTTGCGTAATGATAAGCAAGTCGCCACCATACTTAACCCAGCAACGTTTACCAATAGGAGCACCCAATTGATAAATGCCAATTAATGAAATGCCTGTTGGCGTTGTTGGGTCAGTCAGCCGCCATACCAGTGTTTCACCATTTGAGGTAATAAACACTAGATAGTCATCCATGCCATAACCAGCATCTAACGTCCATGTCATTGCCGCTACAAGGTAACCGCCCATTTGAGCAAGGCTTGACATATCCAACGCTACAGCCGCGCCAGCAATGCTATTAATTGGTAAATACCAAGACTTTAATGTGCCGTCTTGAATTAACCAAACTCTGTTTTTAAACAAAGTAATGTTTGAGCACGTTGCCGTATCTACGCCTGTGATGTCATAACCAGCGCCATCGCCGTCTTTAGCCCAATTTGTGCCATCGTAAAACCTTAATTTGTCTGCGCCATTGACCATCATCAAATATGAAGATGAAGTCCGCATATTGATGTATTGCCAACGAGCGTTAGTAAGGCTTGACACATCTGCTGCACCTACTGCACCGCCAGCCGTGATGTTGTAAATTTTAGTTGTCGCCGCCGCAAAAAGTTTGTTTGCCGTAACGCCCGAATACGCAATTACCGATTCAACTTGACCAGTGATGCCGGTTGCAAATTTGGTGTAGCCATAACGCAAAACCACAGAGTTAGTGCCAGGCCACCAATTTGTCAGTGTTACCGCATCCCCAATTTCCATAGCACCAAGGGAATCCCTCGCATTCCACCCGCCAATAGGCGCAGGGATTGTGATGGTTGTAGAACTTTGAGTTCTTAAACCTCCTGCCCGAGCGAATGAATTTAACATTAGGCTTTATTTCTTTTTCTCAGGCTTAGCGGTCTTTGCAGCTTGTTTAAAGTCTTTAGCTGTAGGCGCTCCCTCAGTGCCAGGCTTACGCATCTTTTCGCCCGACCCCGCGGCTATTCTTTCCCTTTTTGCCTGAATATTTGCATAAAGTCCGTCTAATTTCATGTCATCTCCTTAAACACTAGGCCAATTGCCATCTTGCACACTCCACGGCCCAACTAACTGATTCATGCCCACAGGCGCTAGGCTCATGGCTGACACAGGTACGTCACCAGCTTTGCAATAGCTCAGTGTGCGATTAAATTCAGCTAGTTCAGCGCCGTAATCTAACTTTTTGGCTTTGAGGAAATAAAACCGCAAGCCAGCCAACATCAAATCATCAGGGAAAACCGATGTATCTGTGTCTGCTGTGTAAGCTGGTTTAGAGCCAACGCTTGAGCCAGTTGCACACACCCAATAGTTTGAAACGTATTCAAACGAAAAGTTGTAGACAGTGGTTAACGCTTGGAAAATCCTAAACTTGCCGTTGTATATACGGTAGCGTTCCCTTGGGCCAATTGAAATAATGCCGCCCTGCAAGAATTGCCAATCCTGTGATGACTTTGTACCAAGGTTGCGCCAGTGATCAGTCCTGTCCCAATTGGTGTCGGAAATCATTCTGTCGTAACCGCTTGGCAAATCATAGTCCTGCTTGGCAAACGTCATTGATACCGCAGCAGTTGAGGTAGCAACTGGCGTATTGAGCGTAACTTGTGTACCGCTATCAATCGTCAAAATCTCAGCATAGGGCGCTTGCCCTGTGCCGGTGATGACGTTGCCGACCTGTAGAGCCGCCGTGCTAGGAATAGCCGTTATGACCCGAGAACCCGCCGTGATTGTGCCGGTGGTGCTTACCGCCGTTTCAGTTTGCCAAATGTAGGCTTGGACTAGCTTTTGCCACTCAAAGTCCCGCACCAAATCCTTGCCTAGACGTTGCGCCAAGGCTAAGAATTGCATGGTTTGGTTGTTGGTTGACCCAATTACTGAAGCTGGCTGAGTCAAGCCTAACTCGCCTGAAACCTGATCTACCAATTGCAGTAATGTGTAGGCCATTTACTCCACCAATTCTTTTTTAGG
>Ga0181346_1000868_pt1 | contig 13332 bp, 7 predicted proteins | sample Su13VDMM15DN_FD_130100 | JGI IMG/M metagenome (GOLD analysis project Ga0181346, IMG submission 130100) | Freshwater viral communities from Lake Michigan, USA - Su13.VD.MM15.D.N | ecosystem: Environmental > Aquatic > Freshwater > Lake | place: USA: Michigan | collected 2013-07-15 | reverse complement strand
TCTCTTCCAAATCTTACCGCCACGTTTTGTGAAACATTAGGACTACAATCATTATTATTACCAACTAATTTAACATAGTAATTACAATGTAGTGAATTAGTGCTACATGTTTTATTTGTAAATCTATAAGTTACATACATAGTTTCTCCATTACCTGTAAGAACCCCATCAGCAGTTAAAGATGCTTGTCCACAAGTGTTTGGGGTTATTAACGATAGTTGTGGTGCTGGTAATGTAAAGTTTCTATTTGACTTGTAAGACATTGCGGCGATTACCTCTTCATCATCAATAATAATTAATTTACTATCAGGGAATACTTTACCAATTCTATTAGGTAGTCCATTTTTATTTTTATTATTATCCCAAAGATGATAATATCTAATCCCAGGATTATTCATATCATCATTTTTAGTTGTTTGTACATATCTTACTTGGAATAGTTCCTTCCCATCAAATCCTGGAGGATCTACCCAAAACGTTTGTCCAAAACAACAATCAGGATTTTTATGCCACATTAACCATGGTATATGTAGTCTAAAATTTCTTGCTTGACCTGTCGTATCATCAAGATTTGAAGGATCGTAAGGTTCTAACGCAAATTTTTCACCATAGAAGAAATCTATGGTTTGATTAGTATAGTGTATAATTGCAATAGCCTTTTGTTCTTCAGGTTCAACATCAACAACTTCACCTAAAGAGTTATAATAGAATGTATCTGTTGTCTCAGCACTTAAAGTGTTATTAATAAAAAATGTCTGACCTGAATTTGAATTGTACCCAAAGTATTCTTTAGATCCGATATAATCTACAGATCCAAAATATTCATACCCTTCATATTTTGTTGGTAATAAACCAGCGGGATTTTCAGTCCATGGAATGTTCATATTCCAAACTTTTACATCAAACTGATCAGTATCACATATTGATTCAAAATCAATTACCTGTTCACCCCAATGTGGGTTTGGTGTTAGACTATCATATATAGATGTCATGTTTGGCGGATAAATTAAAGTTCTCGCATAACAATGACTAATAACGGTACCACAAAAATCAGGAGTATTTCTATCTAATGTTATAGTATCTTCACAAACATCAACAATTCTATATGTTAATATCTGATAACAAGAATTCATAGAGATCACACAATTAGGTGGTGGTGGTGCCGGACACAATCTACTAGGTGTAGGTGTTAAACATGGTGTTTTAGTTGGTGTAGGAGTAGGTGTTGGCGACTCACAAGGATTATAATTTTTAGTAACGGTTGGTGTTGGTGTTGGTGTAGCGGTTTGAGATGACGTTGGTTCCGGTGTAAGTGTTGGAGTTACACTTGGGGTTGGTGTTGGTAAATTAATACAACTACAGTCATACTCCCCAAAACCATCATAATAAATTGTTATAATATCACCTATAGATGGTTTATTTAAATTTGTATAGTTACATCCAGAATATATTATTTGTACTTTATTTGACCCACTTAATGTGGACATATCTATGACATAATTAGAACTAACAACATACTGATCATTAGTTAATGCACTCCAAACTATTGTGTCGGCGGTGGTATTACCCGTAAAAAAACCTCTTAATGGGGCTCTATTATAAACAGGTTCAACAACAGAATCCATATATGGTATACCATATGTTGACCCACTAGATCCATCAACATAATAAGGATATTTAATACTTTGTCTATTTGACTCAGGTACCCCCGCGGAATTTTGTGTATTGAACGCAGGTTCTAACACAAATAAATTATTGTAATTATAATTTGACGGTAATTTATCGTACGATACTTCACTATCCCCTACTTGGAAATACGCAATCTTAAAACTACCCTGTGATAATTTTTTTCTACCTGTGTCAGTAACTCTAGTATTAACTAACCCTGATGTATTTTTAATTATATATGCCATTTAAATTATAAATATTAAATAACTTTTTTTATTTGTTAAAAACTACCCTTGTAACATTGCAACAATTGCAATTAATTACTTGTAAATTTTTTAAAGTTAATGTCAAATCTTGACTACCATTATAACATAAAGTTTTAACATCGATATTTGGACTAATATTACTCATAATATATCCGATTACCGTGTCTCCACTTTCAATGGTTAAATTTTGCCATTCTTTTATTTTAATTATTCTATAATTACTACCAATACATGGCCTTTGTAAGTTAGTAACTTGGGTGTTTTCACTAAAATTTGTGTATTCACCTATATCTATATTATTAATATAGACTTGTTCCGTATAATTTTGTACAACAGAATTTACTTCTGGTCCATAATTTAAAACATTTTGATAAACAAGGTCAAATTTTAATTTTATATTATTTGTTAATTCAGGATTACAAACAATACTAAATTCTCCATTAGTTTTATTATAATTTAATGTAACAAAATACTGTGTGGATTTATTTTTTGGTATTATAACTTCCTTAGTTGTTTCTGATTCTTCACTATCGACAACTTTAACAACATATTTACCTTCACATAGATTTTCAATTATGTTTCCAAGTTGTTTTTTATTATTTAAAAAATATCTAAAAGGTGCAACCCCACTAAAAGTATCAATAATTAAAGATCCATCACATTTACAAGAACTGTTTTTTATGTTAACACTATAATCAACTATCACATTATTAACACAATCTCCTGTTGTAATTCTAATATTTTTTATTTGTTTTGGGGGTCTTGATCCTAAAATTTGCCAGCCAGATAATGGAATATCGTTTGTTGTGTAAGTAAAAATAAATGTATTTTCAACTCCACTTAAAATCCATTGATTTGTATCTCCAGTATACCAAAATATTACATACCCGTTAGAATTAACCCAACTATTTTTTCCATTAATTTCGTTTGATAATTCAAAACTATAAGTTTCAACTTTTCTAACGTTATTCTCTAATACTTCAGATAAAAGACATAATTCCATACTATCCATATTATACACAATCCCCTAAAGTAGATTCGTTTATTTTATATGTTACAGATGGATTGTTAATCCAATTTTCGGTAATAGTACTATTTGGATAATTAGAAGAATTACTTAAATATGAATAAAAAGAACCTGAAGGTCCTGCAGTTGGGGTAAACGTTTGCCAAAACTCCCACCTATTATCAACATCGTCCCAAAATACGTATCCAATTAATGATGGTGGTGAGGTTATAGGATTATATAGTTCATAATAAAACTTATTATTATATGTTCCGGCAATATAACCATTACTTGTGATTATTATAGGTGTTGTTTCATTTTTAACCACATTAAAACACATATTTGTTGGTGGGTATTGACATACACCATATGAAGTTAACATATACGTAACTTCTTCATTGACCCAATCAACAGTATTATCAACAGGGAAACTATTTGTTGACGGTAAATACGCAAGTAGTAACCCTCCACCTAAAACTAAAGTCATTTCCCATCTATTTAATGTTGAGTTCCACCAAACGTAAGCGTTTCCTCCAATACCCACTAAAGTATAGTAGTACTTACCATTATAGAGACCTGTTGATGATATAGTTGTATATATCGGACCCAAAAATTCATATTCAGTTGTAAAACAAATGATTGGTTCTGGAGTTGCGGATGGCGTTAGACTAGGTATTGGCGTTGTTGTTGGTGTTAAAGTAGGTGTAGGTGTAATAGTAGGTGTCGGAGTAGGTGTTGGTGTTCCTGTAGGTGTAGGTGTTGGTAACGCCGTAGCAATTAAAACACATGTGGTATTAACAACAAAATCACCATAAGAATCTGTTATTGTAACAGGATATTCTCCAACCCCTAAATTTGTAATTGCCGGTGCCACATTTCCGTTTTCCCAAGAAATTGTATATGGTGGTGTTCCTCCCGTAACTCCAACCGCAACAGACCCATCAAAAGTTGTAACATTTGTCGGTTCTCTACTAAAGCATTTAGCTCCCATAGGAAATATTGTGAGAACGTCACATTCATTTCTTGGTTCAATACTTGGTTTTGGTCTATCAGGTGATGGCACTTTCTTTTTTATTTATAAATACAATTATTTGTCGTTTTCAATTAAAGATTTCATAACTTCTATATATTTGATTGTTGAGCTATTAACTTCAACATAATCAAAATGTTTTGGATTATTTCTTAGTTTTTCAATAGGATCGACATTTATATACTCACCCTTATAAAATTTAATTCTTTTAAGATTGTCCGTTACTCCTGCCATATGTAATATTGGTTTTTTTTCGTACACTTGTATTGGGTCTGTTGCCCAAGAAAAATCCAACTCTTTTGTTATTTTTGTTTCATTACCATTTAACCAAAGATTCCAAAGTAATGACCACATTTCTGCAGTCCAAAATTGGATCTCTCCTGGATTTATTGGGAATCTTTTTTGATAATCTAACATTTGGTTATACAAAGGAGTACAATCGTCATATATTTTTTTCCACAGATTATGATCTGTATTTTTGATTAGGTATTGACCCCCACCCGAATTTTCTTGATTACATTTAACACAATCAACACTAACTCCAATAACATCAACCATTTCTTGTAATAATTGTCCTTTTTCAGATGTTGGGTGATTTTTTTCATATCTATTACAACAATCCATAATATAATTGTAACCTATATAACCAATTGTGTCTGAAAGATATGTCATATCATCATCCAATAATAGATTAAAATTAGGTAAATAATTAAATATAATATCGGCATCGTGTAGAAAAAATAACTTACCAAATTCAGGATATTCCTCTAACCATTTAGAGATTAGGTAAGGTTTGACGCTTGGTATATACGTTTTTACGTCTCTATTATCCTCATAAAAATGAACATTTATTCCGAACTCTTTTAATTTTAAGGCATCTTCAGTCGGGGTTTTAGATCCGTGTACCATTGCAAAAATTACATGAATATTTTTTGGGTTAACTCCTTTCTCTATAAAATTGTGAACATAGAGTTTAATTTGCCAATGAAAATACGGAACATCGGGTTGTGCGGTTACAAATACTATATTATCCATAATAGAAATATATCCTAAAACAAGATAAAGTGAATTTAATAAATTTTATTTACTATGAATATATCAGGGTTAATTGAGTTTAACTCACTATTAGAACTCCATTGTTCGGTTACATCAAAAGTGTTACTTAAGGTAATATCAAATGTTGTACAATCAACTATTTTAAATATTTCACAACCTAACGAATCAATTAGTTTTATACCAACCGCAGGTGCGGTATTAAATTGTGGTGGTATTGTAATTACTATTGTTGGTGGTTGTGGTGGTAATACATTTGCAACTAAAACACATTGATTACCATAAACATCACATACAAACACATTATATGATGTAAAAATAAAACTTGTTGTTTGTATTTGTATCTGTGCCATTATATAAAGTAACTTGGATCTATTACGTTAGGGATTCCTCCGATATTCTCATAAATTTTAATTAGTGGATTTAAAGGGGGTGAGGGTATTGGACTAGTTGACAAATCATATGACCATATTTCAAAATCACCGGTAAAGCTTGTTATTCTGAATTCATAATACGCCATATACCAAGTATAAGACCCAAGATTAGTTGAACCACCTGAATTTACCAAATTAAAATTTGATAGGTCACATGTTTCCGCACTTAAGGATGGTATTATTGTTAATGGTGATCCAGAATATGGTATTGTTTGATTAACGTAGTTTGGTATTTGGATTTGGTAAGCTTGTGTAGATGCGGTAATGACAGAATTATTAACATATAACTGTCTCCATCTAAAAAAGGGATGTTCTAATTTTGATCCTGTATTAGATGTAAAAAGTATATCATTTGTTGTTCCTGTTGAGGAATCATTTACTAAATTAACTATTCCGTTAGTAAACCCACTACAACCAACATCACAACTTCCCCATGTTAATGAATTTGTTATTGTTGGCATTGTAATTGACATTGTCCATGGACCAGTTCCTCCTGTTGTTATTGTTGCAGATGGATGTATATTGTAATTTTCATATCCTGTTAAATCACCACATTGTGTTGATCCTGTTGCCAATGGTATTCTAAGGTTAAAAAATCTATAAAAATCAACATCTAATGGGTTTGTTGGGTTTCCAGAATATGAAATATACATACTATCCCAAGCAAAATTATAATGTTCTAAATCAGAATATGTATCAAATGTCATTAATATTAAACCCTCACCAAGAACTACAGATTTTTCATATGTTATTGTGTTTGTATTTGGAACATCACAATTTGGGGTATATGTTTCATTATATTGAGCCCCACATTCAACTATGGGATTATAATACATTACCGAGGTTGTTATTGGGTATGGTACGGTATTATATATAAAAGGAACTATAGAGTCATTATATTGTATACCATCTATTTGCCCAAAAATCGGATTTAAATATCTGTAAATATCACTGTCATTACACCCAGATAATGTAAACTCCACTCGATAACCATCACATGGATAAGTCTGATTAATTATTGATGATTCAATAATTTTAATTGGTGGTATTGTTGTATCATAACATAATTCACAATTAAAAGTTTCTAAACATTCACATAATAATTCCCAATTTGTGTTATTATTAATAGGGTTTGGGGTTATTTCTATTTCTAAGTAATCCCCATTATTTACTGTAATAGCCGTTAGGCACAAAACTTTTGGAAAAAAAGTACTTACATTTGTATTTTTTATAGTTTTTGGTGTTAGTGATAGACTAAAGTCTGTTGCCGTTTGATTAGTTCCCATACTTATATACTCTAAAACTATAGGGTCGGAATATGAACTACCAAAAAAAGTTATTTTTAAATCGTCATAAATTTGTTCTCCCTTAAATGAATAAGCAAAATATGGTTTTAATGGGTCCAAAGCAAACGTTGTTACAACAGGTTGTGGCGTTATACTTGTGGTTGCACTAAAACTAAACCCGTGAGAATAATAAGGATTTGTGGTACCACTACCATTAATACATGTTAACGCATCAACATCAACCACAGTTGAATTAAAACAATTAAGGTCCGTATATTCCGTTCCGTTTAATTTAATTTTCTGTATTACAGGGGTATAAATTCCCGCAACTATTGGCACTTCACTTGACCCTGTTAATGGATGTGTATATAGATAATCGCCAATATAATCCGTACCGTATCCTGATGTGAAAGAAACTGTTGTACTTCCAACTCCAGGTCCGTACCATCCAATAACATAATCCGTCACACTAGGATCACAACTTGCGGTTATTGATCCAACAGAAATTACCCCTATTGGGTTCGTATCATAAAAGTCAAACCCAATATCACAACTCTGACAAATAGGGTTTAATGTTGTTGTAGATGTTGTTGTTGTCCCTTGGAAAGTTTGACAGTACTCGCAATTTGCGGCATCTATAATTTTAACCCCAAAAGATGAATATCCACTATATGGTCCTGGAATTGTTATTGTTGCGGGTACAGAACTAATCGTATCAATTAAAGTACAATCAATATCGGGACAATCTCTACAAACATAAACATCAACAGGGTATGTTACTTGTGATATATTTGTTATATTAACTTCTAAAGGCATATATTAGACATATTTAATTTTATTTTTTAACAAATTCCAGTGTTTACTGCCGACACAAAATTAGGTGATGAACTTGTCGGTGTTATTGTTGAACAATGAGTGAACGTTCCTCCACTTAAAAATGTAGTTTCATTTGATGAACCACAACTATATGTGGTGTATGAACCTCCACCACTAAAGATGATTTCCCATTCATAACTTATACATGACCCAGATGAACCTAATACTGAACCCATACCACTTAGTGGTTGTAAAATAGGCGTGGTTAATGAACAAGTGTGTCCCGTTCCAAAAAGAACTGTTATAGTATCTGACGAAAAAGTATCACAACTTGTATAGTCAAAAATTGCTAAATCCGCATTCGATTCTAAAATATAACATGTACAACCAGTAGCCGGTATAGTTGGTGTTGGTGTAACGGTTGGTGTTGGTGTAACGGTTGGTGTTGGTGTAACGGTTGGTGTTGGTGTTAATGTGGGACTCACTAATGACATATCGGCATTAAACCCAAGACACCCTGGTTTTTTACCACAATCTTTACAATAAATTAAATATTCAATTAGTAAATTGATTTTAACTTTTGTATCACCTAAATCATTAAAGTTTGTTAATTGGCAATCTTTTATTTTTTCATTACAATTATTTGTAATTGTGATCTTATTTTTTCCAAGATCAATTATAACATCACCAATTTCAGGATATTCTTGTATTGTATCTTTAAGACTTTGTACCCATATTATGTCCGCATATTGAGCAAAACTACCACCTGTATATGTATAAAATAAATCTTCTTTTATAACCCCATCAATCTCCACTTGAGTTCTGAATGTTGCATTTGCAATATAACAACCAATATTACCTAAAGTTAAATCAAAAAACCCTTCATTCATCATTTGTAGGATTCCTCTCTTACCATATTTTTTGGTATTAACAAAATCATCAGAACATACTGTATATGAACCATAACTAGTTATTAATTCAGTGCCGTTTAATATGATTGTATCACTTTTTAAACAACCTTCATTATCAGTTACTAAAACAGAGTAATTTCCATTTGATAATCCTGTTAAATGTAGTCCTGTTTGAGATCCAACATTTGAACTCCAAACAATTGTGAAAGGTGGTACTCCACTTGTTATATTTAAATAAATTTCACCATCATTACCAATAGTTGGTTGTACCCCAACTAAAGTAAAATCAACAAGTTGGGAATCTGCAATATAAAAATTTTCAGTTTGCGTACAGGTAGGTGATCCTGAATCTGTTACTGTTGCAACATATAACCCAGGACTTAAATTGTTAAAAACATTTGTTAACTGAGTTGTTGTTGTAACGGGTGTTCCTCCCGATAAATTATATGATAACGGTAATGTTCCTCCTGAAGTTGCGGTTATTATTGCGGTTCCATTATTTAAACCACATGTTGTATCTGAATAACTTACTGATATTTCATATTTATTTACATTTACAACAGTAAAATGTCCAGTATATATACATCCCGAATTATTAGGGACATCTTGTATTAATATTGTGTAACTTCCACTTTCTAAACCAACAAAATCACAAATTGAATTTGTGGTAATTACGGTAGAATTTCCGTTGAAGTCATATAAAGTGTATTGGTAGTTTCCTGGAGATAGTCCATTATTTAATTCTATGTGAACAGACCCGTCACTTGAATTACAATTAGAGTTTGTTACCGACATTGTTGTAACAATAAAACCATTTGGTGTTAGTAAAGAAACGGGACTTATAACATTACAAAGTCCTGCGTCTGTTACTGACACTGTAAATACTCCCGAAGATAAACCTGTAAAAGTATAGATATTACTATACTGTATTATTATTTCACCGTTTGATCCTGAAAAATAATAAGGTGCGGTTCCTCCTGAAACAATAACCACAACCTCTCCGTCGTTTGAAAAACAAGAGGGTTGTATTGTTGTTAACATTGTTGCAACCCCCAAATCAGGAACCTCAGATAGTACTACACTTTTAGTTAGTGTACATCCTTCAAAGTCAGTTATTGTGAGTGTGTAGGTTCCAAAAGTTAACCCTGTAACTTCAGGTCCTGTTTGAGCTCCAACATTAGGGCTCCAACTATATGTATAAGGTGGATTTCCTGTTAGACCTGTAACAAATATTTTTCCTGTACCATCAATAGGCACACAACTTGCATCATTTACAACATATAGACCAAAGTTCAAAGGATTTGTTTCTTTAATTAAACAAACTTCACTTCTTCCTGTACATCCACCACCATCATCACCGATCACATAATATAGTCCTGGTGAAAGATTTGTAAAAACATTACTTGTACTGTCACCACTTGTTATATACCCTAAAGTGTTTTCGTATAAATAAAACGAACCAACACCATAATAATTTGTTGTTGATGCGGTAATCGTACCATTATTTAATCCACAAGTAGTCCCACTACTTTCTATAGACACACAGGATCCTGAAGATATTGTAAATTCAACATATCTAGGAATAAAAGGTGGTTCTAAACAACTATCTATAATCTCTAAAACATAAGTATCAGGAGTTAGTCCTGTAACAAAATAAGTTGTCGTATTTGATGATAGCGGTAATAAACCTGATGTTGATATCTCACTTACAGTATAATTTGGTGATCCTCCTGTAATAGAAAAGGAAACTCCTCCCAATCCTGAGTCTGTGCAATCCCCACTTACACTATAATTATATATATTTATTGACCCACAACTCATTGGTTACAAAGTAGATTAAAGTTTATTCCAACATTTATTTTAAAATCTTGAGTAACACTTAATGGAATACAATTACCATTATATACAGTAACAGTATCATTAGTATTAATAACATAATTTAAACCTTCTGATTGTAAATTACTTAAACTCAATTCAAGTGCGGTCATCCAATCGTTTTGAGATGGGTAACTAGCGATAGGACTTGTATTACCATATCCCGTAAAAAATTCATTATGAACTAAAGTATTACCATTTAAAACTAAATCAATATACCAAGTACTTTCTAATGAATTAAGATCACAACCAGATAAAACATATCCTTGAGACTGTAATAAACTATTTAACACAACTGCAAATGAAGTCACTGTTGGATTAGACCCCCAAGGATAGATAGGACAAGTAACTTCTTGTATAGGACAATCAACCGCAAATAATTGACCAACTAACGCACAAGGTTTACATGGTATTGGAACTATTTGACAACCCATTTGTCTTCTCCAAACAAATTTTTGTCTATGGAATATAGAATTTTCTAATCTTACTCCTGATGTTACCAATGTTGTTGCTGGTATCATTTGTCCAACTAATTTTATCCAATAATCACCGATTCCATTAACATAGTCGATCATTGTTCTGTATGTAAAGTTATCATTAGGGATATTAATCGCCTGTTCAGATTCTAAGTATTTCCAATATATAGACTGTAATGTTGGGTATCCTCCTGTTTTACCATCAGTGATAAATTGTCTATTTCTAACATTAATCATGTTATGCCAAAATGTTTGAGCAAACTCAAAAAATGTTTTTTGTTTTGGTTTTGGGTTAATTTCAGTCCAATCTATACCTCCCCTATTTGGGTATGGCCCATTTGGATTAGGGTTACAGTATGTTGGTTCAACATAGTCTAATCCTTCATTTGGTATTGGGTAATTATACTGTCTTGACATTGACCAAACATCATAAACCAACCCTTGAGCCGGATTTAAAAATACGTCAACATTTTTAACGTTTATAACAAATCTTTCATCATAAACTCTATAGTATGCGGTAAATCCACCATCGGACGTATTTCTTAAACCAACATTATCAATAGTCCAACTTTTTTTATTATCAATTACTTTAACTAAATCATAACCTAAAGACATAAATGGAAATTTACGATACCTATCAAGGTATGTTTGACCATAATTAAATGGTAATAGAACAGTTTGGTAATTAGGGTTTTGACCAACAAATACTTGATTTGTCTCTACAACTTGTTCAGGCATGTGATGATCAGGTGTTGATTCATACCAACCCCCTCCTATTTGGAAGAAATACCCTTCACTTTCTTGTGCTGAGGTTGGATAACCTAAACTATCCATTGGATAATCTAACCTTGTTGTTGTTACCCCACTAATAGTTGTCTGTAATGTAAAACCACTATATAGGACACCCATTATTGAAAACGTATCTGTAGGGTCTGAAACAGGAAGTTGTTGTACAGATAGACCGCCTGAAATATTTAAATATTGGTTTTCAAACTGAGAAAGGTTTATTCTTTCGTCCGCAATGTATATGTATTCATTAAAATCAATTAAAGCCTCAGGTGCTCCAATCAATCTTAATAAAATTTCAATAGATCTTCTTGTTCCCTTTGATTTAAACAAATAGGCCGCATTTAAAATTAAATTTTTATAGAATTGGTAATTAATTTCATCAGGAGTTAATGCTCTTGAGTATCCAGGAAAATTACTTTCTTGATTGGTACCAAAAATTGAATCTAAAAGCGATTCATTACTTATTGGTGAAATGTTTGTTTTCCACCCTAATGTTTCTGCAAGATTTTTTAATAATTGTGATGGTATGTCATTACCTGTATTGTAATTAACGGATGTCATATTTGCTAATGACATAACAAATTTTCTCACCTCATCAAAACTTCTTCCGTATATCTGTAATACCTTTTCTAATTTTCTATCACCAGTATCAAATTCTTTTAATGCTCCTGTGGTTAAAAACCTTGATATTAAATTAGTGTTATATGAGTCTAAGTTTTCACATAAGTCATTTAAAGTTGTCAAATATTTATCAAAATCGTTAGTTCTAATATCTAAATTCCACAATCCATCCAAAGGCCATGTAATGTTTTGACTTGTTGTTGTATAAGTACCATCATTGTTTTCTTGTGGAACTTGGAAAGTTGCGGTATAAATTGGTTGTATTAATCTATTTAAAAGAAATTTTTCTACCTCATCAAAAAAATCATTAAACGATTTTTCCGTATAATTAGTGTTAGGTCTTAATATGATATTATCTGTTGTTGCGGACATTCCTGAAAAAGGATTTCCATTTACATAAAGTTTTAAATAATTATCAGTTTCATCAGTAGGATCTAAAAATACTACGTTATATTCGGAATTATTAACAAATATTGAATAGTTCTTATATTGAACAGTTAAATTTCTTAAAGGTGATTGCTCAACCTCACTTAATTCAAAGTTTCTTATCGCGTTTGTTGTAAAATCAATATCGAATGGATTTCTTATCCAATTTAAAGGTATCTCTAAATATGTTTCATTTAAAATTTTGTTAAATGAAATATTAACTGCCGTTAGTCCTGTTTGAAAATTAAGGTTATTGGTTAAACATTCTACGGATGCCGGAAAATAATTAATTATTCTTGTTATTGACGTTGAAATTCTTTTTGTTAGCGATCCAAATAACGTAAAGTTAGTTATTTCACTTAAATCAAAATTTGGATAAACTTGTAAATTTTTAGCAATTAAGACTTTTGACTCTTCAATACTTTTTAAATCCAAATCAGATAAACTTATCGGAGCTGAAAAAGCACCAATATTAAATGTTCTGTTTTGTTTTTCAGTAATCCCTGTTGTGAAATCAAAATTAGCGTTAGTTAATCCCCCACCGGCAACTAATTGAACCCCAACTAAATCGTCAGAAAACGTACTATCTCCTGTGTCAGTTTGTGGAGGCCATTTATATTTTATTATTGCCATTATTGTGTTATATTTGCAAAGTTTTTACTAAAATCTATGTTA
>Ga0181346_1000867_pt1 | contig 13333 bp, 6 predicted proteins | sample Su13VDMM15DN_FD_130100 | JGI IMG/M metagenome (GOLD analysis project Ga0181346, IMG submission 130100) | Freshwater viral communities from Lake Michigan, USA - Su13.VD.MM15.D.N | ecosystem: Environmental > Aquatic > Freshwater > Lake | place: USA: Michigan | collected 2013-07-15 | reverse complement strand
CTTATTGGTTGACGGAAACAACCTTATTAAAATTGGTGTTCACGGGGTGAAAGATTTCTTTCACTCCGGAAAACACATAGGTGGGGTGTGGCACTTTATAAACACACTACGACGATTTATTGACACTGAAAATTTTGATAAAATAGTTGTATTTTGGGATGGTGACGAAAATTCATTGTCTCGAAAAATATTATACCCCCAATACAAATCAAATCGAAAGACTCCTTTTGATTTAACCAAAGAAGATTCTATTACCGAACAAAAGGAACGTGTTAAACAATACTTGGAAGAGTTGTTTATAAGACAGGTGTTGGTCGATAATAACGAAGCTGATGATTTGATTGCTTATTATTGTCAAATCTCTCCTGATGAAGATAAAACGATATACTCAGGTGACCGTGATTTAACTCAATTAATTTCGGATGATGTTAGAATTTATTTACCTGATTTGAAACAATATTTTAAACTTGGTGACAACATTAAGTTTAAGGATATTGAAATCCCCCACTATAACGTTAAGACTTACAAGATAATTGCCGGTGATAAATCGGATAACATAGATGGTATCTATTACCTTGGGGATAAGACATTGGTAAAATTATTTCCTGAGATACTTGACCGAGAGGTAAAATTCACCGATATTTTAGAAAAGGCCGAAATACTACACAAAGAAGATAAGGATAACAAAGTGTTACAAAATCTTTTAACGGGTAAAACTAAAAGTGGTATTTATGGTGATGAGTTTTTCGTTATCAATGAAAAAATAGTAGATTTGTCAAACCCTTTAATAACTGAAGATGGTAAAAACGTAGTAAATGAGTATTATTCAGAAACCTTAGACCCTGATGGTCGAGGTCACAGGAATGTTATCAAATTGATGATGGAAGATGGGTTCTTCAAGTTCCTACCAAAAGGTGACAACGCTTGGGTGAATTTTTTAACACCCTTTTTAAAATTAACAAGAAAAGAAAAAAGAAAGTTTAATAAATAAAAATTATGAAAGAACAACACGAATCAACAAAGTTAGAGTTTTTAATGAAGGTTAACGATAACATTATCGTACAACGTTTTTTTAATGTAAGGGATTTTAACCCTAAAGCAAAAAATTCGATTGACCTATATGATTTAATTAAAGATTTTAAATCCGATTTGGAACATCAGTTAAAAATGAAAACCGTATCATATATGATGGACAATATGTATGAAATTTCTAACAACCCAACGGTATTGGACACGTCATATACTGACGGACCTGAGTACTTCAATGTCTTTATTAAACAAGGAGAAACAATTATTTTTAACCGTCAAATTGACGCGAAAATCTATCCTCCAAAAATAAGATACACTGTGGATGTACGCCCACACCTAAAAAACTTACTTATGTCATTAACTGACATTTTTTCATCTGAAAATTTATCTTACGAATATTTTAATGTTACTCTAGACGCGTAATATTTATTTAAAAATCAATTTTATAATATGAGTTCAAATAAAAATTTCGAGTACTTAGGTAGTGGTTTTCAACTACAATTATTAAACCAAATCATTGTTGATAAAGATTTCGCAAGGTCTATTATCGACGTGATTGAGGTAAATTATTTTGAGAATAAATATTTCAAACTAATCATCCAAATGATTAGAGAATATTATTCAAAATATGAACACGTTCCAACTTTCGATACGTTGGAACAAATAACAAAATCGGAATTACAACAAGAAACGGCATCTAAAATTGTTATAGATACTATTAGTAAAATAAAAGACGCTCCAATCGAAGGAGGTGACTTTGTTCAAGAAAAAGCAATGAAATTCTGTAAACAACAAGAGTTACAGAAAGTGATGAACAAAGCTCAAAAAATCATTGATGGTGGGGAATTTGAAAACTACGACAAAGTAGAACAATTAGTTAGAAGTGCGTTACAAGTTGGAGAAAGAGAAGATGGTATGACCAACGTTTTCTCTAATTTAGAAGAGGTCTTAGATGAGGATTATAGACATCCAATACCAATGGGTATTTCAGGGATAGATAAGCTCTTAAAAGGAGGATTAGCTAAAGGTGAAATCGGAGTTGTACTAGCACCAACAGGTGTGGGTAAAACAACATTGATGACTAAAATCACAAATCACGCGTTTAACCTTGGGTATAACGTATTACAATTATTTTTTGAAGATAATCCTAAGATTATCCAAAGAAAACACATAACTTTGTGGACTAAAATACATCCTGATGAGTTAACTACTCGTAAAGATGAGGTTATAACTAAAGTTAACGAGATTAGAGCAACAATGCCAAATCAGTTAATTTTGAAGAAACTTCCTTCTGATACGATAACAATGTTACAAATCAAAAACCAAGTTAGAAAAATGATTGCTGATGGTGTTAAGATTGATATGATTTCATTAGATTATATTGATTGTGTATTACCTGACAAGAATTTAGGTGACGAATGGAAGTCTGAAGGTTCTGTAATGAGAGCGTTTGAGGCGATGTGTCACGAGTTAAACTTAGTAGGTTGGACTGCAACACAAGGTAATAGAAGTTCAATCTCGGCTGAGGTTGTAACAACTGACCAAATGGGGGGTTCGATTAAAAAGGCTCAAGTTGGTCACGTTATTATTTCAGTCGCTAAGTCATTACAACAAAAAGAAATGAAATTGGCGACTATTGCACTTACAAAATCACGTATCGGTGACGATGGTGTTGTTTTTGAGAATTGTAAGTTTGATAACGGGATGTTAGAAATTGATACTGAAACATCAGTAACGTTTTTAGGTCTTGAAGTACAAAACGAACAAAAACAACGAGATAAAGTTCGTGAGTTGTTGGATAAAAGAAAAGAACGAGAGGAAGAAAAAAGAAAAAACAATAATAACGATAATAATAACAAATAATTATGGAGAATATTTTAGTACCAAATCCTGACAGATTCGTTGTATTTCCAATACAATACCACGATATATGGCAATTTTACAAAGACCACAAAGCGGCGTTTTGGACGGCTGAGGAATTTGATTTAAGTGATGATATAAGAGATTGGGAAAACTTATCTGATAATGAAAAATATTTCATCAAAAATATCTTAGCGTTTTTTGCGGCGTCTGATGGTATTGTTAATGAAAACATTGCTGAGAACTTTGCAAGAGAGGTTCAGTATCCTGAAGCAAAATTCTTCTACGCATTTCAAGTTGCGATGGAGAACGAACACTCATTAACATATTCTTTATTGATTGATACTTATATCACAGACTCTAAGGAAAAAGATGATTGTTTTCACGCAATTGACAAGTTAGAGGCGGTTCAAAAGAAAGCTAAATGGGCTTTGGATTGGATTGACAACTCATCTTTTCAAGAACGATTAATTGCATTTGTTGCGGTGGAAGGGATATTTTTTTCAGGTTCATTCTGTTCAATATTTTGGTTGAAATCAAGAGGGATTATGCAAGGTTTATGTGACGCGAACTCTTTGATTTTCAAAGACGAGAATCTTCACTGTGACTTCGCTATCCACTTATTAAACAATCATATTGTTGACAGACCAAGTGAGAAACGAATTAAAGAAATTTTACTTTCAGCGTTGGATATTGAAAAAGAATTTATAACCGAATCATTACCTGTTTCTTTAATTGGGATGAATTCTAATTTAATGAAACAATATTTAGAATTTGTGGTTGATGGTCTATTATACAAGTTAGGTTGTAGTAAAGAATTTAATGTCGAACAACCTTTCAAGTTTATGGAACAAATTGCGGTTGAAACAAAAGGGAACTTCTTTGAAAATAGAACCCTTGAATATCAAAAAGCAAAATTGAATGAATCAATTACGTTCACAGAAGAGTTCTAATAAAATATTATAATTAATATGATGTCATTAAAGATTAAAAAAAGAAACGGGGAGAAACAATCGTTTAATCCTCAAAAAATTTACAACAGAGTTAAGAAGGCGGCTAAAGGTCTTAATGTTAACTTTGATGAGATTTTTATTAAAGTAACTACTTCTCTACCAACTGAGGGGTATATCACAACAAAAGAATTGGACAAATTGGTATATGAGATTGCATCCTCATATACTGGTAGTCACCACGACTATTCACGATTAGCATCTTCGGTTGCGATTTCTGCGTATCACAAAGACACTATTGAGAGTTTTAGTGAGACTATGCACACATTACATACTGAAGGGGTTATTCACGATAATTTAATGAGTATTATTGAGAAATACGGACCAAGTAACATTGACTCAATTATCAATCACGAAAATGATTATAATTTTGACTTTTTCGCTTGGAAAGCATTACAAGAAATGTATTTATTGAAATTACCTAACGGTAAAGTTATCGAAAGACCACAACATATGTATATGAGAATCGCTTTATGGGTTACTGATTCATATGATGAGGCTATTGATTATTACAAATCATTGTCGGAACAAAGAATTTCTAAAGCAACTCCAATTATGATTAACTCAGGAACATTAATTCCTCAGTTAGCGTCTTGTGTTTTACATTACAATGATTCGGATTCAAGACAAGGGTTATTAAACACATTTAGTGACATTTCAACATACTCATCTGATGCTGCTGGTATTGGGTTATGTATGTCTAACTTACGTAGTAAAGAAAGTCGTATAACAAGTTCAGGTGGATTTGCGGGTGGTTTATTGAAATATTTAAAAATTGTTAATGAAGGATTAAGATTCTTTAATCAACAAGGTAGAAGACCTGGTAGTGCGGCTATCTACATCGAACCTTGGCATAAAGATATTTTCGATTTATTAGACATTAAAAAGAATACAGGTAAAGATGAGTTAAGAGCAAGAGATTTATTCACGGCATTATGGATTCCTGATAACTTTATGCACGCAGTCAGAAACAGTGATGATTGGTATTTGTTCTGTCCTAATGATATAAAGAAAGCGGGTCTAAAACCATTACAAGAGTCTTATGGTGATGAATATGAGCAAACTTACGCAAAAGCGGTTGAATTAGGGTTAGGTAAAAAAGTAAGTGCTACTGAGGTTTGGACAAAAATTTTGGAGTCTCAAATTGAAACAGGTGTTCCTTATTTATGTTCTAAAGATAATGCTAATAAGAAAACTAACCACCAAAACATTGGGGTTATTCACCAATCTAACTTATGCGCTGAGATTTTCCAATATACGGATGAAGAAACAACTGCGATTTGTACGTTATCTTCTATGGTGTTGAAAAACTTCATTGCTGATGGAAAATTCAACTTCAAATTATTATATGATGAGGTTAGAAAAGTAACAAGAACGTTAAATAAAGTTATTAACATTAATAGTTACTCAACTGAAAAAGGTCTTAAAGGTGGTTTAGAACAAAGAGCAATTGCAATTGGAACTCAAGGTTTGGCTGACGTATTCTACTTATTAGATTATGTATTCACATCTGAGGAGGCTAGAAAATTAAATAAACAAATTTTTGAAACTATATACTTCGCGGCTATTACTGAAAGTAACCAATTATGTATTGAAGAAAAATACGAACCATATAAATTCTTTGAAGGTTCACCAATGTCAAACGGAGTATTCCAATTTGATATGTGGGACTTAACTGAAGATGATTTATCAGGAATGTGGGATTGGAATTCATTAAAAGATAGTGTTATGAAGTATGGTATTTGTAACTCATTATTCACGGCTCAAATGCCTGTTGCGTCTTCAGCGAAGATTACGGGGTCATTTGAAATGACTGAACCTGCTCACTCGGCGTTATTTAACAGACGTGTTGTGGGTGGTGAAATTTTAATTGTAAACAAGTATTTAATTCAAGATTTTGAGAAAATTGGTATTTGGAGTGAAGATTTGAAAAATGATATCATTATTAATGAGGGGTCAATTCAAAATATTAACTTCAATAATTACTTAGATGTTGAAGATAAACACTACAATAAAAAAGTTACTCGTGTTGAACATTTAATGTTAAAATACAAAACAATTTGGGAGATATCACAAAGAGAGTTGATTGATATGGCGGCTGAAAGAGCTCCGTTTATTGACCAATCACAATCTATGAATATCTATATGAGTAATCCGACATTATCAAAAATTACCTCATCACATTTCCACGGATGGGATAAAGGATTGAAAACGTTAAGTTATTACATAAGAACAAAAGCAATTTCTACGGGAGCAAAACATTTGGCGGTTGATATGTCAAAACGTGAAAAACCTAAAAATGAAAAACCAATTGTTGATGTTGTACCGTTAAAACCGGCCGACTCTCAGTTTGACTGTTTTGGTTGTTCATCATAACAAAATATAAATCTTAAAAACTCTCGGCACTGTCGGGAGTTTTTTATTTTATATGGGTATACAAAAAATTTATTACCACATTATATTTATGTAATATGGCGAACGGATATACATATGGAATTAATTTTCCTTTTAGAGATTCTTATGATGGTAAATTTTTGGATTTATCTGAAAGTAATCAGGAGGAAATACGTACTAATTTAATACATCTTTTATTAACACGAAAAGGTACGAGATATTATTTACCTGATTTTGGGACAAGATTATATGAGTATATTTTTGAACCAATGGATGGACCAACCTATTCTGAGATTGAGGCGGAAATTAGAGACTCGGTTAAAGAGTATATTCCGGGTATAACAATAACTAATATTTCAGTGACGGCAGCGTCCGACGGAGAGGAAGATAAAGGTTCGTATGTTAATGGTAATGATGAAAGAGTTTTTAGAGTTCCGGGTATTGGAACAAAAGAACATACCGCAAAAATTAAAATTGATTACTTATTAAACGATGATGCGTTTAGTTCAAGTGATTTTGTGATTATAAATTTATAATATGGCTAATAAGAAAATTTCGTACACTACGAGGGATTTCCAATCAATAAGAACAGAGTTAGTAAACTTTACAAGGACTTATTATCCCGATTTGATTGATAACGTTAATGACGCTGCGGTATTTTCCGTTATGTTAGATTTGAACGCTGCGGTTACCGATAACTTACAATTCAACATTGATAGAAGTGTTCAGGAGACTGTATTACAATACGCACAACAAAGGTCGTCAATTTATAATATTGCAAGAACATATGGGTTAAAAGTTCCGGGTCAAAGACCTTCGGTCGCTTTGGTTGAGTTTTCAATTACGGTTCCGGCTTACGGAGATAAAGAAGATTTACGTTATTGTGGTATTTTGAGACGTGGTTCTCAGGTTAATGGTACAGGACAAGTTTTCGAAACGGTTTATGACATTGATTTTGCATCCCCAATTAATGGTGAAGGGTTTCCTAATAGAATTAAAGTTCCAAACTTTGACTCTAACAATAAATTGATTAATTATACAATAACTAAACGTGAGACAGTTGTTAATGGTACAACAAAAGTGTTTAAAAAAGTAATAACATCGAATGATGTAAAACCATTCTATGAATTGTTCTTACCTGAAAAAAATGTTTTAGGGGTTACAAGTGTGTTACTTAAAGATGGTACACAATATGGTAATGTACCTTCAAACAGTGAATTTTTAAGTTTAGACAATAGATGGTATGAGGTGAAAGCCTTGGCTGAAGATAGAGTCTTTGTTGAAGACCCAACTAAAGTATCAGATAATCCTGGTATTAAAGTTGGTAAATATATGGAAACGAGTGATAAGTTTATCACAGAATACACACCTGAAGGTTTCTTTAAAATGACTTTTGGAGGTGGTAGTCAATCGGCCGATGAACAACTAAGAGAATTTGCTCGAAATGGTTACAATTTAAATCTATATAAGTACTCGAATAACTTAGCGTTGGGGAGTACATTAAAATCTAACACAACATTATTCATACAATATAGAATTGGTGGTGGTACATCAAGTAACTTAGGGGTTAATGTAATAACTCAAATTGGTACTGTGTCATTCTTTGTTAATGGACCGTCAGAGTCTGTTAATACAACAGTTGTTAACTCATTAAGATGTACAAATGTTACTGCGGCAATTGGTGGAGCCGATTTCCCGACTATTGAGGAAGTGAGAAACTTAGTAGCATTTAACTTCTCAGCACAAAACAGAGCGGTAACTATTAATGATTATAATTCACTAATTAGAACAATGCCGTCCCAATTTGGGGCACCATCTAAAGTTTCTATTACTGAGGAAAACAACAAGATAATAATTAAAATGTTATCATATGATGAGTCGGGGAAATTGACAGAGATTGTTTCCGACACTTTAAAAAATAATGTCGCTAACTATTTGTCTAATTATCGAATGATGAACGACTATATCTCAATTCAGACGGCGAATGTTGTTGATTTGGGGGTAACTGTTGATGTTGTCTTAGATAACAGTCAGAATCAAGGTTCTTCTATATCACAAATCATTAATGTTATATCGGAATATTTTGAACCTGGAAATAGACAAATGGGTCAAAATGTGAATGTTTCAGAAATTAGACGTATTGTACAAACATTAAATGGGGTGGTTTCATTATCGGACATTAAATTCTTCAATAAAGTTGGTGGACAATATTCTTCATCACAAACATCACAAAGATATGCTGATAGTTCAACAAGAGAGATAGAATTGGTTGATGATACGATATTTGCGGAACCAAGTCAGACTTATCAAATTAGATATCCAAGTAAGGATATCAACGTTAGAGTTAAGAATCTATCGGCTACTAATTTTAGTTGATGATTTATTTTGAATTTTAATCATTTATCTTTTAAAAATAGCAGATAAACTATTTATTATAAAAGAATATAATGTCGAATTCATATAGAATAAGAACAACACCCGGAGTAGACAAGTCAATTAAAGTCAGAATAGACCAAGATTTCGAATACCTTGAAATTTTATCGTTAAAATTACTACAAAGTGAAGTTTATACTAGAAAATGTTCTGATTATGGTGTCATAGTTGGTCGTGTTAGTATTAATAACGGTTTTGGAGTCCCTAATGCTAAAGTTTCTATATTTATCCCACTATCAAGTGAGGATGAAACAAACAATCCGATAATCGCGGATTTGTACCCATATAAGACTTTAAGTCAAGTTAATGACATTGGTTATAGGTATAACCTATTACCTACAGAACAATCTTATAGTAATCACGTACCAACAGGGTCGTTTTTTACTCGTAAAGACGTATTGACAAATTCTACAAAAATTGAAATTTACGACAAGTATTATAAGTACAATGCCGTTACTAATGAAAGTGGGGATTATATGATTTTTGGTGTCCCTATCGGTTCACAAACTATTGTGGTTAATGTTGACTTATCAGACATCGGAGATTTCTCTTTATCACCACAAGATTTAGTTCGTATGGGTGTTGCGACTCCGGCACAAGTTGACGGGACTCAATTTAAATCGTCAAGTAACTTAAATGAATTACCTCAAATTGTTACAATCAATAGAACGTTAGAGGTTGAACCACTATGGGGGGATGAAACATTGTGTAATTTAGGTATTACTCGAACTGACTTTGACTTATCAGCCGAAAAAAATATTAATATACAACCTACCTCAATTTTTATGGGGTCGTTAATATCATCAAACGATGACCAAGCATTAAAACGTAAATGTAAACCATCATTAAAAGGTGGTTCATTATGTAATTTAGTTGCGGGTCCCGGTCAAGTACTTGCGATTCGACAAACAATTAGAACAGATGTTAATGGTAGACCCGCTTTAGAGGTTGCTAACTTAGAAGAAGGTGGTCAAGTTATTGATGATAACGGTACTTGGATGTTTGACGTTCCGATGAACTTGGATTACGTGGTAACAAATGAATTTGGGGAACAAGTAATTTCAAAGGACCCTAAAAAAGGTATTCCAACTAAAGGTAAATACAGATTTAAAATTTCTTGGAATCAATCACCTGATTTAGGTGAAAGAGTAAAACGAGCAAATTTCTTAGTTCCTAATATTAAAGAATATGGATGGACTTCCTCAGATGGAACCGACCCATTAACAGGTCAATCAACGGCTTCGAGACAAAATTTTGGTAATCTTGATAATCCTTGTGATTATAATAGTACGGTTCCAACAACAAATAATGGTCGGGCGGCTAAAGCCTCATATGCGTTTAGTCTTGATTGGGAGGATTATGGAGAAAGAAATAGTTCGGGGGCTTTAACCACATTGGGTCAAGATATGATTCTTGAGGCCATTAATTGTGAAGATAGATTTTATGAGATGCAATATAACAAAGTTTATACTGTATCTCAATTAATTAGTGAATATCGACGAGGGGCGACTAACAATAGAATAATTTCAATTAAGAATATTCTTGACGATACTTGTGAGTCAACTAACAATAAATTTCCAACTAACGATGGGATGTATAGGTTGGATATTATATTCATCCTATTTCAAATTCTAATGTTAATATCCTATGCGTTGTTATTCATTGTGATATTTTTATTCCATTTATTTATTTGGGTTCTTTGTAAGATTATAAAACCAATTGTCGGATTATTACGGGATTTTTGGTGTTGGTTAAAAGATGTTGGGTTTTCCAATAGTTTTTTTAGTTGGCATCCATTTAGAGGTTGGGCTGGTGATAAATGTACTAGTTTATCCGCAACTTATAAATCACTTGAAGATAAGTGTCGAAATTCGGCGTTAACATTGCCCAACATAACATATCCTGATTGTGAATTATGTTCTTGTGAGCCACAACAACCAACGGTAACCCCGCCGGACCCAAATAACCCAATACAAGTTCCGAATTCGGCAAATGCGGATATTATTATTGTTGGTGCTTATCTTGGACCATTTAATAGGACGACGGATTCTAACGGAAATTTTATGCCGACTAAGGGGAATGATACTTTATTTATTAGTGGTGTTCAGATGCAATATGGTCCTGATGATAAAGTTAAAGGTGTTTATACGGATTATCATAGTTATGAAGAAGGTGATTGTAAAAGAACGTTTTCGACTGATTTACCTTGGCACGAAAGGTTTAATTTATTTAATACTAAAGCAAAATACTTTGATGAGTCTACTAATAATCCTGGTGGTGGTGTTAACCGAATTGCGGTTAGATATAACACCCCATTAAATGGTGGCGATTTACCAATCGGGGATTTTCTAACACCAATTGGTAAGTACCACTTTGACAACGTAATTGCGGTTTTAATTGATGCTAGTGAGGCGGGTAATTTTAACGTAGGTTCAATGTATACGACAGTTGACCCTCAAAAAACTAAGGACGTTAATTTAACAAATGTTAGTCCAATAAATGATTTTGGGACTAATAGTATTACGGGTAGTACAATTGGTACACCATATAACCTTAATCCTAAAATTAACGAAACTAACGTTACCGTTAATTATGCGAACCCTGATGGGGGGATGAATAGTAATTTGTCAGAAATTTATAGAATAACGGGTGATTCGGGTAATAGTTACCATAAATTCCCAATGGATTTGGAATATTTACAAGTTATTCATAGTGTACCTGTTAAGACATATATTAATGACGTAACAACAACAATTGGGAGTCCAAACTTACCAAATTCGTTCTTTTCAAGGGCATTAAATGGTGGGTATAGAATGGTAACAACTAGTTGTCAAGGTGGTTCTCCCGGTTATAGATTCTATTATGAATTAAGAGGTACGGGGATGAAGGACAATGGGGCTTCTTGTTTGACTCCAGGTGGTAATGCTTGTATTGGTGAAATTAGGGATTATTTCCCTGATTCAGATAATTTACAAGTTGTCTTTATGGTTAGAGGTGTTGACCCTAATTCACCAAAAACAAGAATATCTTATGATATTAGTAGGTTATATGGGCAAAAAAATTACGGTAAAAAAGTTGTAACGTTGGACAATGTTAAAATGAATATACCTGTACAAGGCGGGTTTAGATGTGTTGACCATAAATTAACGAATAGTAATGTTGACGATTCTTATAGTGGATTTAAATTGTTTCATAAAACATTTATGTGGAAACCATCGTCAAATTCACCGGGGGTTCCCGTGAGTATTGACCCTACGACAGTTACAGAATATAACGCTCAAGGAGTACCTACAGATGGTTCGGTGTATACCCCGTCAACAAAAGACCCATTTTATAGACCTGTTGGGTACTGTGATTTTGTATCGTTTGCAACAACCGCGCATACCTATTATTCACTAATTGATGAAACCATAAATCCTGGAGCACCATTTGGTATTAATGGGTACAAATACGTTTACAAACCAATAACACAAGGTGGGTTAAGGATTTATGGTCAAATTGACGACATTAGAAATGGTCAGGCAAATGCTTACGCTGCTTTCTATGACAAACAACCAAATTTTGCTGAACCATCTAACCCTGGGGTTAGTTATTTTTATCATAGTATGGTTTTTGCTTATCCGAATGACCCAAATAGTGATAATGGTAGTGATAATACTTCACAAAATAATCAATATAAAACTAACCGTGGATATTTTCATAATGAAAGTGTTGAAGGTGGGAACATAGCCCTATTACGTCAAAGAGGATATGATTATACGGATTATGTACCATCTAACTTTAACCAAAACCCACCGATGTTGTACTTCGATTACGCGGCGGATGTCATATCTAACAGTGCTTATTATAGTTTAACCTATAATAGTTATGGGATTACCCCAATGAATATTGTTAGTGGTGATGATGGAAGACAGATAGTTATGAGGAGTGATAGATTACCCTCGTCATCATTTGAAGAAAGAAACAAAGGGGGTTATAGTTACTTCAGTTATACTCTAATGGCTAATAATAATTTTAGTTATTATAAAATAGGTGATGATGGTTCTGTTAGTTCATTAGCGGGTTCATCGTCAGTTTCAGGTGTTGGTGGTTCAGTTGATAGTGCAGCATCAAATGCTGAAGACGCTTGTGGTGGAGATATTTTAAGTACATTTACTTGTGAAGGTTTAGTACCTTTGGATTGTTACCATTATGATGCGGGACATATCAAAGTATTCCCAAAACCAAATCCGATTCCATCGACGGGGGGTTCAAGTTGTTATGGAAATAGAATACCTGCGGGCTCTAATTCTGAATATGGTAATCAACCTGAAGAGATTATGAAAACGGGTTGTTATATATTATGTACGGTCCCATTTGAAACTCTTGAATTAGATTATAAATTATTAGGTGAGTGGAGAGCAAGAATGGTAGTAACGTTTGCCGCTTGTCGAAACGTGTTCTCACATTATTTCACAAACAATTGGATTAATGGTACGTTATACGCGTTTTCATTCGTTAACTCACGAAGATTTACAAGTCCGACTGACCCAGACCCGAACAAGAGAAATAAACCGTATAATTGTTTCTGTAAAAATAATATATATTTCAATACCGATAGTAATAAT
>Ga0181346_1000866_pt1 | contig 13345 bp, 11 predicted proteins | sample Su13VDMM15DN_FD_130100 | JGI IMG/M metagenome (GOLD analysis project Ga0181346, IMG submission 130100) | Freshwater viral communities from Lake Michigan, USA - Su13.VD.MM15.D.N | ecosystem: Environmental > Aquatic > Freshwater > Lake | place: USA: Michigan | collected 2013-07-15 | reverse complement strand
TCTTGCGCGGTGAAGTTCAACACGAACCCTGTCCGGTCGCCGGACGTAGCTGCCGCCTCGAAGGCGTTCCATCCTACCGACCATTGCGTAACAGGGATGGACACCGCGCTCGTACACTTCTCTGCGATGTAGATTGCCTGCGTCTGGTAGACGTAGTTGTTCTGCGCCGGGTCGGCAGCAATGACTGTCACCACCGGAGCGATGAGCTTGCTCCGGTCAACGGAATCCAGCGGCATGTTGTTCTGGTCGAGGCTGCCGTTCAACTCGCCTACGGCCTGATTGATCTCGTTGTTCTGCGGGTTTATGAGGATGATGTCGCCCGCAAGCTGCGGGCCGATGGTGTACTGGCGTGCCATTAGGACTTCGCTCCAGGCATCTTGGTGTTCGGAGTCTTCACAGTACCGCCGACGTACATGATCTTGTAACGGATCAACGTGTGTTTGTTGGCCGACTGCAACCGGAACGCGAAGTGCGAGACCTGCCCCGTGTTCACGTCCCAGCGCAATCTGGTCACCTTGTGGTCTTGGTACTTCGACACGTTCCACGTTGCGAGATTCGCCCCCGAGGTGAGCGTGGCGTCCTGCGCAGGGCCGATGCCGTTGAGGTAGTCCCCAATCTTCGGGGCCACGGTGCCTGCGCTGACGAACTCAGACGAGTAGTCAGAAGCCCAGAACAGTTCGACCTCGTTATTGCCCTCGGTGATCGTCTCGATGTCCACCGTCAGTACGCGCTTCTTGATGGTGTCGTCGCCGAAGTCCTCCCATCCGCTCTGCCACACGCCAATCGGAGCGACGGCCCCGGTGTACAGCACCGTCGCGACGGTCTGGAAGACCGTGTAGGGCATGGAATCGCCGGAGTTTTGGCGGGCTGTCCAGACCTGCAGACCCATACCTGGCGCTAAGTTGGTGGATGTCAGGCTCGGCAGCGTGCCGATGACGATGTGGCCGCTGCGGTCCGCAGCAAGCTGCGTGAAGCGCCAGTCGTTTTCCGGAGATTCCGGATACGCGGCAGACCGCAGCGAAAACTCGTTCACCGCCGGGGCGAAGACCACGCCCCGTGTGTTCTCGGTCTGGCCGTCCACGGGGAAGTGGCACCACCACTCCTTCTCCCGGTCGGAGTAGACAGCGGTTGCTCTGCAGAGAGAGTTCTTCGAAATGCGGCTTAGCTCCTTCTCGAACTTGGCGCTGACTTTGGTAACTGTGATCGAGGCCCCGCCGCGCAGACCGCCGGTGATCAGGTACACGCCGTCGAAGTTCAGGAACATGACGCCGACACCGGGCACGAGGCGGATGGTGTTCGTAGCGATGGTGCCGATGGACTGGTTGACCGTGGTGCAGGTGAACCCGTCGCCGTTTGCGTTCGTGAACACGGCGTCGATGGCCTTCTCGCGGAAGACCAAGAGCACGTCATAGTAAGGTACGACGGCCGTTATGTGGCCGCCGTCCCTCACCCCTACGTCGAAGTAGTTAAACGCAGGAAACTGTTCCGGCAAACCCTGCACCGAGTAGATGATCCGCGTGGGCGTAGCGTCCCCGCCGGCCAGCCACATCGCACCGTTCCACGCCGCGCCGTACTTGAAGCCATTCGAGATCGTGACAGAGTCCGCGAAGGTCGGGGCGGCGTTGACGAGCTCGTTGTCCGGGATGCAGTCGAGGTAGTTCCGCGTCGTGTTGTCGTTGATCTGACAGACGAAGTAGTAGACGTCGCCTGCTCCGGTCAGCCCGTCTTTCTTGTTCTTGGTGCGGTAGATGCGCCGGGCAACGGTGCCGTCAGGGCCGGGCTCGAGCCCTTGCACCATTACGCCGTACTTACGCTCGTTGGCGTTAGCAAGTAGGATGCGCTGTTCTGCCGTAGCACCGGGCGCGTTGGTGTCTGTGTACAACGTCCAGCTTACGTTGGCCGGAGCGCTGACGGGAGACTCGCTGCCCGTATCCGTGATGTAAGACTGACGGTAGGAGTAGGCATTGATCGAACCTTTCAAGGGTTCGCCGAGGCCGAGGTACTCGCCCGGCAGGAACTGCACGGCGATGTCGCGGAGGTTGTTGTTGATGGGGTCCCCGTAGGCAGTCCCTTCAAACGTCTGATAGTCCACCTGCACGCCGACGCAGTAAGGAGTAGGCGTAGGCAGGATGAACCCGAAGGGCTCGAGTTTTGCCCGGCCCCACCACTTGAACATCTCATTGGTGCCGTTGAGCAGCAACGCAAAGCGGCCGTACGGTACGAGCTGTGTGCCGGGCTCGTCCACTCTGGGCAGATGCCGACCAGTAGCCAGCACGACCTCGGCGGTGCCGGCGTTGCCTACGTTGCCATAGGTGTAAGACAGGACGCCTGCCCGCTCTTGGATGTAGTACTCCTCTGACCCGCCGTGGCGCGACCACACCGCAAGGAAGCGACAGGGGGAGCGAGCGACGATTAGCTCTGCCGCACTCAGGGTGAACCCGGAAGGCGGGTACTTGATCAGCGGTTCCCAGCCTCGGTCTTTGCGCCACCCGCCATCGGCCAGGTAGCGGTAGTTCTGTACGTTCTCCCCGGAGTTTTGATTGATCGTGTACCGTTGGTCTATGCCGCCTGCTGCTACATCGGGGAGGGCGTTCGTCTGCATTAGTTCACCCGGCGGAGGGAGGCAGGATCGTATGGGGAGAAGATGCGGCCCGTGATTCCGAACTGGCCGCGCACAATGTCAGTGTCGACGCTGTCGACGTAGCGCTTCTGAAGCCGGAGGATCTCCTTCTCGTACTTCTTCTGGTAGTTGCCCGCCTGCGCCAGGTTGTCGTGCTTGCTGTAGATGTCGTGCAGCACCTTATAGATAACCAGCTGGTGAAACTCTATGGGGAACTCTGGCGTGTCGGTCGGAAGTCCGAGGCGCGCGGGCTTGCGGTAGTAGCGGCATTCCCACTGGCGGAACTGGCGCTCGTTCGCGGCGTTGAAACCAGCCTCGCCGTCCGCACCGGGTACGAGGTCGTAGTAGAAGTCGTTGCCGATAGGGCGGGGGTACGGGCGGAAGCGGAGGTGCAAGCCGTCGTAGTCGATGTACCGCTTGTTGCCCGGGCTGACCTGTGCAAGCGACTCAATCTGATACGTGCCCGAGATGTCGGGAACGCGGACAGGGTCTTCGCTGGTGTTCAGGAACGGCATCGCAGGCAGCGGCGCAGTCCCGCCGAAGGTCACTTCACGCCAGACAGGCAGGCCGGGGTTGCGTATACCCGTGGTTCTGTTGAAGTTCTGGTTGAAGTAGATGCGCTTCCGCAGCCCTTCGAAAGGGTTCATCACCTGGTCGATGGTGTCAACGTAGCCGGGAGCTATGACGGTCACGCCGTCCCACGTCTTGAAGGTGACGACGATGCCAGCGGCAAACTGCCCTACGATCGGGAGGATGGCGGACTCGCTGAGCGCGCCGACCTTCTTGCCCCCGTCAGTCTCGTAGGCCCAGCACAGCTCGAGGTAGGTGCCGATGGGGATGGTACCGGTGCCCTGCGACAGCAGCACCGTCTCCGCCGGGGGCACGTTGCTCGTACCGTAGGGGATGTAGCACTGCGAGTAGAAGCTGGTGAAGTCCTCGCGTAGATTGAGGTCTTCCTCGCGGCGCGCGGTGATGCCACGGATTGCGCCGTACGGAGGGATCTTCCCGACCGCAGGGGTGTCCCTGTGCAGCAGGCCGAGGATCTCGATGGCGTCCGGCGGGAGATCGTAGAAGCGGTGCTTCAGTTTCCACGTGCCGTTGGTCGCCAGCGTGGTGCCCCGGAAGGGTTCGCGCAAGCGGATCGTGGTGCCATTAATCACGGCGTCGATGAAGTAGTCGCGCCCGTCGACCTCGATGATCTGCCCTTCCCACTGATAGGGGTACGAGAGCAGCGCCTTGATCGGGCCGCTGAAGACGAGGCTGCGGCGGTTGTTGGTCACGCTCACAGTCTTCGTGGTGCCGTCAGGTTGGAGCGACACGACGTCCGGCCAGACGTCCATGAACATGGTCTTCTGTGCGAAGCGCCAGCGCTTCTCAGTCCAGATGGCGTTGTACGCGTCGTTGACAAGCAGGTCCAGCTGCTCATTGTAGACGGTCAACTCCGGGGAGTAGTCCGTGATTGACTTGATCTTGTTTCGGATTTCGGTCAGGTTCACGCGTACTCCATGCAGATGCGGGCGGTGCGGGACGATTATCCCACACCACCCGACTTGTTGCTACTGTCGCGAGATCAGTTGAAGAGGCCGCGAACGTAGGCCGTACAGACGCCTGCGGCGGCGACGGTCAGGGCATAACCAATCGCGGGGCCGAGAGGAACGATGGCTGCGCCGCCCTCATCAACCTGCGTGGCCTGGCCCTGGCAAGCGCCAGCTCCGCCAGCAGCGTCGAGGATGAGCGTCTGGCCGACAGCAGTCACACCGGTCGTCACGACACCGGTCACAACGCCCCGGACGCAGACCTTGATGAACTGCGGCGAGGTGGCGGTGCCGGTCACAGCTTCGATAGCAACACCAACCACCATCTTGCGGACGGGGGCGGAGTTGAAATCAGCCGTGATAACGGTGGCCATGGTGAGCCCGCCCGATGCGTCGGTTGCGAGCTTCGCGCCGTCGAGGGCCACGAGCTGGCCCACGGTGATGGCTGTCTCCGTGAGAAACGTCTCGACCTGACGACGGTTGCCCGGGGAGACGCCGACCTGAGTCGTGCCGCCTGCCGCGAGATTTGTAGTGGTTTCCAGATACTGGATGAGCGTAGAAGTTGCCATGATTAGAATGCCTCGCCGTTGAAGAGGAGTGCGCAGCTGGCAAGATTGTCAGCGATGAGCTGACCCTTCCAGTAGATCTGTGCGGAACGAGCGGTAGTGCCCGGGATGTACTCGAAGGGGCTGACTGCCAGATCACCATCGGAGTGCATGACCAACTTGATACCATCGAAGTTGATGAAGTACATGGTTGCAGCATTACCGGCGCCGTTGACCGTGGCGTCAGGCATGAACACGTCCTGGACGACTGCGGCATTGCCGAAGGCGAGGGACATGTAGCCGGCGTTCAGCTGCTTCTCGTCGATGTAGCGTTCCTTCTCGAACATGCTGCGACGGTAGTTGGCATAGCCAGCTTCCGAAGTGAGGACGAGTTTGATCTCACCCATCGGCGCGCGGGCCGAGGTCTCGGCTGCAATCTGGTGCATGCCCCGGATACCGTTGGTGCCGAAGGCAGCGCCTGAATCGAAGATGCGGTTGAACAGACCGTTGCCGTCAGGAACCAAGGAGCGAGCGAGACCGCCCACCAAGTTGGTCTGGCCAGCGGCGGTAGGAGCGCCCTGCTCGAGGAAGCCGGTCGCAAAGGCAACGCCGTTCAGAGTCCCGAGGGAGGTCAGGACGGCGGAGTTACCGGCAACGAGCTGACGATTGATCTCGCGGCGAAGCAGACCCATGACGTTGCGCATACGAGCTTCGACGATCTTGACGATGGCCTTCTCGCCCGCGTTCTCGAGCTCTTCTTTCTTGGTGACAACGATGGGCGCGACGAAGTCAGACCACTCGTACAGAGCGGGCTGCATGACATCCTGCACCGCCAGGGAGACGGGCTCGTAGCCGGTCGCCAGCTGGGTGATCGTCGAGTGGTTAGACACAGCCAACGGGCGCTGGATCTTGATGCCGCCGTCTTCGTACTCGATACCACCAAGACGCTTGGCGAAGTCGAGGAAAGGGACGCGCTGGAAGAGTTCGTCTACTTCCCCGTCCCGGATGCTGAACAGCGTCGAGGAGAGGAGTTCATTTGAAATGGCCATTTGTCGGCCTCCTAACTGAATGGTTTGGGGAACAGGACTAAGTCAGTCGGGTGGCCGAAGGGCTCCGCTCTCCCAGTTCTCTCTTACGGGTGACCTGTTGGGGTTCCGCTGAGGCAGTCGGGAGGAGTTGCACTGCCGGCAGTATAGCACGTTTTTGTGCTGTTCAGCGTCTACTCTTTTTTCCCACGCATCCCCACTTCTTCCGTGACAGATTGTTCGGGGTGTTGGGGTCGTTCTGTTTCTCGGGGCTCAGCCCCTTCTTGATGCCAGCAGACCGTGCGCAGTAGCTGTCACCCCGCGATGTGCCCGGAGAAATAGTCGCGCCGACCTGACCGAAGCGCACAGTCTTAGTGCGCCCGGTCGCCGGGTTCTTCACGACCTTCTTGCTGGCCTTCTTCACTTCGCGCCATGGGCTTTGTGCCACTGGTATGCGGTCCACGCGTCCTTGAACTTCGGAGCCTCGGCGCTGCGCACGGCGTTGCCAGTCGAGGTCTTCATCAGAGTCTCGCGCTGTGCAGTCTTCACTGCCGTGCTCTGCTCTTTGGCGACCTGTCCCTTCACGATGTAGTACGCATCCTCGAGCCGAAGCTCGGGGCGATCCATCAGCAGACGCGCAACGGGCATGCGCATCTCGTCCGAGGTCAGGTCGGGGTGCTTGCTCTTGAACGAGTCAAGCGCGACCTGCCGGCTCTGCGTGGCGAGATCCTGCTGCAACGGGGCGAGCATCTGCTGCATCATCTGCGCAGCCTTCACGTCGATCCGCTCCTGCAGTCCCTCGTCACTCCAAGCATCGTGCTCCAACGGCTTCGATGCCTGCTCTGCTACCTTCTGTGCGAACTCTGACTTGGTCATCAGCTCGCGGTCGCGGGCCAGGGATGCGCGCTCTGCCTCGAGCTGCTGCCGAAGCGTGGCAATCTCCGTTGTCTTCTGCGTGTACGAGGCGCGCAGATTTCCAACGAGCTTGCGCCCGTTCTCCGGCAGGTGCTCGAGGATCTTCTTGTAGTCGGGCAGGCCTTTGTGCCCGCCCTTCAGTTCGGGGTGATCGTCATACGCTGAACCGATGAGCTCATCGAGGCTGATGTCTTCCGCTTCGGCGGACTGGACAACTTCGACGGGGGCTTCAGCGGCAGGTGCGACGGGCGTGGCTGCGGTATCGAGCATGATTACATCCTTCCTGCGAACAGGGTGTCAGTGGATTCGGCAGAGTCCATCGGGGCTTCTTCCTCCATGGACTCTTCTTCGGCGGGCGCGGACTCCTTGACCTTCTTGGTCAGGAAGCGCTTGAAGGTGCCGGACTTGGCGGCCATGCCGATGCGCCCCGCCAGGCCCTGCAGTCCGTTGTCGTCGGTGATCACGGTGAGGTCGATCTTCGCGTCTTCGGGCAGCACGCCTTCTTCGATGGCGTCATCGAACGCCTTGCCGAACATGGTCAGCAAGCGCATGAACTCTGGCGGAAGTGTGGACATCTTGGGCTCTGAGAAGCGGTCGTACATGTCCTTGATGCCGAACAGAGGCAGCAGACGGTTGGTCGCTTCGACCAGCGCGTTGGCTGCCTTGCCGCTGAACGAACCCTTCGGCGCGGACGCAGCGTACAGTTCGTCCTCGCTCTCTTCGACATCACCCTGACGGGTCATGGCTTCGGAACGCATCGACGCGAGGTTGGCCTTTTCTTCTGGTGACATCATGGGGACTCCTTGGCAGCATCATGGGCATGCGCCTGTTCAAGCATTTGTTTGGCGGGAAAGGTTTCAGTGACGGCCATGACCTTGTCCCCGTTGAACTTCTTCAAGTTCTCCCGGTACAGGTTTGCCGTTGCGTCAAGTTGTTTCTTCTCGTCCATCTTGCGAGAGACAAGGGTGTCGTGCATGGCTTCGCCCCCGACGTCCTTCTCGTTCACGAAGCCGCGAGCGTTCATGATCTTCTCTTCCTCGCGCTTGTTTGCAACGCGATGCCCGGCGCTCGGGCTGAAGAAGCCATTGCCACTGAGGCCGGAGTTCCAGCCTGCGTTCCACAGCGTGGTCATCTTCGCAGGCATGGACACCTGCTGTACGCCGGGCTCGCCGCATTCCGGACACTTCGAACCCTGAGCCCACTTGACCAGGGCTTCCCACTCGCCGTGCTCTTTGCACACGAAGTCGTAGATGGGCATCACACGCCTCCGATGACGGCAGCGGTGTCGGCCGAGGGGGTAGGCGCGGCCTCAGGCGGGGCTACCACACTACCGGGCGCAGCGGCCGGGGCCTCCGGTGCAGGTGCAGGCGGAGCCGCCTCGTTGAACGCTTCGGGCAGGTCGAACAGACGCACGACTTCTGCACGCAGCTTGTCGGCGGGGACGCCGAGGCCAGGCAGAACGGCGAGCAACTGTGTCAACTGCTGCTTGCGCACCATGTCAGTCATCGGAGTCCCGCCGCCGTCCGTTGCATAGAACGACCAGTCTGCATCTATCTTTTCGACAGAAGCCGCGCTGGCTCCGGACGGAGTGGCAATAACAATAGTTTCACCGTCGTCGAGCAGCGGGATGAGCATGCGGATGTACAGGGTGACAGCCTGCTCGATGGTGGCATCGCGGTCGCGGGCCATCTTGCCCAGCTCGCTTGCGGTGTACTGCATGAGCGCAGTGACCTCTGTTGCCGTGGCCTTGCTCGCCTCGCCGCGAGTAAAGCCGGCGGTCAAGCTGCCCTTCTGCAGGTCTGACTCGATGTAGTTCAGGTACGCTGCGTGGTTGCTGCTGATAGGCGTAACCGGGACCTCGGCAATCAGGCCGGCCAGTGTGTCGTTGTCGGTGGGGATCATCGCCCCGTCGACGCCGCTCGTGATCTTGGCAAGAGCCTCGTCGTCGAAGGCTCCTTCCTTGTAGATGAACTGACGGCTGTCACGTCGGACGGCGTTTGCCCAGAAGGTGCGCAGCACGTTCTTCTCGAAGCATTGGTCGTAGACGCGGGACATAGCAGAGTACCCAATCATTGGGCGGTCGGGCTGACGTGCGAAGTAGAAGGGCACGATGTTTGGCAGAGGACGCCCGTCGAAGGTCATGACAGGGATCGCGTCCTTGCTCAGCAGCTCTGCTCCGTTCTTGTAGTGGCTCGACCAGAACAACAGCTCTGAGTTGAGCAGGTCGTACATCTCGACGACCTCTATGTAGAGGTACTCATTGGGAAGTTCGGCGTTCGACGTGCCATTGTAGCTGCGGTAGCTGCGGTCGTTGTTCCTTTCGAAATCGGTGAAGTAGTCCCGTTGAGGTGCGCCCACGAACTTCTTGTTGCCGAACTTGGCGGTGGCTTCGTCGACAGACAGGTAGTACACGTGGCCTACGAACCTGCAGTCCTCCCATGCCGCCGCGTCCTGATCTACTATGATCTGCCACGGAGGGATGGCGCGCATCGCGATCTTACCGAGCAGCGTGTTGCTCTCACGCGGGGCCAGCTTCAGGAAGGAGCTCGTGTAGATGAGCGCCATGCGTGCAGCGGACTCGACCTGTGTGCGCGCGGACTTGAGGAAGTCGTTGGCGATTGTTTTCGTAAACACCGCGTCGCCTTTGCCTGTTATGTCAGGTCCAACCTCGACACTTGGGTACTTGGTGAACAGACTGCCCATCATGGACTCGATGGTCGCGTAGGCGTCTGCAGTCTCGACGCGGATCGCCGTGTCTGACACGAGGTCAATGTCGGCATAGAACTTGGTCATGTACGCGTTCTTATAGCGACGCATCCGAGGGCGTGCTTCGTCCCAGAAGTCGGTATGGTTTTGCAACGCGGCGCGCAGGAACTGGATGCGGTCTTTTTCGGTACGGGGCATGGTGGCCTCAGGGTATCACAAGGTTGTCAGTATCGGCGAAGATCGTGGCGGGCACCCTGCTTTCTGGCCTCGGCAACCTTGCGGTCCGTGATCCATTGTGGCAGGAAGGGCTTGTCAGATACCCGCACCGTGAGTAAGCACTGAAGAGCCAGCGCCAATCCGATGACAGTATCGCCGTGGTGCAGACCGCCAGTCGGGGCATACGGCCTGCCCTTCTCGTCGATCTTGAAGGAGCGCAGCTCACCGATGGTCCAGCTGTCGAGCTGTTGGATCTGCCCCCGAGCCAGCGCATCGCGCACACCCTCGAGCATGCGGGGCTTCGACTCTGCGTTGGTCGTCCAGTAGTTGCCCTTCTCGTCCGTCCACTGGGGGATCGACATGTGCCGTAGCTCTGTCACGATGACGCCACCCCATACACCGTTGGACTCGACGCACACCTTGGCGTTGTTCCACTTGCGGCTGGCGTCGGCGACTACCTCGGACCACTCGGTCGGGCTCATGGTGTTGCTGCGTCGGACATCGACGACCTGACGGGTCATGGCAGACACGACGACGATGGTGGACCAGTCACCTCCCGTACCTGCGCCGGCGTCAACCCCGATAGCGTACTTGTCCCGAGGGTCTACACCTGCGAGTGCTCCGCCTGAAGTCTCGAGGCGGATGGACTCCACGTCTTGGAAGAGTCCGTCCTCGAGCCAGGCCCCGGCCACGGCAGCGTAGGCTTGGTCGGGTGTCTCCGGATACTCGCGCCTGAAGCGGATGGTGCCCAGCTTGTTGCGGTTGACCTCCGCCCAGTACTGCTGGCCGAGGGAGTGCGGGCTGGACGGGTCAGGTTGCCAGCCGTCGGGCGGAGGAGTGCTGTACTCAGGCAGAGAGAACCACGGGAAGAAGAGGTTGATGCCGTCCACCATCCCGGACTCGATGAGCTGACGCTCGAGGTACATCGGATCGCCGTGGTAGTTGGCGGTGCTCTCGAGGATCAGCTGACCCCCATTGAGGGATGCCACGGCAGTGGACTTGAGTTCGTCGTAGCCTTCGCTGAACGCGGCCTCGGAGATCCAGATGGCAGAGCAGGTCCATGACCGCAGACCGCCGTCTCCTTGCGCCGAGGCTGCCATGAGGATCGCGCCCGTGTCCGCCAGTACCATCTCCGTGGTACTGTCAACTGACAGAGGCCGGCGCATCCACGCGGGCATCCGTGCGTAGAACCCCTTCCACATCCCGAACAGGTTCTTCGCTGACGCCAGCTTGTAAGAGAGGACCGCGTACCGCTCGGGGTCAGGGCTCGTGTACCAGAGCCAGAAGAAGTAGGAGGCTACTGCGGTTGACAGCCCGAGCTGACGGGCCTTCAGGCAGACCACGTCCTTGCCTGTACGCAGCGCTTCGATGGTCTCGATCTGCACCGCGTTCGGGCGTAGGCGGATCAGCTTCCCTGTCTTTGACACGATGGTGAGCCGGCTGATGAACTCAACCGGGTCTGCCATGATGGATGCAATCTCTGCCTGAGACAGACTCACTCAGCTTTCTTCCGCAACCAGGTCGTGACGTCGGTAAGCGCCTTGTCCTTCTCGGCCTCGAGCATTCCGGCGCCACTCTTCGACGAGAGCTGACGCACCAACTCCATGAGCGTAGTGCGCCCGAGGCAGGTCGTACCCTTTTCATCGATCTCGGTTACGGCAACCTCGAGCAAGGACCAAGACACCCCAGTGATGTCCCGCGCCTCGATCCCTTCGTATACTTTAGAGAAGCGGTTCGCTTTCGCCTGCGCTTTGGCGTGCATGTGCTGGAGCAGGGCGTCAGCTCCCGTGTTCTTGACTGGCGCCCCTGAGAACAGGGACACCACATGCGACGGCGGCTTCGGGATCATGCTCTCTCCAACTACACATAGTATAGCACGGTTCAGGGCGTGCGGACATACCCGCGAATCTGTACCCCGCTCGAGGTGTAGTAGCGCGCCGGCTTGTGCGTCCCCACTTCGTGCAGTAGCTTCGCGATGCGCCGGGCGTCCACCACCGACGGCGGACGATTGGAGTCCACGAGGTCCCGCCAGATGGAAGCGGCCGTAAACTTGTCGTTGTTCAGCGCGCGACAGTACTGCGCGAACACGGCGAGCAGCGGGTCGTGCAGGCTGAACTGGTCAGCGTCGTCGGCACGCACGGCATCGTCGGCGCGGTCCAGCCAGTACTCTTCACTCGCCCCGAAGGCAGCAACAGCTTCCGCCCAGAGCTGATCGCGTGCAGCGGCGATGCCCGCCACGTCAACGATCTCACTGCACTCAACAACCCAGAAGCGGCGGGTGCCGGTCGAGTCGATCAAGAACTGCGCATCGTTGGTCGTGCCGCAGAACAGCACGCGGCGGGGGAACTCTGCAGTCACGCGCATGTACGGCGGACGGTACTTGTCCACCTGACTCGAGAGGAATCCCTTCAGCGCATTCGCGTCGGCGCGGGTGAAGTTGCTCAGCTCTGCGATCTCGTAGATCCACGCGCCCCGCAGGTAGTCGAAGCGATCCTTCGAGTCCATCTCGAACGGCGTGTCATCGAAGTAGTCCGCTCCGGCCAGCGCCTTGAACGCGGTGGACTTGCCTGCGTTCTGCGGGCCCTTGATGATGAGCAGTGCGTCTGCCTTGCAGCCCGGAGTCAGGGCGCGCGCAACGGCAGCGACCAGCCACTTGCGTCCCATCTTGCGGTAGAGCGGCAGGTCCTGCACGCCCATGTAAGACTGGAGCCAGGTGTCGATGCGAGGCACGCCGTCCCACACCAAGCGTCCGAGGTAGTCTACCAAGGGGTTGCGCTTGTTCGTGTCCGCAGCCAGCAGCACCGCAGAGTGCACGGCGGTGACGCCGATGTCCAGGTTGTACTGCTCCGAGAGGATCAACACGACGCGCACGGCATCGGCATCGCTGAACTGGCGGGGCAACACGCCGAGGCCCTTGCCCTGGTACATGACCACGTTGGTCATCTCGTTGTACCAGAAGTGCCCGGACCACGCCGGGTCCTGCCGGAACACGATGCTGATGTTCGAGAGCAGCGGCTTCGGTCCGCCGAACCGAGTGACAACTCCGTTGGTCCGCGTGTCCGGGAAACGGGACATCGCCATCAAAGTCATGAAGTCCACAGGGTAGGCCGGGTTGCGGCTGGCGCGCGGGGCGGCCGGAGTCGGAGCAGGGGCAGCTGCTGCCGGCGGGGGTCCGGACGGGGGAGGGGGAGGGGGAGGAGTACCGCCGGCCCCGTTGCCAGGAGGGGTAGTAGGGGGAGGAGGGGTAGTAGGGGGAGGGGGAGTAGTAGCAGAGTTGAAGGAGCCGAAGTTCATGTTCACCTGGGTAGGGGTTGCATCATACGCCTCGTCCTGCTGCGCCGCCCCTTCGGCCATCGCATCGGCGACAGTCTTCTCCACTTCGGCGTCGTCGAGACCGGCAGCGATGCCCGCCTCTACGAACGCGGCTTCGATCTCGGCGTCCGAGACGGTGCCCCGCCCTCCGTACAGCTTACGGATCCGGAAGGTCTTGCGATACAGCACGTCGTGGCGCTGGCCCTCGGCGGCGATACGCACGTCGTTCGCTGCCCGGATGAGGGACACCTCTGCGTAGTTGCGGTCAGCCGTGGGCGATACCGCTGCAGCGACACCCTCCGCCTTGGCCTTGCCTACCCGAGCTGCAGCCGCTGCGAGTGCAGCAGCCTTGCGCTCCTCCTGCTGGCGGGCCTTCTCGGTAACCACATCGAGCAACCACTTCGGCGTCTCCGCGATGGCATTGCAGGTGTACGTCCACTCGTACTCAACCCCGGTCTCGGGGTGCACCGA
>Ga0181346_1000864_pt1 | contig 13358 bp, 10 predicted proteins | sample Su13VDMM15DN_FD_130100 | JGI IMG/M metagenome (GOLD analysis project Ga0181346, IMG submission 130100) | Freshwater viral communities from Lake Michigan, USA - Su13.VD.MM15.D.N | ecosystem: Environmental > Aquatic > Freshwater > Lake | place: USA: Michigan | collected 2013-07-15 | reverse complement strand
TTAATACTTTGTAGTTGTAAATTAGCAACAACTCTTGCATTAGTAAAATATTGATTATTAACTTCTGCTACGTTAGCTGTTGTCAAATATGGGTTTATTGCAACAACAGCTCTTGTATTAGTAAAGTATAGATTCGTACTTTCTATAACATTTGCTGAATATATACCTGTCCAAGTATTAGCACTAATGTCTCCAAGAATTTCAACATTTTTATTGATGTTAAATTTATCGCCGGAAACCAAATATGTTATATTTGCCTGGGCACCATCAATACTAATACCTGCGCTGTCAGCTTGCGCTGAGCTTGTTAAACCTTTGCCCAAGGTTATATTTTTATCTTCAATATTTAGTGTTGCTACATTTAATGTGGTAAACTCGCCCTGTACTGTTAAATTGCCTGCGGCATATAAATCTTGTACATTAACATTTAATCCTGTTAAACCAATAGCAGCTCTTGCATTTGTAAAATATAAATTAGTACCTTCTAATAAATTAGAAGTTGTTAATCCTGTTAAAGATAAAACAGAATTAGCTACATTTGAATTGTCTGCGGTATTTGCATGGTCTGCTTGATAAGCAATCAATGCAACATTAGATGTTGCAGCGCCGCCAACTGTGCCCGCAACAAATGCAGTTCCATTCCATTGTAAAATACCATTGGTTGTAATGCCCGTTATATCAACGTCTGCTAATACGTTGATACTCATTTGAGCTACATTGGCAAATACTCTAGCATTGGTGTAATAAAGATTTGAAGATGTTTCTATTACATTGGCAGTAGTTAGATAAGGAGTAACTGCAGATATTACGCGAGCATTGGTATAATATAAATTATTTAATTCTGTTACGTTAGCTGTCGTTAAATCGGTTACATTAGCCTTTGCTGCTAAATTACCCTCAATAGCAGAATAAACTCTTGCATTAGTATAGTATAAATTGGAACTCGATTCTAATACGTTAGCAGTAGTTAAGTATGGAGTAACTGCAGATATTACGCGAGCGTTAGTATAGTATAAATTGGAACTTGATTCTAATACGTTAGCAGTAGTTAAGTATGGAGTAACTGCAGATATTACGCGAGCATTAGTATAGTAAAGATTGTTTAATTCCGTTACATTTGCTGTTGTTAAATCTGTTACATTAGCCTTTGCTGCTAAATTACTTTGAATAGCGGAATACACACGAGCATTAGTATAGTAAAGGTTAATGCCTTCTGCTAAATTAGCAGTAGTAAAATTACTAATACTTAAAACAGTATTTGCTATATTGGATGTTAATGCAAAATCTAATGTTGCTGATGCCGTTGAATTTATTTGACCGTTGGCTTGAATCTGTATACCTGATCCAGCTAATGTAGGCAATAATGCAATAACATTAGAGGCAACTCTAGCATTTGTATAATATAAATTTGAACCTTCTGCTACATTTGAAGTAGTTAAAAGAGGTGTAACTATTGACAAAACTCTAGTATTAGTATAATATAAATTGCTATTTGATTCTAATACATTTGCTGTGGTTAAATACGGTGTCAATACCGATACTACGCGAGCATTTGTATAATATAAATTAGTGCCCTCTACAACATTTGATGTTGTTAGATAAGGAATAACTGTAGATACTACTCTAGCATTGGTATAGTATAAATTAATACCTTCTACCAGATTAGCAGTTGTAAAATTACTTAAAGTATCTACGGTTCCTGATAAATTACCAAAGAATGTAGTTGCCTGAATATTTGCTAATCTAAATGAAGCGTTTGCTGTATCAATAAAGATATTAGCATCTGGCTCGGGGATATAGTTATCAAATACTTTAAATTTACCATCAGATGCGTCTCTAAAGAATCCACCGTGATGGTATGCACCGTCGTTGTAATTGAATGCAAAGCCAATGTCAGGATTAGAATATGCAGTATTAGAGTTCAAATAAATCATATTATCTGAAATAATTAGATTATTTGAATTAACGGTTGTTACATTACCATATACGGTTAAATTATCAGTAATTGTTACTCTACGGAATGTAACATTCGCCGTTGTACTTACGTCCTGACCAATACTTATAATACCATTCGGCGAATCATATGTAACGCCAGTACCACTGCCTAGTGTGGATCTAACTCTAGAGTTAGTATAGTATAGGCTTGTACCTTCGCGCAAATTTGCTGTAGTGTGATTATCTAAAGTAGATACACGACCAGTAACATTACCTACAAGGTTAGCATATAATTTGCTACCCGAATCTTGGTATACGTTACCGTAGAATAATGTATTACCATCCCCAAGTACAGATATTCTCGCAACGCTGCTATTTGTTAATTCATTGTCATTGTATATTATAACATCACTACGAACATTGCCCGCAGCTTGCGTATCCGCAAGTACCGTAATAGTACTACCCATTGAGGCATGAACTTGGCAAATATAGTAATATGTTCCAGGAACAACCCCTGTAGTGTTCCATGTTACGTTACCTAAATCTGTACCATTATTAGTAATGTTTCCGGTGCTTACGTTCGATCCCGTACCTGTAACCTGTGCCGTTTTGATCCAAAACGGGTGACTTGCGGCATTTACCGCAAATACTAATGTATCTCCGGCGGTAACAGTCAAGGGGATATCGTTACCGCTACTATAACCAGATAATACGTAATCTGTTGAGAATGAATTTGTAACATTCCATGTATATGTAGGATATACAGGTAAAGGTACTATTCGAGTTTCCTGAACTCTTAAACCTGCAAAATTATTCCAATTATCATTTTTCTTTATACCATAATATATGTTACCTGTTCTGTTGGTTATAAATTGAGCTACATTACCGCCAAAATATACATTTGCTTCTACTGAACTATTTGCGGCATTTGTAAATCTTGAAGCAATTATATTTTCTACAGCAATAACATTTCCAAAACTACCATCAACAGGTAAACCAGATTCGGTTGTAACAGACAAACCGCCATTCTCACTTTGACCTAAAGCAACATTTCCCAAAAAGATTGTCTGTGTTCCTAAATATAACGATAAGAATTTCTTTTCAGGAGAACCTAAATTGAATACACCAGAAACACTAGGTAATATATTACCTGTTACTGTTAGGTTTTTATTTACATCTATAGATCTAGTAGAATCGGTATAAAGAATACTTGCATTTGCACCTTCAATATAAATTCCAGAACCGGATGCGTCTGCGGATGAGCCAGCATTTTTAGATAATACTAAACTCTTACTTGTTGTAACATTTTCTGTGGCATAGATGGTACCTGTTACAGTTAAGAATTTTGTAGATACATTACTATTAGCAAGGTGAGCCAATACTCTTGTATTTGTATAATATAATGCTGTATTTGATTCTAATACATTTGCTGTAGTTAAGTAAGGAAATACAAAAGCATTGACTCTTGCATTAGTGTAATATAAGTTTGTACCTTCTGCTAAATCAGAAGTACTTAATGTACCAATATAAGATAATACTCTAGTATTAGTATAATATAAATTAGTTGTTTCTCTTACGTTAGCTGTGGTTAAAAATGGCAATATCGCCGTTAAAGTAACTGCCGCCTGCGCTCTTGCATTGGTAAAATATAGATTAGCGCCTTCAGCAACATTTGATGTTGTTATCTGCGTATTACCGCCAGGCGAGAATAATGCAAGTACTCTTGTATTAGAGAAATAAGGATTTATGCCATTTGGATCGGGATTTAGATCGTATGTGGTAAAGTTTAACAGTGTTAAAACTGTATTTGCCACATTGGCTGTTTCTGCAAAACTAGCGGATGCGGCTGCGCCAGCATTTGCAGTGGCGTTTGTCCAATAGCCTACGTTGGAATTCCAAGTTAATACCTGATTATTACTGGGAGTACCAGAATATACAACATCGCCAAGATCAACAAGATTGGCAAATGATAATGCTGTTTTTACTCTTGCATTTGTAAAATATAAACTATTGCCTAGTTCTATTACATTGGCAGTGGTTAACCAAGGTTGAATAAATGCATTTACTCTCGCATTTGTAAAGTATTGATTTGTAAACCCTTCAGATAATCCGTCAGTTGTATTTGCTGCGCCCGCTATTGCAGTTATGTTAGCACGAATAGTACCAGCAACTAAATCAATAATAATGGTTGGGTCAGCCGCAGTGAGTGCAGTTCTTGCCCTGGTATTAGTATAATATAGATTGGAATTGGATTCTGTTACATTAGCAGTTGTAAGGAATGGAGATAGTGTAAGTAATGATAATGAGGTTGCTACATTACCTGGTGCCCAAACATTAGATGTGCTGTTCCAAATAAGAGCTTGACCATTGCTGATGTTCGCCGTATTTACATCGTATAAGGCATCAATACTTGCAAGTTGCAGGTTAGCAAATACTCTAGCATTAGTAAAGTATAAGTTAGTTAATTCTACGACATTGGCGGTAGTTAGAAATGGACTTAGGGTAGCTAGCGTAACATTGCTAGCACCGACTGCATTGCCTCCCCCTACTCCACTCTGCGAATATATCCGTGCTCTTGTCATTATTTTCCCAGATCTTTTTCTCTATTATTTATAATAACAAGAATTTAGGTATTTCAAATACCTAATTCAACGTGACGGATACGAAGGGTAAACTCTCTCACAAAAACCTAATCCATCTCTATATTTATTTTCCTCATACCAACCGTTTCCTGTGTATACATTCAATACATTTTGAAAGTATTCCTCATACATGGGAGCAATTTTATCCAAAGTAAAGTTTTCGCCCCATGCTCTACAATTTTTTGGATTAATTTTATCAATATTCTTTGCAGCAGTTACAAACTGATCAAAAGTATTACATCGATACCCCGTCAATCCATTTAAATTATTTTCAGTAAAAGCACCCCAATCTGTAGTTATTGTCGGTGTCCCAGATAATAATAACTCTATTTGTACTCCGCCAAATGGCTCTATATACATTGAAGGAACAAATGCCGCCTTTGCCTTTGACATTAATTTTTTTCTAGTCTCAATGTCTGCATAACCTACAAATTCCACATTATTAGGAAATGTCATATTGTCGGGATTTTGTCCTGCAATAATTAGTTTCTGCCCTAACTTTTCAGCAACTTGTACAGCAATATGTACTCCTTTGCCCTCATATACTCTTCCTAGAAATAGAAAATAGTCTTCTTTTTCTTCAGAATATTCAAAATCCTCTAGATCAAAATAATTGGGAATAACAGTATTATACCAATCGGATTGACAATGTGCAACCCCATTCATTCCATAATTTGCATGCATTATTGCATAAGATTCCCATACCTTCCATCTTGCCCAATGACCGCCGGCATATCCTATACCCGGCTCAACTACAATCATATCCTGTTCATGTACGTCGCAAATAAATTTTACTCCGCTTCCCCAGAAAGGAAGTAAGAAATCATTCTTTTGTTTTCTTTTTGCTACTTCAATTGCTGCATTGGTGTAGAATGTTTGATATGCATGATCTCCTATACTATACTTAAAGAAATTCTTTTTCCAATCATAATCACCGTATGCCACTTCCCAATCCTCGTTGGTAATAACTGATACGTGTTCTGTACAAATAAGATCAGAATCTTCGTGACCATAGTGTATAACAGTATGTCCTCGCTCTGTCATCATTTTGCCAAACTTAACTACTTTTTGCGTATATGCGCAGGCATTAAATTCTTTGGAACTTACTGTGTGGGGCAACCCTAATATATGAAAACGCATTATTTAACCTTATAAAAATAAATCAACCGGCACTGCTAATCTAAGAGCACCGCTAAATGGTAAAGTGTAATGATATATGTAACTAGGAAAAATTATATATTCTCCGCTTGACGGCATATATTTTTTATCCTCAAATAAAAATTTAAATTCTTCCTTATATCCTCTATTCGCATTATTTCTAGGATCCTGAAGAACTAATTCGCCACCCTTATCCCTTTCTTCATTTAAAATATAAAATACAGCAGAAAGAGAAGCTCCTCTATGATTATGGGGAGAAATCATATATTTCTCTTTGGATCCTGTTATCCAGGATTTAACTTTTCTTTTTGGAAATTTATTCTTATCTATTCCTATTGAATCTAAATATTCATCAAATGCAGGCAGTACAATTTTATCTCTAAATTGTTTAAATATTTCAGACCCATTTTCAAATATACATGTATCTTGCATTTCACTAACAGGTTTATCGAGATTAGAATTTTCAAAAATATCATTAGTAAAATTTTCTAGTATTTCCTTATTATTTATATTATTAATTATAACAGGATTTGGCCATAGGTCATGCATTCCCTTATTCATAATTTATCATAAACTCCTCTAAAAAATATTCTTTAACATCTGGCACCATTCCCGTATTATCGTCAAAATCCCAACCCACAATATTTAAGATTTGGTTATATGTTTTTTGATCACAACTATATCTAATAAAGTAAGGATCGTTATTATAGAGTAATTTAGGATCATTTAAGTATTCTAATTGGGTCCCCCCAAAATATTCTGCTAACCATTTGGCATAACATATCCCAACCATATAACTTTTAGAAGGATATATCCAACCAATATCTTTTTCTCGAAAATATCTAAGAGCATCAATCGCCACATTGTCGCTTATTTGAATATTCTTGGTACTTAAATCATCATCATATTCTAGTTGTAATCTATGATAAATTTCTTGGCGTATTTTCCACTCTTTCATAACTTGTTTTATACCTATCTAATAAGCCTTTAAATCCATTGCAACTGTTATCTAAATTCTTAACTTCTCGCAAATGCTCAGACAAACAATGCCCATAATAATCGCATCTGGAACAAATTTTATTTTTATTTACTTTATTCTTTTCCAGGTCACACCATTTTAAATATTCATCAAACGTATCATATTCTAAAAAATATTCGTTATCATTAAGATCAAATTCCAAAACTGCATATTTTCCTGAGGGTGTAATGTAAACGTGATCATCAGAAAAACTATTCTTTATATTATTTATACTATCCTTTATAAGATCTTCATTTGCAAAGTTAAATTTTTTGCTGACTGGACTTTCCAACCATTTTATTACGAAATTTTCATAATCTTTAAAAGATATATTTTTTTGATTTGCCTGATTTGAACTGTAGGGTTTTATTTCAACGGATTCCAATCTGGATAATAGATTAAAACTTAATATCATTTCATCTACGTCTTTTTTTAATAACTTATCACCTGCCAACATTAGAACGCAAAAAGGCTTTTTAAGTAAAGCCATATTTTTCCATACCAATTCTGAATCTTGTCTACAATCAAAATCATAACTAACAGATGTATAACATTCCTCATCCGTTGTTATATCATTTATCATTGATAAATTTGTAATAATATTAAATTTCACATTAGGATTATATAATCTACATACTTGTTTTAAATCGTAAAAGTATTTTTTAGGTAATAAGCCAACCTCACCACCATAAAGATCTATTTGATCTATAGTTTTATATATAGATATTTCGGACAATTTGTCATTTAGTTTATCTAAATCTAATAATTTTTTATCTGATAATTGCTGATGATTTAAGTAGCAAAAATCACATCTAAAATTACAATAGTACCAAGGATTAATAGAAATATTCATTTAATTGTTTCTTTCAAATGTAACATCCTGTATTTTTATAACCTTCTTTATAAAATTTCCCTCATACTCGTAAGGAGTAACCTCAATATCCAGCCCATTTGCTTCTATGATAGTTGCGGCAATTTGTTTCATAGATTTACAATGTTCCTCTACCAAACCAAATCTTTTCTGATCCTTTACAGTTTTTCGGCATCCATTACATATTAAAAACATTGGGCAGGTATAACAGGCATTTTTCATAGTATTTAGATCATAATCATTTGTCAAAGGAGTAAAAAAATCTCCGGACATTTCCGATTCAAAATTTATAGATTTTTCTTTGTCGTCTCCAAAGGCTCCACAAGAGTAGTAATCCCCCTCTGGTTGTAATGTTCGTATATGGGAATCGCAATTTCTAGATTGAGGACATATAGTATCTTTTTTACCTGTTAATCTGCCTAACATTTGTAAAGTATTATGTTCCCAGGGATGTAGACCAGCTTTCCAAATACTTATATAATGTTTGTATATTTTGGAAAGTAAATAGGGTTTTTCTTGATTCCCGGATGCCATTGCATAATTTACTTTACAAACCACATTCATTTTCTTCGCAAGTTCCACAGTCTTTAGAACAGTATCCTCATTTTCTTCCGAGATAACTGAAATAAATTCTGGTCTATAACCAATCTTATCTAACATCATATTAGAAACATCCCAAAAATCTTTTTCAGTAAATGGTGTATAGTCACCTTTTAATCGCCCATTACCATATTGAAAACTTGTAGAAACACCAACTCTAGGATTTAAAAATAAATTCGTCCATTTCTTAGGTTGTTTATAAAATGGCCAAAGATTAGTAGTTAAAGATAATGAGGTTGATAAATTATTTTTGTTTAAATAATCTATTATATCCCAATAATATTTTGGTTTCATCATTAACGGGTCACCACCATTAACAATAATAGTATTGGTATTGGGAAATCGTTTTAAAAATTTAAAAACATAGTCTAAATCTAAAACTGACGTGTGCTTTTCACTAATTTTAGTTGAAGAACAGAAAGTACATTTAAAATTACAGACCTCGGTTGGTTTTATAATTAAGTCCATTACATTAATCCTGGTATATACATTTCATATATTAAAAAAGTACGACGATATTATTCTTTTATTTTTAGATTTTTCCGCTCTATGCAAAAAATTATTTTTACAATTTACTCCGATAAGCATTCCTTCTGTTGGATATATTTTAACTTCAGAATTTTTAGTTTTAAAGTAAATTGCACCATCATCCTTCATATTGGAATGATATAATAAAAAGAAACAATTGGGTCCTTCGCTTAAATTGTTATGGTTTGAGCGAACCGGTTCACGCAAATCGTTATGCCATTCTGTTGTATTGTCATTTACGCCTTCCCAAATACGTCTTTTTTCTATAGTATAATCTTTAAAGTATGGTTCCACAATATCTGTCGCAATTTGTAAATGTATTTGATATAATATTATATTATAAATTTTCATATCTTTTGGATGATAATCATTACCCTCTTCGCGTATCCAAATAGTATCATTTAATAAAGGGGATATAGTGTCGTGGTATTCTTTTCCAGATGTTATAAAAAATCCATCCCGCGCGAATTTTTCAATTAGGTTTTTCGAATCCATATTTGTTATTACATTCTCTGGTATATTCTGTTTCGCCAATAGATTCTACACCCTCAATCTCGCAAATTTTTCTATTAACTTCTCGTATTTCTTCTTTTAGTAAATTTGTGTATGGTTCCAGATTAGATATTAAATTTATATACATTTCATATTTTTCTGTATTACCTTGACAATCATATAAGCGAGTTATCCAAAGATTATATAACTCTGCGCATAAATCTCGTTCGTCACCTATTGTATTTTTTATTTTGAATAATTCTTCTGCTGTCATAATATATTAAAATCAAAAGATGCCACTCGGCGTTGTATACTAGATTGTGTTGCTTTATGCCAGAACTTTTTACCGTTATTTACTAGGAATAAATCTCCAGCAATTGGCTGAAAAGATTCTTCGCAATCCCCATATTTAAATTGAACTGCTCCGCCAGTTTCCGAATAAGTATTATCAAAATAATATAGAAAAAATAAATCGTACCCCTCAAACATATCAGTATGCCAACCTTGATTATCCTTATCTACACCGTCCCACACGATAAATTTGTTATATCTAGAATTGTGCCAATTGGTATCTATATATTTTTCTTTTAAGTAATATGCAAATGTGTTTAATCTAGTAGTTAATTCTGAGGGGATATCTTTGACTCCGTTATCTCTAGATCTTTCTTCTACATTCAACAATTTAAAATCATTAATTCTTATTAAAGATAACGCATCAGGTTCTGAGAATTTAAAAAATCCTTTTTCTTCTATATCTTTTACTATACTAGACATGATGACATTACCTCACTTTTAATAATCTCTAAATTATTTATTAATAATTCCTCGATAGTTTGTGTTCTAAATTTACCTAGTAACATTCTTATTGATCTAGGTTTAGAATTTTGGTCAAAAATATCATCAATTTCTTTTTGTATAAGAATAAAATTATCTAGTTGTTTTATTATATTAAAACTAAGTTTGGTAAAATCTCCAGGTGCCATATATGTTTCAAATAAATGATAGCAATTTTTTAATAGAAAATTACCAGCATTATTCATAAACCACATTTCTTTTATATCATCTTCAGTAAAAGAATAGCAAGATTTTATAGTTTCAAAATAGTTTATTTTATTTTTATACAAAGTATTCCAACTATCAGACCCGGCTTCATCCACTATATCAGAATAAACTTTTACAGTTTTAATATTATACTTTTCTTTATAAACTGTATCGTTTAATCTTGAATCCGGAAGAAACATATAATCATGTCTATAACTTCCCCATGCCTTAAAATTCCATATTATTTCCATTTCGTCGTAGAAATCTTGTATTGTTGACCCCGGCATTCCTAATATTAATTCCAATGCAGGAACAGGAAAATTAAATTCTTCACATCTATTTTTAATATGTTCACTTAATTTAATTTTATCTTTAAAGGAAAGATCAATCCTTTCTGCAACCCTCATTGCCTCATCTGATATACTTTGTATTGAAACCGTTGGCACTATGGAATTTCTAATTAGATCATTCCATTTATCATCTTTTTGATTTTTTATTCTAATATCTGATCCAACTATATTAAACCAAGAATCAATTAATCTTTTTCTTCTATTTAAATCTTTAGATTTAACAGTAGAAATATCAGTTAGATTAAATTTATTATTCCATGCAAATTCAAATATTTCTAAATCCCTTTCTTCAAATACGCCAAAATTTGCATCAGTCAAATATGCACCAGTATATCCGCATTTAATCATAGCTAAAATATCTCGTTTAACTATATCCAAAGATTTTTTGTAAATTTTTGTTCCTATTCCCCCGCCCCATTCGCAAAATACACATTTATAGGGACACCCCCGTGTTGTTTCTAAAACGATAAAAGGTTCCATTTGTTTTGTATAAGCATAATTTAAAATCTCAGTTAAATACTTTTCATGTTCTTCATATACTGAATAGTTAATATCGAGTAAATATGTTTTATTTTTTTCAGATTGCAATTCCCACGATATATCTTTTTTATTGGGGTTGCCATTTGAGATAAACCAAGCATCAATTAAATCTTCTACAAATACTTCCCCCGGTTTAGTTGGCTGGCATATAAGATCATAATAAACCCTTGATTCTAAAAATTTATTGTCATTAGTGCCAATATGCGGGCCACCCAATACTGTAATTTTATTTGGACTTTTATTTTTAATTGTTTTTGCTATATTATCTAATATATTATAATTCCAGACATATGAAGAAAATAAAATTATATCTGCTGTTTGTATTTCTTCAATTACTTCATCTATGTTTTGATATATATCCCATTTATATGGCGCAGGCAACCATTCCACATTTTTGGAATATTTACCGTAATGTGTATAGTGACTCTGACATAGTAAATATGTCAAATTATTTGCTAAAGACCAGTCGGCGTGGGGGGGATTAATGAATGCTATTTTTAATTTCAACATACTTAAAAGTCTCTTTAAAGACGCACTCACCCACATCTCTTACAATTTTTTTATAGTCATTTTTTATAAAACAAGTAAAGGGACATTTTTTAAAATACTCACATTCGAAACAATTGTATTGTTCAAAGAATTTTTGTATTATAATAGTAGAACCTAAATTTTTAGTGTTACCATCTCTCAATAAAATAGATCCCGAACATCCTGCAGGATTGGTGCCATCATACATAACTGTATAACTATTACCTCTTGTACAGGACATTTTATTTTCTTTAGAATTTTCTGTAAAATATGATATATTCGAACACGAAGGATAATTATCGACCAAATGTTTATAAAATTTTAATAGGTCTGATTCTTTTGGCATTAAGGTTTCAGAAACATTTACTGATGGCAGAAAAGAATCCCAATCACATCTGAAATTATTATACAAATAATTAAAATATGAATCGCCTTTTATAACAGCTTCAATATTTTGTTTTGTCATTACTAAGGATATCATTTCAATTTTATCTTTAAATATTTCTATATTATTTTTAAAGGTATCAAATTGTGTATCATTAAATCTACCATGGGAATCGTATGATACTGATATTTTTAAATTATTTTCTTCGAGGAAATCTAAAACTTTTTTAGTTTCAGAAAAAACTAAATTTGTAACAAAATTAAAAACTAGTGTTTTTTCGAGATCTACCTTACTTTTTATTTCATCTATGAATCTTTGATATGTACTGAGAAATTGTTTTTGAATCCAAATATCTTGAAATATTTCCCCGCCCATTATATTTAATTTAAAATATTTAGATCTCTTATTATTATTAATCCAGTCCACAATTCCGGAAACCTTGGAAAGTATTTCTTTTTCAGAAGCACCCTGGGTATTTGTATGATCTTGGGGACAAAATACGCACTTAAGATTACAATGGTCAAATAGGCAGATAACTAATTCTGCATAATCTATAATTTTTTTATCAATTAATTCATATGGTATCATTTTAACGTAAATTTAAATAATTTTTCTCTCATTCCTTCTTGAGCCAAAGATTTGATATATGGTAAAAATACAAAAAGTATTTGTTGCCCTAAATCAAAGGGTATATAAATCATTGCAATTTTTTCTTTTAGATTATCATCCAAAACGGTATTATAGTCTTCTTCTGACAAAATTCCTTTTTTTACAGAATCCATATATTTGAAAGTATGACTTGGATTGGGAACATGCCCCGCATTTATTAAATCTTTTATTATTAATGCTTTAGTTTCTTCGGACATCCATGCTGGCCAAATTCCAGCATCAGTCATCATTTTTGCAAAAGGAACGTTTGAAAAATTTACATTAGATACTCCAGATAATCCTGCAGGATAACTAAACCCCATAATAGAAATAGCAAATTCTTCGGTAACATTGCATAAATTTTTTATATTCTCATCCCCTAACAAAGATAAATCAAGCTTTGAATTTTTTCCGGGTTGATAGCTTTCAGAGTATGGTTTGTTACTAACATTTTTAAAATACGGAGACTTATAAACCGACATTTTATCTAATTCCAAATAATTCCTAATTGTTTTGGAATGTCCTCCCAATATTCTTTGTGCATCGGAATCCAATATATAGGTATCTATGTGTCTTCTTACCTCTAAAATATAACCTTCATATGTTCGTTTAATAAAATGTG
>Ga0181346_1000862_pt1 | contig 13363 bp, 15 predicted proteins | sample Su13VDMM15DN_FD_130100 | JGI IMG/M metagenome (GOLD analysis project Ga0181346, IMG submission 130100) | Freshwater viral communities from Lake Michigan, USA - Su13.VD.MM15.D.N | ecosystem: Environmental > Aquatic > Freshwater > Lake | place: USA: Michigan | collected 2013-07-15 | reverse complement strand
GTAAAAACGTTATCAATGTAGATAATGCACGTGGTGAGTACAAATGGCAAACTCCAGTATCAATTGATCTTCCTTACATTATTGAAGACATTGAACCAGATAATGACTTTAAAGGTGTTGATGGTACTACTTTTAAGATCAAACTTAACAAACGTGAATTTGGACATGGTGATATTATTACTTATGACAAATACAATGGTGTTGAGATGTACATCACTGCTGATGATATTCTTCCTATTGGAGATGGTTTCATCTATACAGTGCAATTAGTTAACAATGATAACTATAAGTATATTGATAACAAGTATTTGTCTAATGGTACTAAAGTATTCCGTAAAGGTTCTGCACGTGGTGAATATGGTGAAAGATTCTCTGACATCATTACTAACACAGGTTTCCGTGAATTCTACAACTTTGTAGGAGGTGCTGAAGCTCACGTACATTATTCTATCTCATCTCGTGCAGACTTGATGATTAAAGGTGGAATGAATGCAGATGGAACAGTTCCTGTAACTGAAATCTGGAGAACATTTGATAAAAACATTGATCCAGCTATCTCTTCTTTAGAGGATATGGTTAAGACAATGGGTAAAGAAACAGTTAAAAAAGCATTTGACAATGGAGATTTGTCACGTACTTTCTTGACTAATATGGAAGCTGCTCACTTAACTAAGATTGCTACTGACATTGAGACTTACCTTATGTGGGGTCATGGTGGACGTGTACGTCAAGATGGGCCAGATGATGTTAGATTGTCTGTAGGTCTTTGGAAGCAATTGGATAACTCTTACAAAAGAGTATACAATAAGAATAACTTCACATTGGATTTATTCCGTGGAGAGATTTATAACTTCTTCAATGGTAAAGTTGAATTTCAAGGTCCAGATCCTAAACGTTCTCTAGTAGTTCAAACAGGTATGGGTGGAATGAGAATGGTAAATGAGGCTATTAAACGTGAGGCAATGTCTTCAGGTTTATTAATTCAAGCTGCTGATATAGGTGCAATCACTGGTAAAGGAATGGACTTGAATTTTGGATTTGCTTACACTTCTTATGTTATTCCTTTCTTGGCTAATGTTAAGTTTGTATTGAATCCAGCATTTGATAACATTCACACAAATGATATTGAAAACCCAATCATTGATGGTTTCCCATTATCATCTTATTCATTCATTATCTTTGATATCACTGATAATACAAATGATAATATCTATATGTTGAAATTATCTTGGGATAACCAATTGAAGTGGTGGTATCAAAATGGTACTATGGACTACATGGGACGTACTCAAGGATTCCAATCATCTGGACAATTCAACGGATACCGTGTAATGATGTCTCAAACAATGCCTGCTATTTGGGTTAAAGATCCAACTAAAGTCTTGAAAATTGTTATGAGAAATCCAGTTACAGGTGGATCATTCTAATATGTCAAACTAAGTGAGAGGGACACCAGTGTCCTTCTCACTTTTTTATTTTTAAAAACCAATAATTAAAACCAACAAAATGAGTTACACACACATTGAAATGACAAAAACAAATAAGTCAAGTGCAATTAGCATTAAGCCTTATTTTGATAATTCAGCATCTAACATGGGACTAGAATCATATGGTCTATGTTTATTTGACGGAGTTAAACACCATGAACAACTAGGATGTACTGAAAGAAACGGAGTAGTACAATACCTTACAGGATTAAATGAATTTGCACCTGAGATTAAATTGTTAAAAGATCCAGAAGTAAAAGCAGCAAAGATTAAAGAAATTAGAACAGCAGTTGCAGAGTTAGAAACAGAATTAGCAGCCAATGTTTTAGATATTGAAGATCCATTATTTTGGAATAAAGTAATTTTACTTAAACCGGATAATGCAGAATTTTGGAATAAGATACATATATCATGTGGTAATGATCCAGTATTCTTAGACCCTACTGATCCATTTGACAGAATCAAACTTTATGCAATTGAAAATGGAGGCTTCTCTATTGTTTCAAGAAGTTATGATGATGCAAGATCAAAAGCTGTACCACCTAAATTTTATTTAGATAAAGTTGAGGAAACAGTTACTATTAAAACTGAATACAAAAAACTTAGAAATAAAGCACTTGCTGAATTGCAAAAATTGTTTGATAAGAATAGTGTTAAACTATTTTATATTGCTAAAGCAGTTGATACAACAAGTGTACAATATAAGAAAACAACGCCTAATGATGTTATCTATGACAACATGGATAGACATATTAATGGTGAAGGTACTGAAGGAAATAAGGAAAGAGCCGCAAAAGGTTTCTTAGAAGCTGCACAATTAGACATGGAAACATTAAAAATTAAAGCAATTGTAAAAGATTCCGTATTTTTTAAGTATATTATTAATAAGGCAGATGGACATATTTATCATGCAGCAACAAGTACGTTGTTAGGTAGAAATGTTTCTGATGTTATAGAGTTTCTCAAGAACCCAATGAATGAGGATATATTGAAAGATATGAATCAGAAAATTGAGAAACTGTGGAATATGTAACTATATATAAAATAAAATAAAATGGCAACAATTAGCAAACGTAAAAAAGTAGTATATGATCCTGAAGGAAATAAGATAACTACTAAAACTAGAATGACTAATTTATTTGGACCTAAAGGTTCATCTAAAGTTACAACTAAATATGTTAATCCTGCATCTTCTGGTAAGAAAAAAGATGTTCAAACATTTTCTGCACCTACAATGTCTGATGAAGAATTGTATAAGAAAAAAGGTGGTGCTACTAAAATGAAAAAGTATGCAATGGGTGGTAGTGCACTTAGACCAGAAACTGATAAAGCTAATAGAGGTATGTTCAAAACTGGTGGTATGGTAAATGCTAATGCTAAAATTGTTGCTGCTAAAAAAGCAACTGGTAAATCAGGTGGTACTACTGTAGCAATTTCTAAAACTGCTGTTAAGTCTGCTTCTCCTAAAGGAAGAGTAGGTGGTACATCTAAAGCTCCTAAAGATGCTTCACCAACTAAATTAGCTAAAGCTAAAATGGGTGGAATGAAAGGTAAATCTTGTTAATGGCAAAGACTGGCTTATATAGTAATATACATGCTAAAAGAAAAAGAATAGCATCAGGTTCCGGAGAGACAATGAAAACTCCCGGAACTAAAGGTGCACCTACTAAAAAAGATTTTATAAAGTCTGCAAAGACTGCTAAAATGAAATCAGGAGGATCAACTCCAGCATGGACAAGATCAGAAGGAAAAAATCCTACAGGAGGATTAAATGCTAAAGGGGTTGCTTCATATAGAGCAGCTAATCCAGGTAGTAAACTTAAAACTGCTGTAACAACTAAACCTTCAAAACTTAAACCAGGTAGTGCTGCTGCTAATAGAAGAAAATCATTTTGTGCTAGAATGTCAGGCATGAAGAAAGTAAATACAAGTGCAAAGACTGCTAATGATCCTAACTCAAGGATTAATAAGTCTTTGAGAAAATGGAACTGTTAAAAATAATATATTATGGCAAAGAAACTAGGATGTGCTTCTTGTGGAGGTACAAAAAAAATGGCTAAGGGTGGACCTATTAATAAGCCAATGACATATGCTAAACGTCAAGCAGGTGATTCAAACCAACATATGGGAATATTTGGTACACCTCAAATTGGTCAAGGAGCAATGGATGGTAAAACTGGCCAAATGAAAAAAGGTGGTTCTACTACTAGTAGAGCAGTACAAGCATCTTGTAAAAATGGTTATGTTAGATCTGCTGATGGGGGTTGTGTAAAAGCAAGGCCAGTTCAATTTAAAACTGGTGGTTCTACATTTGGTATGCTTTCAGTAAAAGCAGGTATAGATAAAAATCCTAAACCTACTGCAGCTGATAGAATTGCAGGAGCTAAAAAAACTAGTAAAAAGAAATAGTCATGGCTACAGCTAAAAAGAAAACAGATAAAAAGTGGATTCAGAAAGCTGTAAATCCAGCACATAAAGGTTTTTGTACTCCAATGTCAAAACCTACATGTACACCAAAAAGAAAAGCATTAGCAATCACTTTAAAAAAAATAGCTAAAAAGAAATAAGACATGCAAAACAGTGTACTTACCATAAAGATAAAACAGCGTCTAAATAAATTAGATAGTCAAGACTATGACAACATTGAATGTTGGCAAGTAGTAGAGGCATTTAATAAAGCTCAAGTTGAGTGGACTAGAAGACAATTACATGGTATTAACATTGTTAAAGAAGGTGATGAGCAATCTACTAGAAGAATAGATGACTTACAAGTATTACTAAATAATACTGTATTAGGTTTAGATAAACATGATCATATGTTTACTGCTGCTAATTTACCGGGAGATTATCTACAATGGAAAAGAGTAGATGCATTTGCTAACTCTGATTGTTGTGATGTTAATAGAAGAATGGTTGTATACTTAGCAGAAGAAGCTAATGTAAATAACTTACTTAGAGATGTAGCTAAAAGACCAAGTTTTGAATGGGGTGAAACTTTTGCTACTCTAATAAATAATAAACTTAATGTATATACTGATAATACATTTAGTATAAACAATGCTAATTTAATTTACTATAGACAACCAATTAAAATTCAAGTTCAAAATTGTGTAGATCCATATACAGGTTTATCATCACCAGTAAATGTTCAATGTGAGTTTAAAGATGACATCATTGAAGTTATGATTGATGAAGCTGCAAGTATATTAGCAGGAGATATTGAATCAGGTAACCAGTTCTCTAGAGGAACAGAAACAGCAGAACGTAATAATTAAAAACAATGGAAAAAGCAAGAATGTTAAAAAGAAGTGTTGCACCAAGTGCATCATATTCAAGTGCACCAGCAGGAGCAAATTGTGATACAATGACAGCAGCATGTGCAACAGAATTAATGAATGCAGCATCTAGTTTTCATAAACTTCACTTAAAAGTTAAAGGGTCAGGATCATTTGCTGCACATAAAGCACTTAATGAATTGTATGATGCTTTACCAGATCATGCAGATACTTTAATAGAAGGATATCAAGGAGCTGCTGAAAAGATTTTGGATTACTCAGAAGTATCTCCAAAAACATTAAATACAGTTGAAGAAGCAATTAGTTATTTAAGAGAAATGTATCAAATGGTAAATGGTTTACAAGCTAAAATGCCTTATTCTGAAATTATAAATTCTTTAGATACTTTAAAGGATACTATTAATTCAGCTAAATACAAACTTTTGTTCTTAAAATAATTTGATAAGTCAGATTATTTTATTATATTAATTATATATTTATAAATTAAAACTTAAAAAAATGAGTTATTTTAATCATGCCTTCCAGAAGACCTTTGTTGGTACTAATGGATTTACAGGATTATCAGAAGGAAAATTAGGTACACCAGGAAATATTTTGGCTGGTGGTTATTTTGCTTTTGTTGATGCTAAAACTTGGAATGTTCTTGCAACTGATGCAACTCCAGGATGTTGTAACCTTGTACTTGCTGCAGGTTCTATTTATGCTAATGACAAGATTGGTCCTTTCCATGGTGGTTATTTAGAATCTAACAAATCTAAGGAAATCAATCCTAGATATGTTAACCGTTTTTACCGTGTTGATCCATGTCAACCTTCAGCTAATGTTATCCATGTTGGTAAAACTCCATACACAGATGACCGTGCTTTATCTTTAGCAATTACTGATAATGGTGCAGATTTAACTGATGGTGTTTATACTGATATTCCATTAATTGATACTACTGCTCCAACAGGATCAGGACTTATTGCTACTATTACTGTAGTTGGTGGTGTTGTAACTTTTGTAGAAATTACAAATGGTGGTACAGGATGGGTAACAGCTGATGTTGTTACTACTAGTGTAGAATTAATTCCAGGACTTGATCCTAATACACAACCTACATTTACTGTTACTGCAGGTGTTGGTGCTGACTGTTGTATTCCTTTCTATTGTGGTGAAACTTACTCATTACGTTTAGATGTTAAAGGTTCTCCAGCTCTACGTTATTTGAATCACAATGCTTATTTAATTGCTGATGCTTACACAGGATGTTGCCCAACTGGGTCAATTACTCCAGTAGAAGTTGATTCAACTTTAGTATATATTAATTGGGCTAATGCAATTGTTAGATCTCCATTAATTAATCCATTCATCTTACCAGTTGTTATTGATGAAGCAGGTATTGCTTGGTATGCTCCAGGAACTGATGCTGCTTTCTTAACTGCATTTGGTGTTGATACTTGGGATCATTATGTATCTCCAGGACACGTAGATGGTGATTGTGGTGGTTTAGTACTTAACGGTGCTTATGTAGATACTAAATTTGGTGATTGTACATTCCAAATTTCTGACTTCTATGAAAAAGAACCAGTTAAACTTTATGCATCTTTAGTTGACTTAAATGGTGATCCATGTGAGTTTGAAAGTTTATGTGTAGTTACAGAATGTGCATCTCAACAAGCAATGGGTCTTGGTGAATCAGTAGCACGTGATGTAATTTTATCAGAAGCTTACCGTCAAAACTTCTTTGCAACAGACTTAAGAATACGTGAGATTACTCAAGGTACTTCAGTTTGGAATTATATTAACCGTAATTCATTGTATACAAGATATTACTTGCAACACAATGTACCACGTTTCAATAATCCTTCTTCTACATTTGATAATGACCAATACTTGTTAGAGGTTATTACTGATGGAATTGTAACTGATTTTGAAGATTTTGTAACAAATTGGTTAGCTGATTGTTCTCAATGTTCAGGATTAGATGTTGTTGCATGTACAGGACCATGTGTATCAATTGTTCCTAATGTTAATACTTGGGATTAATATTCAATAATTATTAAACTAAAAAGGGGAGAGAGTTTCAAACTCCTTCCCTTTTTTTTATTAAACTCATCATGGCAAATCACGTATTAAGTTTAGAAGTACCTACAGTAATGAATGCATGTATCTTAAGAATTGTAGATACAAGTATATATTCAGATATTGTACCATTAACATGTGCTACATTAAATGTTACTGTTCCTGGTTTTTCATATTCAACTCAAATTGATGTGACTCCTGGATTTACTGAAACATTAACAGCATGTGATTTACAGTTACAAACAACAAACTGTGGTACACAGTATTCAGATATTCCGGATGGAGTTTATATCATTAAATACAGTGTATCTCCAAATGATATTGTATATGTAGAATACAATCATTTAAGAATTACTAAAGCATTGATTAAGTATAATCAATTATTATGCAATGTTGATATTGCAGCTTGTGATCCACCAGCTAAAATCAAACAAAGATTACAGGAGCTTAGATTAATACGTATGTATCTTGAAGCTGCTAAAGCTAAAGTAGAGTTTTGTCTTGAACCAGATAAGGGAATGACAATATATAACTATGCTTTAAAACTATTAAATAAATTAGATTGTAGAAATTGTTAACCATAAAAACCAACAGATATGGCAACTTGCTTAAATTGTAAAAAAAATCTTTCATGTGGATGTCAAAAGAAAACTTCATCAGATGGAAAATCAGTGTGTACTACATGTATAACACAATATGAAATTAGTTTAAATAAAAAAGTTTTATTCCCAACAAAGCCTACGCCAAGTCAAATTTGGGCAAATAATAATATTAAAAAATAAAAGTTATGGCTCCTGGATATTTAGAATTTTCACCATGTTGCAAACTTCCTGGATATGCAGGTTTATCTTTTGCATTTGATCCATTAATTGTTCCAGGAACTTATACTTATACAGGACCTGCTTTTACAGATGGTGATAACTTAATAATTGAAGGTACTTGTTACATGGTTAGTGTAAAACTTATGCCTCCATTAGGTTTAGTAACTGCTCCAGATATAAGTACACTTACTTTAATTCCTGGAGGATGTGCTGATTTAGCAAATTGTGGATGTATTGTATTACCATGTAATTGTAGTAGAGCAACTAATCCAGCAACTGTACCAACTTCTCTTAGATATATTGATTGTAATGGTGATATACAATATACTGAACCACTTGCATATTTAGAAACATCTTTAAAGTATTGTGTAAGTGAATGGATAACAGGAGTCAATGTAGAAACTTTTGGAACTTGTTTAGGAAATGAATGTCCTACTCCTACATGTTACACATTGTATTCATGTGATGGTAGTGAACTTCCATTTAATACTTTAACTGATTTAAGTGCATATTCAGATACTGGTGTATCAATCACACTTACGGAATATCCAGATGTATGTTTTCTAGTATATGAAAATGCATCTTCAGATTGTCTTGATCCTCAAGTTGTTACATTTAATGCAATGGGTGTTGATTGCTGTGAATCAACTTGTTACTATGTAAATACAGGAAGTATAACTTATGTAGATGAAGATGGTTTAATAGTAGATGCTATTGGCCCATTAAAGTTTTGTTCAAATATATATCCAGTTGTAGATGCTTTAAATGGTTCTATAGTTACATCCTTTGGATTATGTATAGATAATTTATGTCCACCAGCATGTTATGTATTAACTGACTGTGATGGTTTAGCTGATCCAATTTATACTACATCAGAATCAGTATTACCTTTTTTAGGTACAGGAGCTGCATTTCATATTAATGGATATACAAATTGTTGGACTGTAGATACTTCAATGGAAGATTGTGCATGTGCAATCAGTATTGTTATTACAACTACTTATGCAGATTGTGAAACATGCGCAGGCTACACAAGTTATAAGTTAACAGATTGTGCTAACTCAGCAAATATAATATATACATCTACTGATTTATCATTATATGTTAATCAAGTAATAGAACAAGATTGTCCTGGATGTTGGTTTGTAGAAGAATTCTTTTTACAACCTCCAAGTAATACTGCAATTACAGTTACTAATTCATTTGTTAATTGTACTACATGTGAACAAACTTATTATCTTCTAACTGATTGTGCTGAGGTAGAACCAAACATTATTACTACTACAGATTTATCTGCAAATGTAGGAGGTGTAATAACATTAGATTGGTGTCCGGAAACATGCTGGCAAGTTACAGAAACAAGAGAACATAATTCTTCAACAATAGTATTTGTTAAAGATCAATATGAAACTTGTGAAGATTGTTTAACAGTAGATGTTTGTGAATGTACAATATTTATATGCAGTAATAAAGCAGGCTGTCTTCTTGAATATGTAGATTGTGAAAATATTTCTCAATCAGTTAGTCTTATAGAAAATGAAGTTACTGATAAGTTATGTGTAAAAAGTTTTACTCCTTATTTAAATTTATCAAATACAACATATGGTGATTGTATTAATAATGAATGTACATCTATTCCTTTTCCAATAAGAGAAAGATCAGTAAGGCCAGGTTATAATACACCTACATGTACTACTGATCATTATGAAAAAATTGCATGTAGTTTTGCTGATGCAATGTATAGTAATACATTAGAGAAAAGATATGGAATAACTTCATGTTGTCCAGAAGATAGAGAAAAGTGGGAACTAAAATATGAAATAATTGAATTTGCTGCATTAGTAGATCCTAATTATATATGTACTACATCATCTACATGTTGTGATTCTGTACCAACACAAAGATCAAATACATGTGTACCATTACCAATTCCTCCAGTTGTATGTCATCTTTATACTATTACTATTGGAACATATGAGGGAACATCAATTAGTTTTTTAAATTGTTTAGGTCAAGTTCAAATTGCATTAGTTCCTGCAAGTAAATCTCCAGTAGAAATTTTAGTATGTGGAATTGCTGGACAAACTATTGTTGAACCACTTGATTCATTTGAATTTTCAGTTATAGAAACAGATACAACTTGTACATAATCTAGGATAAATCAATAATTTTTAGTATATTAATAATATATATAACATATGAAACCTGTTAATTTAAATACAGCCCCATGCTCACCAGTTTCAAGTAACTGTATAATATGGCAAGGACCAAATATTCCATGTATCAATCTATGTAATGGAGATACAGTATCTGATGTAGTATTTGCATTAGCAACAGAACTATGTGGAGTATTAGATACATTAGATGTAGCTAACTATGATCTTACTTGTTTTGGCATCACAGCATGTGGACCAAATGACTTTCAAGCATTAATACAATTCTTGATTGCTCAGATATGTGCGCTTCAAGGAATCACTCCAGTAGAAGAAAAAACTGGAAGTACTGGATGTCCAGATTGTTTAGTAACAATTGCACCATGTTTTGTTGTAGGTAATCAAACTACAATGAATCTTACTGATTATGTAAATATGATTGCTGCAAAGATTTGTAGTATTATTGATCAGTTAGCAATTATTAATGCTACACTAACAAGTTTAGATATTAGAGTTACTACTTTAGAAAATGCTCCAATTCCTACATTTACAATTCCTTCATACCCATTAAGTTGTGAAATTGGTTCATTAAGTTTTCCAGGTACATATCAAATTGATGCAATACTTCAAGCATTTACAAATGAAGTATGGTGTTCATTTTATACAGCAACAGGAACAACAAGTGATATACTTGCTGCAGTAGCATCTGAATGTATTTCAGGAGGAGATCCTTCAAGAGCTAATCCAGGTATTGATATGAATATTGCATATCCTACATGGGTTAATGCATCAAGTACACTAGCAGATACAATTAATAATATATGGATTGCTTTATGTGATTTATATAATTCATCTGTTACAGTTGCAGATACTAATACAGTTAACTTAACTTATACTGCTGGATTATTAACAGCAAGTGTACAAGATACTGATTGGGTAAGATTAGAAGGTTTTTCATTTATACCTGATAGTAATATACAAGGTGTTCCAATGGTAAGAAGAATTGGAAATGTATTACATTTTAGAGGTACAATAATGGTTCCACTAATAAATGGTGGGAGTCCTTTAACTTGGGATTATTCAGCTGGTGTTGATAGTTATTTTTCAAATACAACTGTAATACCTTTTAGTGGTGCTGGTGGTGTTCAAATAAATGCTTCTGGTAATATAGTATTTAATAATGGTAACTCTGTTATTCCATTAAGTGTTATACCAGTAGGTTGGGCCATAGATCAAAATTATCAAAATCCAGCAGGGTTAAAAGCAGCTTATAGAACAATTCCAATAGATGCTGATAATAGTACAATACTAACAACTTTCTTTAGTCAAGTTATTTCAACTACTGGTGCTTTAGCATTAGGTCTAATTAAAGATTTAGAATCTACTACTATTGCAGGAGCTGGTGGTGTTGGATCATGGGATACAGCACATTTAAATAGTATTATATCACATGTTAAAGGTGGTGAGTTAGTTCCTAAATATAGTAATATAGGAACAACAATATACAATAGTTCAGTTGCAGGATCACAACCATCATCAATATACTTTACAGCAGGGTATGCATATCCATTTAGTTGTAATGCTAATGATCAAAATCAAATTGGTGGATTTCTTCAAAGACTTGATGGATTAACTGCATTTATTTCACCATGTGCAGATTTACTTCCTACACCTACACCTTGTTAATGTTAACTATTAATAAATAAAAATATGTCTTGCTCAACTTGTAATAATAAAAATTGTAATAACAGCACTAAGTGTGGATGTACTGATAGTTATTTAACATCACCATTACCATGTCCTACTCCAGTAGATTGTCCTACTGCACAACCATGTTCAGAAACATTTGATTCACAATGTATTATATATACTGGTGATCCAATTATGTGTGGTATTGATATAATAGTAAATACTAATACAACGATGGCCGTTGCCATAAAAAATATTGCAGATTACTTCTGTAGTAAGTTACCTGCTTAAAGAAGTTACAGTTTGTTGGTTTCTGTGACAAACACAAGGATATCCCCAAGGCGTAAATCTTGGGGATTTTCTATATTATTAATCTAAATAAGAAGTATGCTCACAAGAAAAAGATTATTTTATGACATTGAAACTTCATTCTGTCAAGGAACTTTTTGGAGACCAGGTTATGATCAAACAATATATCCTAATCAAATTTTAAAGTATGCACAAATCATTTGTGTATCATGGAGTTGGGAAGGAGATGACAAAGTATATCATTTAGATTGGGGTTTAGAAAAACAATGTGACAAAAAATTATTAAAAAGTTTTATAAAAATATTAGATGCAGCAGATGAAATAGTTGCACATAATGGAGACAGGTTTGATATAAAGTGGATAAGAACAAGAGCTTTATATCATGGATTAGAAATGCGGCCACATTATAATAGTATTGATACTTTAAAACTATGTAAAGCTTATTTAAGTTTACCAAGTAATAAATTATCTGAAGTAGCTAGATATTATGAACTTACTGCTAAATTAGATCCAGGAGGTTTACAAACATGGATTGATATTGTAATTAATAAAGACAAAGAAGCAATGAAAGTAATGTTGCACTACTGTGATGGTGATATTGTAACATTAAAAGAAGTATATGAAAAAATAAGAGTATATACAAAACCTAAACTTAACTATGCTGTATTAGGTGGTGGTGATAAATATGAATGTCCAGAGTGTGGTCATACGGCAATTTATATAAATAAAACTTATACAACTGCAATGGGAACTATTAAACATCATGTAAGATGTAAGAGTAAAACATGCAGAACAAGTTTTAATATTAATAATAAAGCTTACATGGATTATTTAAGCTTTAAAAGAATAAATAATATAAAGTAGTATATTTGCTAGACTAAGAATTTCCTAGTCTTGATTTTTTTTAGTATATTAACTATATGATATGAGTAATAAAGTATTTAACAAACCTGATGTTACAGCACCAAGATATAGAGAGACTGTACACCAAGTTACAACTGATAAATTTTTTAAAGCTTTTAAAGAGAAGTATCCAAAGTATGAAGATATTAAGGATAGTGAATTAAAAAAAGTAATAAAAGCATTTAACATATTATTTTGGGAAACTGTAGTAGACACAAGAGATGGTGTACAATTACCAGAAGAGTTAGGTTATGTATTTGTAGGCACATGTCAAACTAGTAAGAAGACTAATATTGATTTTGGTAAATCAAATAAGTATGGATTTTTAGTTACTAATAACAACTGGGATACAGATGGTAAGTTGGCTAAGATATTTTATACTAATGATGCAAATAAATATAAGTTTGTAAATAGAGAATGTTGGGCCTTTCAAGGTTGTAGAAACTTTAAAAGAACACTAGCAAAAACTTATCCAGAGAATTGGATGAACTATGTGCATGTTGACCCAATGAAAAAGATACGTAAAATATTTCAAGGTAATGTTCTTAGAGAAATACGTAAAAATATAGAGACTAAGAAACTTGAAGATTATAATGAGTTTGACATATGACAACAATAGCAGAAGCAATATCAAGAGTAAG
>Ga0181346_1000860_pt1 | contig 13369 bp, 6 predicted proteins | sample Su13VDMM15DN_FD_130100 | JGI IMG/M metagenome (GOLD analysis project Ga0181346, IMG submission 130100) | Freshwater viral communities from Lake Michigan, USA - Su13.VD.MM15.D.N | ecosystem: Environmental > Aquatic > Freshwater > Lake | place: USA: Michigan | collected 2013-07-15 | reverse complement strand
TGTATAATCAGTAGATCCTTCCACATTTGAAAACGCATCAGTTTCAGTAAAGTCAATGATATCCACCGGTGCTTTGCCACGGGTTCCCATGTTCCATAATCTTATGCCCGGACGAAATTGTATGATTGGACGCTTGGCACGAAAGTTATTGTCAATATTCACAGTTGTGTTATTATATTCAGCAGTGGCATTGATCACATCAATATGAAACCAGCGATTGCTTCTTGTCCAGGCATTTAGATCCTGGCTGGCACGACTGATGGTTAGATAATCTATATCTGCTGGTTCCACAGCAATTGTGCTGTCAGTATAATCTGTCGCATAACTTTCGTACACTGTAAAATTTTCAACAGGCAACAATTCAATTGCAGTACCTACTCCACTCACATAATATTCATGATTACTAACCGCAATTGCATTCATAGTACCTGTGCCAGTTTGCAATGTCACTGCTGGACCATTGGGTACTGCACTCACTGTAAATTTCAGTCCGTTGACCGCAATGGATCTCACATAGTAAGTTGTGCCTGGTTCAAGGCCGCCAAGGGTTGTGGCTAAAAACACAACTCCTTGCCCAACGTACAAATATGTTGCATTGTAATAGGTTATATAATTTGTGCCGGCTTCTGTGGCAGTACATTGAAAACTGCTTGTGCCTGATCCATAACTGACAGGTACAACATCTCCGGTGAATCGTACTTTGAGACCATTGGTAAATGCCACTCCATTGGGACTGGTGTAGGTTTCTTGACTGATAATACTGTCAACATCCAGTGTGCTACTGTTGCCTGGCTCAACCAAAAGAATGCGACCAAAAATTTCTGAATTGGAACCAGACTGGTAGTACAGTGTGTCTTGTACAGCACTCAACAACGGGATACTGCGAATAACTCCGGCTGGATCTTTGTACCATTGAGTATTGCTATAAACTGTGCCATAGCTGGTAATCCATTTTTCCAGGCTGTTGATTGTTGCGATTTCTGCCAGTTGTAGATAAATCACACTGTCAACAGTGACATAGGTAATTTGATATTTTTGTGTGAGTGCAGAGTTGTCGATAAAAATCAACGTGCGATTGTTCAAATTGGTCACGCCATCAATACCGCCTGTTGCACTAACAAAATCAACCAGGGGTTGATCGTTGATATCATTGTAGGCCAACTCAGTTACTAAATCAATGGTGCCAATACTGGTTAGATTGTAGTAAAAACTTTGTGCATCCTTGAGTGGAGCATTAAAAAGCACAGTGCCCGATGTTTCACCGTTGTTGGCCACACCGTAAACATCTCTACTGCTGATGTTTGGGGTGGCAGGGATGACTCCTGATATACCCGGTGCTGACTGTATGTAAAATTCATCAGATACTTGGAACGTGTAACTGCCGCCACGCACCAATTCAATCACAGGATTGTTGCCATTGATGCCTGAGAAATTGTAAGAATTGTTGCTGGTGGTTACTACAAAATTATCAGTGGTGGAAATGCCAGCAGAGGCCACATCCACTGCGTCCAGGCCGCCAGGAATCCAATAGTACTGGCTGAAATTTATAAATGCATCAAAGTCAACAAACGGATCCCAGGTATAGTATTCACTTGAATATAATCTGTCAGGGCGACTGCTGTTGCCTCCTTGAAATCCCACAGCGTCATTGATGCCTGGATAGGTAATGGCATTTTTGATAGTATCAGTGTCAGGAACAAGACTGATCACCGCCGGTTCAAGTTGATAGTCGGCCCGTGTCTTTGTGGGTTCAACCACATATTTGTCGTTGGGATTGACACCAGGTCCAACAGTACGTCCAATAAAGCCCTGTGTTTTTCTAAAGTTAGGTTCTTGAATCAGTTGGTCAAGTGTAGCAGCCAAGAATTGCTTGTTGGCATCGGTCTGAAAAATCTCAGGAAGAAAATCTACACTGCGTGTGTTGGCCATCAATATGATCCTCCACCACTGTAGCCACCACCACTGTAGCCGCCACCGCCACCACCACCGCCACCATTAGTATTTGAACTGGTACTTGTACCACTGCCGCCGCCGCCTGCGGCAAAGGTCACTCCACTGCCAGAGGCTGTGCGAAGATTGGTACTCGTCAATGCTTCAATAACTTCAATGTTATTGATTGTAGCGCCGTTGACAAATATTTCGTTCGGTGTTGAACGTATTTCATACAAATCACCAAAGAATTTTTGTGAATCCAACGGGACCAAAACCACTGAACTAATAATTGTGCCAAGTTCTCGATGTAGGTACGCGGCTAGTTCTGAGAAATAAAATGTATCTCCAAAATTCCATTTGTCAATACTAAAGTATGTGTTCATAGCCGTGACCACACTAGTTTTGATTTCGCTTGAACTGGCAGTTGAACCGCTGGCTCTGATGACCTTTATGGTGCCACGCAGATTGGCATCTGCTTTGGCTCCAAACAGGGGTTTGAAGATCACCGAATTCAAAATAATATTGTCACTCAACATTTTGTAATTTTGTAGGCCTTGATATTCAGTTGATAATTCATCAATGGTGGGTACCGCAGGCTCAATAATAGTGCCTGTGGTATCACGTATCCAATTTTGATAAGCAGTGTAGTAATTCAATGTCACAACATACAGGTCAATGATATTGGTTGTGCCTGGATCAATTCTAGATGTCAGGGGCGCATTGTGACGATATTGGAAATACAGACTTTGACGTCCAATTCTGGCAATCCATTCGTCAGTGACATCAACCAAGGTTCTTGTTCCTATGTAACTTACTGACAACTGATAGAAATCCTCTTGTTCATAGGCATAAAATACTTGACCCGGAGTCCATGCACTTTTTTGCAATTCAATCTCGTCGTAGGTGCCATAGTCACTGGTCACCACATCTGGCTCTACCAACAGGTAGCGTTGCAGGTTGTCAAAGTCCACGGTCTTTTGGAGATAGATATATTTTTGCGTGGAGTTTACGGTTGGTGCAACAATTTCACTAAAGAAATCAGGATTGTCTGGTACACCATCATTATCACTGTCTCGATATCCTACCAGTACCTGGAAGTCATCAACATAGCCATCGCTTTCCACAGGCTGTCCAATAATGGTCATGTAGATGTCACCAGGCAGGTGATCTGTGGAGTCAGGTTGAGTGTTCACTGCCAACACATTTATAAAGTCCTTGATCACAGTGCCTGTACGGCTGTCATAAATTTGTCCACCGTCATAGTAGAAGAAACGTGTTTGTAACACAGATCCAAATGCGTATGCAAGGCCGCGGAAGGTCACAGTATAGTTTTGATTTTGCACAACAAATTGTATCAACCATGACGCATCTAGATTGGTACCTGATGTGTTGCCAGCATAGGTTTGGCTCCATGTTGCATCCGGTGCTAGATTTGTGCTGGTAATTAGATACCAAGTACTGGGGGTGCCAGTGATGTCGCCATTGTTGTCGTAGCCCAGACCAAAGTTTCGATTCAACAGAATTTGTTCGGCGATGCTTTGTTCTATACTCACTGGTAGGTCAGTGACAAACAAAGGAATAATGGTATCGACCAGTGCGCCAGTGGGCACAAAGTTATTGAGTGCAACAGGCCCTGCACCAGAAGGCAAGTTGCCGAGACCGTTGTTGTAGCCCGACCCTTCAATACTGATTGGACTGGCCCAGATTTGCAGTGTTTGATCTGCCGAAGTCGGAGTGCCTAGTTGCAACTTGTTATTTTTATCAAAATAATAACCAGTGGGCGGTACAAACTTGATCAAACTTCCCACAGCAACATATTTGAATGCTGTGGTTGTGGTTGTGCCTACTGGAATAGGCGAGCCTGTAGGGAAGGCAGTTGAATAAACTGCATTTTTAAAGTATCCAGTAGTTTCGTTAGCCAGTGTAGTACTTTGTGTCCAACTTGCGTCTGTTACCCAGGTTGTGCTGCCATATGTGGGCAACAAAGTGGCTGTGACTCTCGGAAAGTTTTCATAATAAAACTGGCGCATGGTATTTGCACCAATGGCTGGTTGTACTTGGTTAGTCACAAAATCAGCAATCTCGTTGCGATTGGTCCAGGAAAACAGGATAGTGGGAAGAATGTTTTGTTCCCACAAGCCACCATCGCTTCCAAAACTGTTGGTGCTGGAATATTTGCCTGTGTTGTCCACAAGGTCAAGGTAACGACTTGTGCCAATTGACGCACGATTCAATGCCTTGCTTTTGACAATTGAATTGTATTGTGTGTACGGAAAGAGATTGTAATCTTCTCCGTTGACCATGCGGTCTTGTGTGTAATAACGTGCAGGGGCACGTTGTTTGATAGCATCAATAGTTTCACGTGCCTGACTGTTTGAAACAGGTTGAGTAATACCACAAGTGAATGTAATAGTTTCAAGATTGCCGGCGCGGCTAATATAACTGATTGGAATTTGTACTGCCTGCATCTCTGTAGGATTAATGATGTATTGCAAACCGTTTGATGCACGAACATAAGCACGGAATGTGCCTACTGGAATTTCGCTAAACACACCATCGCCAAACACCATGGTAATTTGATCGTTTGTTCTTGATGTAACAGTATAGATAGGTCGCAGGGTAGTGCCCACTTGTTCAGCACCAGCAGAGTAAATATTTTCAGTATATGCCCATTCGCGATTGATACTGCCAACATCGTCTAATTGAAACAACCAACGATCTTCGTTATTGACGCCTTCAATGTTGATATTCACTGTGCGGTTGCTGATTTTTTCAGCCAAGTTAAAATCTTGGTTTTGTAGCACACCTTGCTTGAACATAAAGAAGTAGCCGGTGTTGGCTGACTGAAACCCAAGGCTGTCATTACGAAACAAAATGTTGAATGGCTGGTCAGCCTGCGGCGAAGGTTCGTACAAATAGGTCTGGCCTGTTGATGTAGATGACATGGCTTCAAATGGCATGTTGACTCCGTCTACTGTGGCAGTATATGGTACTATTGGCAAAAAGCCGGGCACTAGATTAATGCCATATTCGCTGGTGTCTACTCCCAACAAAGTTTGTTTGTTGCCGGGACGTCCAACTTTTTGTGTGTCAACTAGACTGGCATTGATGATTGTGGTAAACTGTTCTTGCCAATCTGGATTGGTCTGGTCTGCCCAATTAACAGTAAGGTTAGAAAGATTTACGCCTTGATAGTCCACAACGTTTTCTGTTGTGGTCACTGAAAATACTTTGAGTAGGCCTTGTGCCGCAATGTTGCGTTTGGCAGTGTAACTCACAAGGTTGGCCAGGCGAACCACACTGTCACGACGCTCGGCTGTGTCTATGTAGTTTTCTCTAGTGTTTAGATCTGTACGGAAAGCCAGCGCCTGGCCCATGAACGCAATAACATCCAACAAAGCAATGTATTCTGACGATTCAATATAGTCATTGAACGTTTCTGGATAATACAAACGCAGGTAATCAACAAAACTTTTGCGCAGGGTTTCAAAATCATAACTTTGAAAGTCGGCTTCGCGATAGGTTTGATAGATTTGTTTCCAATCTTCTACACCAAATATCGCCGTTTGTCTTGTTGTTTTTGCCATTATACTGAGCCTCTTCTTTTATTTATGGAAGTTAAAAACCGCTCAGTTTATACGTAACTTGCCGAACGTTGTTCTAGATTAAAGAAGATACTCAGTCTTTGTGCTTCTGTGCTTGATACGACTGCAAGTTCAATTTCAAGCAGTATGCCATTCTCTTGTGGATATACCTGTGTGTCACTGATGTAGATTCTTGGATCGCCGCCGGCTACCCGTTGAATTTCTGTCACTATGTTGGTTTGCAAGTCTTCCAATTGATTCTCAAACAAAAAGTCCCATAAACTAGTGCCATAAGCAGGACGGCCAGGCAGTTGCCCTTGACGTATGTTAAATGCGTTTAGAAGGTCGCGTTTGATCAATTCAAAGTCCGTGAGTGTGAACTTTTTGTATTGACCTTGTGTGTTGAATCCAATGAATGTTTGTGCCATATGGTATTTATAGGTGCTTATTCGCCCTCACCGCGTCCTTCAATTTTCTGACTCAAAGCATTTAATCTTTGTCTTTGTTGAGTTGATAATGCAGTACCAGATTGAACTTTTGCGGCAACCGCACTGATTGCAAATTCTAGATTTTTTACAATGGCTTTATCAGCACTAGATAATAAATTATACAATTCAGATAGTGCTGACGCTTTGGGAACACCATTAATAAGATAGTAGTTACGGATGGCATCACGTTCCGAGTTGAGTGCATCATACTGTGCTTGTGTTATGGTTTGTTGGTTTTCCAACACCGCAAATTTTGGATCCAGGGCGGCCAACTTTTGTTCAGTGGGATCAAGATAATTATCAAAGAATTCCGTTACTCGATCTATATATTCTTGGGCTGTGCCTGTGCTGACTTGAGATGTGTAACTAGGTGTAGGTATCTTTGGATCACCTACTACTCTGGTACTGGCCGCATCCAGTGTGGCACGATTCACTGTGTCTGACTTGGGCACAGGGATATCTTGTTGTTTAAATGCTGTGGGTATTTTGGTATTGACCAAGTTCACAGCAAACGCACCATCTCGAACGGCACTTGAGAACGCGGCTTGTACAGCGCCTGTGGCGTCGCCTGGAATGGGCAGACCTTTGGCAAATGCTTCAGCATTGGGCAGGCTTTTTGCGGCATTCAGAGCCATGCCAGCAATGCCTTGACTTGATAAATTTTGCACAGGTATTCCCACTGCGCCCAGTCCTGCCACACCTTTGGTCATGAGATCCTGTTGTATTTGACTTTGTTTGCCAGCGTTGCCTAGCAAATCACCGGCACTTTTGATTCCATCTTTGCCGGTCCAGGCCGCAGGACTTTTGGCCACACTAGAGAATAAACTTGCACCTTGTGCTGCCAGGGCTGCCACACCAGGTTTGATAAATCCTGCTGTTTCCAATTGTTTTAGATCAAGTCCAAATACGCCAAGACCCTTGGTGTTGCTGACAGTACTGGAGGCCTGCCCTGTTAAATTTTTTGCCTGTGCTAACACACCATTTACTTCTGGTATGCTCATGGGACCAATGCCACTCACAGCACCATCACTAGTATATCCACTGGCAACTTTTGAGAAGTCAGCAGTGTTGATAGGATTGGTGACTGGAACACCGGTTATGGTTTTGTTGATGTTTTGTATTGCGGCAACTGCGGTTGATCCTTGTATGACCGCGGCGCTGACCAGAGCCTTGCCTGCATCTACGGCTCCGGCAATTGTTGAAGAAATGGCCCCCGAGGCTGCTGATACAGCAGGACCTATGGCTGCAGTCAATCCAGCGGCAGTTCCGGCTAATGAGCCGCCTAATGCGCCCCCGGCTCCACCAAGTGCAGTACCAATTGATCCCAATGGTGCGATGCTTCCTACACTGCCAAGTGCGCCGGCCAGGCCGCCTTGTGCTTGTTGTAAGGCACCTTGAGCAGAAGCCAAACCGCTGGCTGCTTGCGAGGCCGCAGAGAGACTGTCGCCAGGTTTGAATCCCACCAGTGATCCTGTGGAGTCTTGCTTTTTAAAAATTGCTTCAGCCTGATCTCGTGTGAGACCTTCTGGGCCTTTAATTGTAAATGGTTTCCCATCACTGCTGGTAAATGAGAATTCAGCCATGTTATTTCGCCTGTATCTCTATACCAGCAGGAACTGGTTCTGCACCGGGTGGTGGTGAGGGTTTGCCCTCTTCAAACGCAACCTCAACGTCCACACCCTTGTTATGATATGGATATGGTTCATGTGTGGGCGCACGACTCACTGTGCTTTTTAATCCTTCGGGTTTGACTATCCAACCTCGGCTGGTGTCCCATTTGGTATCATCCAACAAAGTTGTGGTCAGTGGTTGTGGATTGGCCACTGTGCCGGCAGCAGGACCATTGAGATCAATACCACCTGCCTGCAATGCTAATGCAGATCCTGCACCCCAGGAACCTGATGCGCTGTTAAGTGTGAGTGTGCCGTCTGACTTGACACCTATTGTGCTTTTGCTATACAAAGTAATGTCTTCCTGTGCTTGAATACTCAAGAATGTATTGGTCTCCAACTGCATATCTTCTTTGCTCTTGACTTTGAAGTTGCGGCCGGCAAACATATTGATGTCCCGATCAGCATGTAAATTAATGTCGCCCTTGGTGCGCACATTTACACTGTTTGTGGCATACACATCTACTGTGCCTTCTACACCAAACTCTAACCAGGCCTGTCCATTGGCATGAACAATGTAGAAAAAGTTTCCTGTGTCACTCATGGTGATTTGGTGGCCTTTTGATGTGCGCAATCTCAGCAGGGCATTGTTGCCAGCAGTATCGCCGTCATCCATCACAAAACTGTGGCCGCCAACTCGTCCAATAACCTGTGCATCTCCCGGTTTAATTTCTCCAGCGTTTAGTTTAGCATTGATATTGTTGGGTTTCATGCCGCCTTGATAAATGGCTGTGCCAGGGGTGCTAATGCCAAACACAGCACTGGGAGTTTCTCGTTGACTGCTGGAATTTATGGTACCGCGTTCGTTGTCGGTTATGAGACCTTGTTGGAGTAATGCTTGTGCCACAACACTTTGCACAGGTTTTATGCCATCAAAAAATCTTGGGCTGTTAAACAGTTCGTCGTTGTTGATATTGATTTCTGCAACAGGCAGCCGTGAAGCATCAGCAAAATATGTTTCTTGATTTTTATTTTGTACTTTGGCTTGTGCTTTATCCACTGCTCCCAGGGCCGGCACCATGCGTCCTGTTCCTTGTTCGGGAGCAACACCAATATAATAGCCTTGACTGCGGTCACCATTTACAAAGATGCAAATCACAGTGACTCCCACATCAGGCGGAGTAAACCACATGCCATAACTGTTGGGAGTTCCGGGATAGGCGCCAAGATTCAAAGTAGAACCATTGGTAGTAGTTTTTGGAGTATTGCCATAAAAAGGCGGCATGTAACTCACTGTGGTCCACTTGGCGTCGTTTTGCATGCCCTCTTCGCCGCCATCAGCAAATGCTTCAATAAACACACGCAAGCGGCCACTACGAGTTGGGTCTACGGCGCTCATGACCACACCAGTAAACGGACCAAACTCCGAAGGCACACCCCCGCGGTCTAGTTTGTAGTTACCGGGACGGCCTTTGCTACGTTGTACATTATCTACCATGTGTGTCCTTTATTGGTCAGTTCTATTGATTTTTTGTGGATCGATCTTTTGTCCTGCCACTCTATTTAAAAATCTATCCAACAGTCCGGGTTGCGATACAGTTGGTAATTTTGGGGGTCCTGTAACATTTTGTGTGTTGACTGGAGACACCCGGGCTCCGGTGCCGTCAGTGGGAGGCCGGGGTGGAGGTGCGGGCTCTATATTGTCTCCACCCACAACAACACCATTGGCATTGCTGTTTGGGGCACCGACATAAACAGTTTGTTGACTTGGTACTGCTGTGAGTCGCTGTTGTGCGGCACGGTCTCTGAGACTGCCAGGTCTTATGTTTTTGTTGTTGGGATCTGTTGAACCTGATAGTGTTGGGTTACCAGTGGCAGCAAGGCCGCCAGTTTCTGTGCCGCCTGCTTTTACCCAGCCAGGGCCTGTCTTCTTGGTATTGCCTTGTGTGCGTTTACCATCTGGATTGGCAACCAATGCTGCCACAGCAGAAGCAGCCGCAGGATTGGCGGCATTCTTGCCAGACGGCAACGGAAAGAGATATAGACTTCCATCCAGTGTCTGTTCAAAACTGCCGCCTTTGAATTCACTTGTGACTTTGGTAGCAATGTATACTCGGCTCTGCAGGGGTTTTTTGTCAGGCCCAATCTGTGTTTTATAAGGATCTGCTACACCGGTGCCGAGATCATAGTCTTCTGGGCGTTGCCACAACATTTCAAACAAGATATCTTGACTGTCAAAACTTATTGATCCGTCGGCCTCAAATCCTGTTCTGGCCGCAGGATATACGGTGGTTGCAGTCAGTGGCTTGAACTGACTGCCTTGCATGATCCAGGCAGGGTCTCCAATGATTCGTACCTTGGCACTGGCTAGGTCACTGGGATTGTACAGGATCTCAGCGGCATTGGCATTGGGTTCAAGTTCTTTGCCTTCGGCACCAAAACTGCTTTCTCCGCTTCTTGGACTGTAAACATATTTCACCAGGTCCGACATGCTACTGGTGTATTTTTTTCTAAGTTGGGCTGTTACACTGGTGCCAGGGCCGCTGCCGCTCAATGTACTCACAAACATTGTGTTGAGTGTTTCTTGATAATCTTTGACCGCTGTATTTTGTCCGGTGAACCAGAAGGGATAACTTTTGTGTACTCCAGTAAATTTAGTAGTGGGAAAATACTGACTGTCTAGATTCTTTACCAAATATGGACTCACAGTATATTTGATCTTGTAAGCATAGTCGTTACGATTGTCGTCAAACCCTTTGCGCTCACTACTCATGCTTATGGTAAACCAAGTGACATTCTTGGTTGTTTGTTGATTGAGTTGTTGTTTGCCATCAGGACCTTCTATCACTAATTTTTGTTTGCCAATATAACTTGAATTTCTAATGACCAGTTCAATCACTTGCAAAATTTGTTGACCGGCTGTGATACTGAAGTTGCGATTTTCATAATCAACTGAAATAGTATCCTGCTTTAAATTGGCTGGATCTGGCTTCCGCATCGGTGATTGTTTGGTATCTTTTTTTACGTTGGGCAATTGAATCTTGGCGGCACTGATATCGGCGGCACTGGCCAGGGCTGGTATGCCAACAAATTCAATTGAATATTCATCGGCTATTAGATATGTTCCTCTTTGCACTAGTTCTCGTTGAAAATCATTCATGGCTCCCATCAAGCCTTCGGTGATTACTTTCTTGGGACTCGGTGCTGCCGCTGCCGAAGGAGGCGGCGGGGTTCCCGCCGCAATAGCATTATCTACTGCTCGCACTGATGCTTGAGTTGACGGTGGTGCTGTTGTTGATGCTCCTGGACTGGCATTGGGTGCTGTGCCAGTTGAGTACTTGGCATTGCCTCCCAGTAATCCTCCCACTGTGCTGTCTACCAGTTGCACATCATATGGTATGGTTCCGCGGCTGGATCCGCCGCCAATATTTTGTCCAACAGGTGCGGCTTCAAAATCATATGACACTGTTTTTGAGCCAATGGTCCAGTTGACCTTGGCAATTATAAAAGGTATAAATTTTTCCACCACAGCAGACGGGTCACTGGTGTTGGCCGGTGAGTCCAGTCCGCCTTTGACAGGGTATACGATATTGCCACTTTCGTCGTAGCCGTAAAAACGCAGTACCATGAGATATGTTGCGGCAGTGTAGTTTACTTTGCCAGCGGCATCTCTAGGTTCCATGTTGGCCACGGCTTCGTACATGCGTTCTAGCAATGTGATACCTTGCGGTTCAACCACTGTGAATTTTAAGTTGGTAGCAAGGTGGGCGGCGCCTGTTCCTTTGCCCACACATTGAGTCTCTACTGTGACTGAGTCAATGTAGAAGTCGTTGGGAAAAAATGGACTGCGATTTGCTGTGGGGTATGTGGGAGATGCGGTACCGTAAAATCCACCGGGTTGTGCATCAGCATCGCCACCACCACCGTTGGTGGCAGGCAGCGGAGGTCTAATCACACCATCGCTGACTCCAGCACCACCTGATTGAAACATTAAATAGTATCCATCAATCTTTTTGTCTTTACTGTTCATTAATTTTGAATACTGAGAGCCTGACATCAAATAAACTGATGCTGACCAAGCATAATTGTTGTATCGGTCTAGAATGTTGGGCTGTGGTTTGACCTGTATGGGATCGGCTTGAGCCTTGTTGACGTCAGTTTGCTTGGTATTAGTGCTGTTGTTGGCTGCATCATCTCTAGTGGGCGTGCCTGGTTCTGTTTTTACATCAACCCCGCCTGGCAGGCCACTGGCATTATATAACTCGCCAGTGTCAGGGTTTCTTCTAAAATTTGATAATGAGCCATCTTCTGTGTATATGTTGATACCCTTATCGTATCCGTTGGTGGCTTGTGTTTGTTCTGTAGTACGTGTTCGGCCGTCAAGTCCTTGATCACCACTGTTCTCAGATGTTAATGTTGTGTCAGCGTTGGTGGGCGAGATAACAGTAGGTGCCACTATACGACCGTTGGCGCTGACTTTTGCAGGTGCTGGTGCATTGGGACCTCGAGATGCGTCATCTCCAGCAGCCTGACTGGCTGTGGCCGGTGGTGGAGTTTGAATAGCATTTATTTGTGCTTCAAGACCAGCAACTTGTCCTGGTATGGTTGCTACTTCACTGGTGTATCGTGCTAGGATTGCCTGATTGCCTTGTAAATTTTTATTGAGTGAGGCCAGCCCGTTTTGAGCAATACGATATCGTTCTTGCAAACGACGAATTTCTGTTTGAAGTTCTGCGGCTGTGGCCATGGGTTAGAATCCCAGGGCTGTTTTCAGCGTGGTCATTTTTGGCAGGTAGATTAGTGTGCCAACTGCAAAGTCCATGGGTGGTGCTTGCAAGGTATTGGGATTGCGCTGATAGAACACCCACCATAAACCAGCATTGCCATACAAGTCAAACGCCAACAAGTCTGGACGATATTGATAAGTGAGGTTAATAGTAAATGTTAGGTCGTCATTTTCCTTGGGTATGGGTCTGTTGACCATGGTTTCAAGAAAGAACTGACTGTAGCCAGTTTGGTAATAAGGACTAGTTGCGTCATATTGTGCCATTACCAGAATCCTCCTTCAAGTAGTTTGCCGTTGGCAAAGCCTGCCAGGCTGAACTGCTTGCTGATTTGAGCACGAGTTTGTGCAGGTATTAGGGTGATGTCAATTTCCATTTTGGTCGGTACATAACTGGCTGGTGTGTTGTTTGTGACACTGCCCGCCACTGTGCTGATTCCTGGCGGTATGGTTTGTGCTCCTTTTGGCAACAAGGCATTGGCCAATCTAGTCAACCCGGCTAGTGATCCACCTGCTGGCAAACTGGCTCCAGATGGGTTGTAGCGATTGGTCAAATTCAAACCAAAGTTGTTGGGGTTGGTTGTTCTTATGTAGTCCACGTCGTTGGGCAAGGTGTAATTAAACGAACTTATCACAACTGGGTGATCTGAAAATTGGTAACCACCAAATCCGTTTAACAAACATATGGGTGGGGGTGTGCCACGTTCAGGGTCTTGGCCGTAGAACATTTTGGTTGCTGATCTAAAGAAATGTATCACTGCCAGCAAGTAGTTGGCTTCTGTAGTGTTCTGTGCTGTGAACGTGCCACGAATTTGTATGTCTCCCACTCTTGAGTTTTTGTAGAACAGTCCACGATAGTTTGAATGCACTAGATCATACTGTTCGTAATTGGCTGAATAAGTCGTGGTAATGTTTGGGGTGTAAGGGAATATCACTCCGTCTGTGCCCGAACCAGCCTTGAGAGGTGCTAGT
>Ga0181346_1000859_pt1 | contig 13371 bp, 7 predicted proteins | sample Su13VDMM15DN_FD_130100 | JGI IMG/M metagenome (GOLD analysis project Ga0181346, IMG submission 130100) | Freshwater viral communities from Lake Michigan, USA - Su13.VD.MM15.D.N | ecosystem: Environmental > Aquatic > Freshwater > Lake | place: USA: Michigan | collected 2013-07-15 | reverse complement strand
GGTCTGGTGGTAAATCCCCTTTCACATATCTGGCTATGCCAGCAGTATTGGATTTTGCGGTGAACCCTAATGAATGGGTGACGTTGTGGTCCAGAAGTGACCGTCCTTGGGATGGTGATGAGGACACCACACCCGACGCTGATGGCTTATATCAAAAGTGGGATGGTCCTACACTATTCCAACGTCGCTCAGAAGTAACCCCTAACACTTGGGCTACAGTGTATCAACAACAAGATGTTGAAGAAGATGCCATATTCCCAGCGTTATGTATTCAAGGTTCTGTTAACGGTATGCGTAAAACAGGTGTCATAAACTCTGACGCACCTGGACATCCTAAAGAAGGTAACTTTCGTATTGTTATGGGTATTGACCCTGCAATGGAAGGTGCAACAGCAGCAGTTGTTGTTGCCACAGAAATGACAACACGTAAACGTTATGTGTTAGATGCTTTAAATATGACAGAGCCCACCCCCCAAAAAATTAAAAACCTTATTGAGGATTGGACTATCAAGTACCAACCCAATGTTGTTGTTGTGGAGAAAAATGCCTTCCAATTATATCTTACCAAAGATGAACAGATACGTGACTTTCTCAGTTCAAGGGGAATACAGTTCCGTGAGCATTACACTGGAAATAACAAGTGGGACGTCGGCTTTGGCGTTGCATCGATGGCTAACCTCTTTGGAACGACTAATCAAAACAAATTTGTAAAAGGCTCAAACCTTATTGAACTTCCATCTTCAGAAAAATCTGAAGGTGTCAAAGCATTAGTTAACCAACTTATTGTCTGGAAACCAGATATGAGAAAACGTCAACCAACAGATTTAGTTATGGCTTTATGGTTCACAGAACTTGTTAACCGTGAATGGCTTGAAAGAAACAACAACGCAATAAAATTTATGCCAAACAAATGGGCAACTAAACGACAGTTAGATAGTCGTATAACAATTGACCTTGATGAACTGTACGCTTCACAACAATCTGAACAATTCTACGTCTAGAAGGAAAAATGGCACTTACCCCTGAACAAGTCTTTGACCGTGTAGCCGCGCTCAAGTATAGAAGTCAAGCCCGCGATACACGTATGGGTCAAATACTTGATGTACGTAGAGGCAACCTTGCTGACGTATATCCTGATATGTTCCCACCTGATGTTCCAAAGCCAATGATAGCAAACTTTGTTGACATTGCTGCACGTGACATTGCAGAACTTTTAGCACCACTACCATCTTTTAACTGTTCAGTTTACAACAGCACAAACGATAAGGCTCGTTCCTTTGCTGACAAACGTACACTTGTTGCAAACAACTATGTTCAACATTCACGTTTGCAAACACAAATGTACACAGGTGCTGACTGGTATGTTTCATACGGTTTCCTACCATTCGTTGTTGACCCAGATATGGAAGCAGGACTTCCACGCATACGCATAGATAACCCTCTAGGCGCATACCCAGAATTTGACCGTTTCGGTAGACTTATTTCTTACACTAAACGTTATATGAAAACAGTTGGTGAACTTGTTGCAGAGTTCCCAGAATACGAACGTGCAATACTTGGACCATACGGTAGAACCGAAGGTTCATACTCTGCACAACTAGAACTTATTCGTTACGAAGATGCAGACCAAATAATGTTATACATTCCTTCTCGTGAAAACACAATGCTTTCCTACACACCAAACCCAATTGGTGAAATGCTATCACGTGTAGCAGTCAGACCAGGTATTGACAGTGAACCACGTGGACAATTTGATGATGTTCTATGGGTACAACTAGCACGTGCACGTTTTTCAAGCCTAGCACTTGAAGCAGCAGAAAAATCTGTTCAAGCACCATTGGCTTTACCAAACGATGTACAAGAATTTTCTTTCGGACCTGATGCTGTAATCAGAAGCAGCAACCCTGCAGGCATTGGTCGTGTACAATACAATGTTCCCCCAGCAGTATTCACAGAGTCACAACTTTTACAATCAGAAATGCGCCTAGGTTCACGATATCCAGAAGGTCGTTCAGGCAACATAGACGCAAGCATAATCACAGGGCAAGGCGTACAGGCTTTGCTAGGCGCATTCGACACACAAATTAAAACAGGTCAACAAATCTTAGCAGAAACATTCCAAGAAGTAATGAAAGTATGTTTCCGTATGGATGAACTTATTTTTGATTTTGATAAAACAGTTAACGGTGTATCAGCAGGTGCACCATATGAAATCAAATACAAACCATCACGTGATATTAAAAAAGATTACAACATTGAAGTACGCTACGGTTTAATGTCAGGACTCGACCCAGGTCGAGCCTTAATATTTGCTTTACAAGCATTAGGTGCAAACCTAGTGTCAAGAGATTTTGTTATGCGTGAACTACCTTGGTCAATGAACGTGACCTCTGAAACTGAACGCATAGAAATTGAAAAACTAAGGGACTCACTCAACGGTTCTATCAATGCACTAACGCAAGCAATTCCACAAATGGCAGTTGGCGGACAAGACCCAACACCAATTGTTGAAAAAGTTGCACGTGTAATTGATTCAAGACGCAAGGGTATGGCAATAGAAGATGCAGTAATGCAAACCTTCGCGCCTGCACCTGCACCAGTCACCCCAGAAGGTGTGCCTCCAGTTGAGCAAACCGTCCCAAGTGCTCCTGCCGCAGCCCCTTCTGGGGCCTCTCCTGAAATGCAAGCCCAACCAGACTTAATGACATTGATGGCTGGAATAAGCGGAGCAGGTTCACCAGAAATGTCAGCAAGAGTTCAACGCCAACAAATAGTTTAAGGAAAACATATGTCAGAGAATAGGGATACTAAACCTGACTATGTTAAACAATTTCAAGAAGCATTAGATTCTTGGATACAAGATTTACACCCAATGGGTGGTATGGCAACAGGTATTGTAACCGTTGTAGAGATGATTAACTCAGATGGTAAATATTTTTTACACGTAATAGATGACGGTAAATCCCCAGTATGGAAACTTAAAGGGATGCTTGACGCAGCAGTATATGAAATTGACAATAAATATGTTGAAGAAGATGAGGATTAATGGCACAGCCAGTTAGAGTCGGCACAGGTGGAGACTATGGCGACCGAAAAGCCCAAATGGAGCAACAGATGGGCGCGGAAGTAGCAGGAGAAGCAATACCTGCAGCAACTTTTCCGTCAACAAACCTTATTGGTGGAATGAATGCACAACAATTACCACCAGTAACATCATTATCAGAACCAACACGATACCCAAATCAACCTGTAACTGATGGTGGTAACGCTGGTCCAGGTGCTGGTGTATCTGAATTACCTGTTCAAAACTCAATGAACCCACAGGATAATGTTGCTCTATTAGCACGCGCTATTTATAGTCAATATCCAACTCCACAAAATCGTAGAATCATTGAAGTTTTGAATAGGACTAACAGGTAATGGTTGGCAGAAACGCACAATTTTACGAAATACCAGATGTTGCATACAACTCTATTCCACGTCTAGCAACATCTGAAGTTAACAGAATTGCTTTAGAAGAATTAAAAACACGTCTTGACCCAACAACTGGGAAGATGATTTCAGATAACATTGCTGACCTGACAAAAAATATGCCAGGTTTATCATTAGACACAATTGTAAGTTCAGCATCAATGGGAATGAACTCAACAACACCAGGTATGCAAGGTCTTGCATCAGCAGATGGTCTTGCACAATTACAAAAAAGTAATGAAGAAATTGCTTCACTTAAAGATTCTGTTAAAGAAAAAGGTGGAGTAAGAGATTCTTTATACGGTTTATTTAAAGGATTTGTTCGTGGAGGATTTGCAACATTCAATGCACCAGTACAATACACTGAATCCTTAGCACGACGCGCATACGCTAGAGCACACGGTGAAACACCAACAACAAACCCTCTACCTTTTGCAAACCCTGATGTAACATTTAACCAACTATGGGCAGATTTTCTTGATGACGGTAAAGTAGATTCAGGTTCAGGTTTCTTTGTTGACCCAAACTCTTCAGTAGGTCGCGCACAAGCCGATGCTGCATCAGCATACGGTAAAATTAACGGCGAGGCTTTTACATTTGGTCGTTACGCAGCCAACGGTGTTGGCATTGACCCAAACACAAACGCTTACAATATTGTTTCAGGAACAATTGATGCTATCAAAACAATAGCATTAGACCCATCAACATATATTCCAGGTGGTGCATTACCTAAAGCACTTCGTGGTGTATCTAAAGCAGAAGAAGCACTCAAAGCAAGTGTTGGTTTTGCAACAAAAGTAGGAGAAGCAGATAAACTTCCTACAGTTGTATCACAAAGTTTAGATGAATTACAAAAAGCCTCAGAAACAGCAGGCGAAACAGCAGCAAACCTTGCAGAAGGTAGACTCTTTGCTAAAGGTAGAGAGATAGAAACTGCTGCATTTGAAGATTTAGATAAAGCAAGACTTGCTAACTATAAAGATGTTGAAACATTTGAGGATATTAAAGATACCTCTGCTGCTATTAATGGTAGCAAAACATTACAAAAGGCTTTTAGTCCACAAAACGTTGCAAAGATTGTTGAAAAAGTAAGTCAAGAGGACCCAGCAGTAGTATCAGCCACAGCAGGACGACTAAAGGCTGACACAGATAACGCTAAAACACTTTTTGATGGACAAATTTTTACAGATAACGCTATTGCCCCAATAACTACACGTAATCAAAACGTTGTATTTGGTGCACGTGGTGATAAAACACTACTTGTTGGTTGGAATGGGAAAGTAAAACCAAACCTTATTTCATTAACAGATAAAATTTACGACTTTCAATTTGGTGATGACCTTCTTAGTAAAGAAGGACTCACACTTACAGAATATTTATTTACTCGTTTTGGAGAAAACCTTAAATATACTAAAAGATATGATAAGGCTGTTAAAAAAGAAGTATTGCAATCAATGGAAACATTGCTTGCTAACCCTGAAGTAACATTTGGTGACGTATTTAAATACTTACACACAGAACTTGCTGATGATTTTGGTTTAGAATGGATTTTTTCATTAAAAAATGTAGGATTTGATGGAGTTCAAGGTGTTCGTTCTATCTGGGGTAAAGAAGGTGGGTTTGTTTACTTTAACCGTCCACAAATTGTTTATCGTTCAATACCATTAGACCAAATAGCATTAAAAGAAGTTGACTCAACAGTTCCATTTCTTGATGGGGCAACAGATGTTAAAAATCTTTTATCTGAAGCAAAACAAGTACGTGCTAATAGTCGTCTAGGCGTTAAAACTGCTGAAACAGTATACAAAGAACGTGCATCATTAGCCAATGAAACTAAAAAACTTGGCAAACAAGTTTCTAGAGATAAGAAAAACATTGTTACGCTTTCACAAAAGTATGAAGAAGCGTTAAAAACTGAAGCAGGACTAGCCGATTACCTAGACGAAGGTATGAAACTTGACCGCGATATGGCAGCAAAGTTCTTTTTAGGTAGCAAATCACAGATGCTTGCTAAAGTTATAGCAACATATGCTGGTAACCCTGAACGTATCTGGCGTTTGTTTGGTACAAAAATTGATTTTAACCTTGCACAAGAACTATCGTTAGCAAAAAGTCCTGAAGATGTTCTAAATAAACTTATTACATTCATTGGTAAGAACCCTGAAAAAGTAAGCGAACCGTTAAAGGTTGGTTTACTTGGTAATAGATATGTTGGAACTGTTGCACAGTTAGCAAAACTTGAAAAACAAGGCATTGCTATGCCAACTGTTGCACAACTTGACACTAAACTTATCAGAGTTGTTGAACGTTTATCTAAAGGATACGGACGTAACTTTAGAAACGTAGCAATATTACAACTAGATGACATTGATTCAGTTGCACGTGGTTTAGATGACTGGATGAAAATTGCTGGATACAGCGAAAAAGCCATAACAACAACATTAAATGGTTACGGTTTACTTAAAACAAACTCTGAACGTTCAAACTTTTTATTAACTAAACTAGACGAACTAATGAAAAATCTAGCAACCAGAGAAGGCTTAGACCCTGAAGTTGCAAAGAATCTAAACGTTCGTTCACTCATATTAAAACGTGACCGTGAAATAGCATCAAACTACTTTGTTGGTAGAGAAGCAGTTAACGGTTTACCTGAAGTATTTATGGCTAACGGTGTAAACCAAGCCATACCATTCCTTCCACATCAACTATTAGATGATGTGTTTATGCTGCCTTCATCTAAAGAATTACGTAAGGCTGTACTTAAAGCAAAAGAATTGAAAGTAAAACACGGAACAGCAGTAGCATCAGACTGGATTAACTCAGAGTTTGGTGACCGTTGGAGAAGCCTTCAACTTGCTTTTCGTGTATCATATGTTCTTCGAAACCTTGGAGAAATGCAAGTACGTCAGTACTTAGCAGGTCATAGCAGTATACTAAACCACCCACTTAGTTATATTGCTATGTCTATTTCTAACCCTAAAGGTAATGCTATGCAACGCCTTGCTTCAAAGATTTCAAAGTATGACAATAACGTATTTGGTAAAAACTTTAATTCCGAATTAACTGATGATATGGCTGACGAAGGTCTTGCTGCAATAGCAGAATATCAAACATTTATGACACGTCATATGTCACGCTTTGACCCACGTATCGCTAAAGTTGCATCACAAGTTTGGAAAGATATTAAGTATGGGGAGAAAGATTTCCATAGATACCTTGGTGAAGAACTTAGTCGTTTAAGCACAGACCCAATTATTCGCATAGTTGCTGGTGGTGTGCCAGAAAATTTTCTTGCAACACTTCCTAAAGGTATTAGCCGTGAAGATGCTATTGTTGAATACTTTAAAAACGGTCCAGGAAAAACACAGATTGACACAATGAAAGGTGTCAGTGTTGCTGATGATGCTGGAGTTAAACCATTTGAACGCATATTTGCAACGGATGATGGCTTACGTCAATACTTATTTGACCCAGAATACAGCGTATCTGCAGCAATTAAACTTGTTACTGGTAACAATACTGAACTTATACAATTATTGTCAAAGAAAAAAACAACTCTTGCCGATGGAACACTATTAGCATTACCTAAAGTTATGACTACAAATGCCAAAGGCATAAAGATTATTAACAAATCAGGTTTAAATAAATTTGGTGAAGAACTTGCTGCAGCAGATAGTAAGTTAAATATGAAGAACATTGTTACCAAAGGTAAGATTGAAGATAGTGTTATCACAGGTAAAGGTGCAATCGGTTCATACGATAAAGGTGTTGATTGGTTCTTTAAGAACTCTAACAGAATAGAAAACAAATTCTCTCTTGGACCTGAATACCGTATGCAGTATTGGGACTACGCAGCACGTTATGCTGGTTTACTTGGTGTAGAAGATTTACGTAAACTTAAACTTGAAGCAGATAAAAGCCTACTAACACTTAAAATAGGTGATGTTCCTATTACTTTAAGTAACAAAAAAGGTGTATATAAGACCATTGAAACTGCTCTTGCTAAGGCTGAAAAGAGTGGTGCTGCAGGAACTTTGTCACTTCGTGAAGTAGATAATATGGCAGCAGCCAGAGCAAGTGATGCTGTTAAAGAACTATTCTATGATGCCGCAAGACAAAAAAACTTTTTGTTTGCTTTACGTATTATCTTTCCATTTGCTAACGCACAATATAATACATTACAAAAATGGACTGAGTTAGCAGTACAAAATCCTGTTAAAGTATATCGTGCTGGACAACTATTACGTGGTTTACAGCAACCAGGTTCAAGTAATATTTACAATATTTTTGGTATGAATCACGATGACCAACAAGGTTTCTTATACAAAGATGATTCAACAGGTGAACTAACTTTTAAGTATCCTATTGCTGGAAGTTTACTTGGTAGTTTATTAAGCGCAGTTCCAGGTGCACCAGATGTTGAAGGCTTACAATTAAGTTCATCTTTTCAAAACTTAAACATTGCTTTCTCTGGTGTTAGCCCATTTGTTCCAGGATTTGGTCCAATGGCACAAATCCCTGTATCTATTTTAGAAATGGATAAAGGATTTGGAATACTACCTACTGCTATTAAAACATATATAACACCTTATGCTAAAACAGATTCATCAACATTAGATTATGTTCTTCCTGCTTGGATGAACAAATTAGTTGGCGGTCTTTTAAGTACTGATGCTACTCTTAAAACTGCACGCAAAACTGCACCTTGGGCTAACTACTTAGCATCAACAGGTGAGTATGGCGAAAACCCTTTTACTGACGAAGCAACAAAAAATAAACTATTCAAAGATGCTGCACGTATAGCAAGATGGGACCAAGTATTTACAGCATTGTTCCAATCAGTATTACCTTCTGCACCAAGAAAAGTTATTAACAACTTAGCCAAAGATGGCACATTTATGAGCCAAACAGCATTGTATCAAGCATTTGATTCTATCCGTACAGAAAAGTATCCAGATAGTTATGATGCTGCAGTCGTAGAGTTTGCTAATACTTTTGGTGTTAAAAACATTTTGTCAATTATGTCAGTTACTACTGGTGGACCAAGTAAACCAACTGAAGAAGCATATAGTTTCTTAGAGAAGTATGGCGAAAAAGCAGCAGCATACGCTGAAGGTCCTACAGATATTATTCCACTTCTTTTCCCTGGCGGAGAGTTCTCTAGAGAATACTTTAAGTTTCAATCAAATCGTCGTCGTGGTTTAAGCACAGAAGAATTAGAAGATGGTGCTACTCGTTTAGTTTACGAAGCAGCATTATCACAAATACGTCAATCACAAATTGATAACGAATATACTGATGACTGGTTCCAAGCACAACAACAACAGTTAAAGAATATGTTTGGTGGTGCTGAACCTATTGGTACAACAAGGGTTGGTACTAGACAAAATAAACTTGTTGAATTAAGAAAAGCAGTTGCTGACCCAATATTCAAAGATTCACCTATTTACAATGAAACCGTATTGTTTTTGTCAGCATATGACAATGCTATTGAACAAGCAAACAATCTTGGTTTTGCTAGTGAAGAACCATTAAAGTTAAAAGATTGGCAAGTTGAATCATTTAGAAATGATTTGAATAATCTTGCACAACAGTTAGTTACAAGTAATCCAAAGTTTAACATCCTTTTCCAATCAGTATTTGCTAAGAGTCTTGAGGTTAATAAATAGTGGCTAATGATATAATTGTTCCCCAACAATGGAACTCCCAAATTGGGGCATACCAAGATTACAATAGAACCAAAGAGCAATGGGTTCCTGGTACAGTTTACCCTGCTGGTTCAGTCTTTTCGCCTACTATTAAAAAACAAATTGGCGATGCTTTTAAGAGAGCAACAACAAGTTCTACTGGTGGGCAAAACCCATTACAGTATGTTGTTCCAACAAAATATGATGAAAGAACTGGAACTTATGTTGTTGCAGAAGAGTTAATAAAGAAAACTCCAACACCAACGATAACTCCTCCTCCTGCTCAACCAACGTTTCAATACAATACAGGTGGAACTGGTTATCAACCTAATCCTTTTCCTTATGTTTATACTGGAGAAGAACAAGGTTTAACACAAAATCAAGTTGCTTACGCTAAATATGGTAAGATGACAATTGAAGAATTTCAAAATCAAGTTTTTCCTGAAGTTGTTAAAATGCAAAACAATGGTGAACTTAATAACTTTATTAAAAGTTTATCATTAGGTAACTTTTATGGTACTGAAAAAAACATTAACTTCATAGCAGATAAAAAGTTTTATACTGCATATCAAGCAGCATATAATGAAGCAGCGTATCAAGTTAACCCTCAACTTAGAAACCGTACTATTACTGACTACGTTAAACTTAGGGCAGGCATTACCCCTAGTGGCACAGGCGCAGGTTCAGGCAATGTTTTATCAAGCATATCTAAAGCAATTAACTTAACTGATTTAAACGATGCTGTGCTTATGATTGACAATGCTTACAAAATTAACTTTGGTAGAGCAGCAACCTCTCAAGAAAAAGATGGCTTCATTAGTCGTTTTCGTAACTTTGAAAAAAGTCAACCAACTGTTACAAAAACTTATGCTGATGGCACAACCATTACCGAGGGTGGTTTAAGTGCTATTGAGAAAGCAAGTTTCTTACAACAAGAAATTGCTAAAAAAATTGATATAACTAAAGAGCGTACAGGTACTGTTGATAGTATTGCTGATGAACTTGAATCTTTAGCAAAACTTAATGGTATAAATAAACTTTCTAACACAGAATTACAAAACGCTGTTGTTAGTATTCTTTCTGAATCAGATGCTACTATTAGAGAACAAAAGAAAAAAGAAATTATTCAAGGTTTCCGTGAAAACTCAGCAAAGATTTATCTTGGTGTTGCTGATGATTTAAAGGCTGGAAAAGATTTAGATACTTTTACTGGTAGATACAAATATTTTATGAGTACAATTCTTGGTAGAAACGCTGACGCTATTCCAAATGATGACCCATTACTTGTTTCAGCATTGAACATTAAAGATGGTTCAAATTATCGTGTTGCTAATGATAACGAATTTACTAAAATACTTTATGGCACTAAAGAGTGGCAAAAGTCTGCTGATGGTCAACGTAAATATAAAGATTTATTCTCCGCTTTTGATACCAAATTACAATTAGGAAATCGTTAAATGGCTAAAACCCCAAACCCTCCTTCCAAGGTACAACAAGCAGTTGCTACCAATAAAGCAGCACAGCAAGCAAGAACTACTCGTATTGCTGAAACTGCTGCTACCCTTGCTGCTAATGCTGCTAAAGCAAAGGCTGCTGCAGATGCTGCTGCAGATGCTGCTAAGAAAAAGGCTCTTGCAAATGCGCTACTTGCTAAAAATAAACCACCTCTTATTCCTGTTAAAACTGAAACTGGTAGTTATGAATACACTGATGATGCAGGTAATACATATAAAATAATAACTTACTCTGATGGGTCATCAGTAAAAAGTCTTGTTAGTTCGGGTGTTTCTGCTAAGCCTGAAGATTATACTTCTCAACGTGAAGCCTTAAAGGCTGCTTTAACATCAAAGGGTTTGAATCAAACATTTGTTAATGAAGTTGACAATCTTGCTTTAGGGTTATTATCAGAATATCAAGGTGATGCTGAAGCAGTTGCAAACGTTATTTTATTTAATAATGAAATAACAGTTAACGGTGTTAAACAACAATCACCTTTTGCTAAGTATTATGGTAAATATAATGATGCTTTAACTAAGGCTAATCGTGCAACTTTAAGCCCAGCAGAGATTGTTAACAATGTAGTTCAGTATGAAAAAATATTAAAGAACGTACCAGGTTTACCTGCAACATTTTACTCTGATGAAAAAATAACACAGTATTTTGTTAACGATATTTCTCCAACTGAATTAACTAAAAGAGTTAATGATGCTCAGGCTCGTGTTGCTGCTGCAGACCCACAATTTAAAGCAACAATTAAAGCATATTATGGTATGGATGATACAGAGATTTTAGGGTTTGTTCTTGACCCAACTATTGGCCAAGCAGAACTTGCTAAACGTCAAACTGCTACAGCACTTGGTGCTTCTGCTGCTAGGTCTAATGTTTCTGTTTCACGTCAACGTGCTGAGGAACTTGCTTCACTTGGTATCACAGAAACTGCAGCAAATATTGGATACGGTCAAATTTCTAAAAACTTAGAAACATCACAAAAACTTTCAAGTATATATAATGAAGATATAACAGGTTTACAAACACAACTTGAGCAAGAACAGTTCCTTGGTTTGGCTTCACAGAAGCGTAAAAAACTTATGGAACAAGAACAGGCATCCTTTGCTGGTAGAGCAGGGATTGCAAATGTTTCTCTTGCACAGAAAACGGCTGGAACTTTCTAGCCACACATAGACCACAACAGGATTGACCAGCCCCTGTGTGCGGAAAGTCTGGTAGCAAAAGCCAAACACATTTCCCCAAATATGTTTGAGGTTTGCGATAACAAAATGATGGGAGCGTTGCTATGAGCAACAACAATCAAGATAACTGGGATGACGATGACGAGGATTTAGATTTAGAAGATACTCGTACCGTTGATACTGACCTTGTGAAACAACTTCGCAAGGCTGAAAGAATGAAAGAAAAACGCATCAAAGAACTTGAAGCGGAACTTACTAATTTCAGAACAAGTCAACGTGAAAGCATCATCTCACAAGTTTTGGAATCTAGGGGCGTTAATCCAAAGGTAGCCAAATTTATTCCTCAAGACATTGAGCCGTCAGCATCCGCTGTCGAGTCTTGGGTACAAGAATATGGTGATGTATTTGGTATACAACAAGAACAATCTAATAACGAACAGGCATCTAGTTTGGCTGCACTTCGTCAGATTGATTCGGTTGTTTCTAACGCTCAAACCCCTGCTGGCACAAGTGATATGGCTTTGAAAATTCAGAACGCAAGTGAAGAAGAACTCATTGCTATGATTCATAATGCTGGTGGTGGATACGGCTCATAACTATAACCAAAGGAAAAAGTAAATGGCAAATACATTCACTTCTACTGACTCTGGTTCGCTCGGTACATCTCTTGTTGTACAGGCTTACGATAAGTTAGTAGAATTTGCGTTACGTTCAACCCCGATGCTTCGCTCCGTAGCGGACAAGCGTCCAGTTAACGTAACATCTCCAGGTACATCTGTAACTTTTCAAATTTACAATGACTTGGCAGTTGCAACAACCGCATTAACAGAAACAACTGACCCAGATGCCGTAGGAATCCCTTCAACATCATCTGTATCAGTTACTTTGAACGAATACGGTAACGTTGCATTAGTAACACGTAAGTTACAATTAACATCTTTAACAGATGTTGACCCAGGTATTGCAAACATCCTTGCATTCAATATGGCTGATTCAATCGATGATGTAGTTCAAACTACTCTCAACGGTGGAACCAACATTCGTTATGCAACAGGTGGAGCATCTGACCCAACTTCACGTGCTACAGTTGCAGCAGAAGATATTATTTCTGCAGCAGATATTCGTTTTGCTATTGCAAAACTTCGTGCAAATAAAGCAATTGCTCGTAAGGGTAACCTATACTGGTGTGCAATACATCCAGAAGTTTCACACGACCTTCGTGCGGAATCAGGTTCTGGCTCTTGGAGATTGCCTCACGAATATAACTCAAATGATAACATTTGGGCTGGCGAAATTGGCCAATTCGAAGGTGCTTACTTCATTGAATCAGCACGTATGACTAATGATAAATCAGGTGCAGACCAATCAGCATTAGCAACTGCTTCAGCAGTTAGCGGTGTGTCTGGTGCATTTACTATCGTTGCAGCAAATGCTGCTTTCGGTGGTAACGCTAAAGTTGGAGATAAAATCTCTGGCACCAACGTTGGTACAAGTGCAAAGATTACAGCAATTTCCGTAGGAGC
>Ga0181346_1000858_pt1 | contig 13371 bp, 13 predicted proteins | sample Su13VDMM15DN_FD_130100 | JGI IMG/M metagenome (GOLD analysis project Ga0181346, IMG submission 130100) | Freshwater viral communities from Lake Michigan, USA - Su13.VD.MM15.D.N | ecosystem: Environmental > Aquatic > Freshwater > Lake | place: USA: Michigan | collected 2013-07-15 | reverse complement strand
GACCGTTTTGATGTAATCATCATCCGAATGGATGACGCCTGGTTTCAGCGTCATCAGCAGCATGGCGCAACTGGAGCTAAAGCATGTGCGGTTTGCATCGCGGTAATTATCCCGCTGCGACTGATATGGTACTGGCAGCGGGTTTGATTGCTTGCCAGCTTGACTCCAAACGCTAAACCATGGGCGATTGCGGCGCATGGCAACGTCATAACCATTGACGCGAATGTCTTGCTCCAGTTCAGCGATCGCTGCAAGCTGGTGCGGTAGGTTGCGGTTATTGCGAAAAAGCTGATCAAGCGTGATCGGGCTTGTATTGGTCATCGCTTGACGAGAGGCGATACCACACCAGCAAGGATCTCGATGGCCCGGTAGAGTTTCACAGCCATCCTGCTGTACTTGCTTAAATACTCGTTGTCCTTGGGCGTCGGTGTCAGGTTGACGATGGCTAGTGCTGCGCCATGCACGGCAACGGCAACGGCAATGTATTCAGCAATCCGGTCCATTTCAGGATTCGCGGTGTGCTTCTAGCTTAGCAATGCGCTGCTCTGCTGTCCCAAGACGACCAAACAGCTCATGGCGATCAGATCGCATGTCTTCACGGATGGCTGTAAGTTCTGTCGCAATGTGCTCAACGCCAGCACTGAGCCTAACGATAGCGATATTGGCCCTTTCGTCTTCGGTGCCACGGGCAGTGATCCACCGCGATGCAGTGCCACCAACGCCGCCAAGCAGCAGGCAAGCAAGACCAACGATCAGATTCTCAACCATGACCAGTGGTGCAGCAAGGTGCATCTTGCCATTATTTTAGCTAATCAGTCAGGATCGGTGCGCTGATCGTAAAGCCGCGCTTGCTGTCGATTACCTCTAGGCCCTGCTGCGGGCGCTCTGGCGGGAACCCTAATTTTAGGCCATATGCCGTGGGACCAATCAAACTGCCGTTTACGGTCCAGCTAGAGCCATGCGTAAGCGTATGGAAGTGACCCAGGAAAGTATGGTCTGCCCTGATGCCTACATCCTGGCGATAGATGTATTTGGTGAGCGGTACAGTAATACCACCAACACCACCAGCATATTTGATTGCATCGCCGTGCATGAATCTGAGTTTTTTGCCTAGTACATCCATGTAAAGCGTATTGCCATTTGAAATAATAAACTCAACCTGTGAATTACCGTTGTAATGGCGCCGCAAACTTTGATACATCAACCATTCGTAGCTGGTAGCGTGTGCATTATCTGCTTGCATCTTTATGGTTGTTCTGCCGTGGTTGCCGTAGCAGCATGGAACCAGAATCTTACTGAAGCCACCATTGGCTAGCAGGTAATCAATGCCACGAACAATTGCTTTCTCGCATTCGATAATCTGCTGCGTAGGTGACAGCTCCTGCAACTGGATCTGTTCTGGATGCAACCAATTATCAATTAAGTCACCGCCTAGGAACACAACCATTTTGTCTATGGTGCTGGTTGATCGCAACATAGCGATTACCTTTAGCGCATTCTTAAATAACGCTACTGTGCGAGCATGAAATGTGTCAACGTCATAGGCATTAAGATCATTTACTGTTTCAGGTTTTACTACAGCACCGCAATGCCAATCGGTACAAAGTAGCACTGGTACTGCTTCATTGCGGTCAATGTTGCTAGATCGCTCAATGGCCGCCATCGGTTCAATGGTCTTGATATCAAGCGCAACTGCAAGCCGTTCCTGTAGGCTCTCGACATGCGTTAGTAATCGTTCCTTTTCAGTTGATTGTGTTTTTACCTCATTGCGTAACTTACGGATTTCAACTTGCAGGTTAATTAGATCATTCGTGCTTTGGTTTTTACCATTAGGGCACATCCCTGGCTTGCAGAATAACTGCCCGCTTTCATCGCGCAGCAAATCCGCCAGCGGTAATTTCTCGCGGCATCTCCGAAATCGGCGGCAGGCATGAAGCTCGTTTGATGCTTCCATGCCATTAGTTTAATTGCTTTAGGCCCACGGCACACCAGCCGCCTTGGTAGGAGCGGCCTGCTCATCCAGTTGCGCTTGCAGTGCTGCTTCGATCGCAGGCACGTCCAGCTTGTCCTGCGTCCAGCCGATGACGATCTCAGGGGTGAGCGAAGCGTACGGGATCACGTCGCCTTCGGGCTGCTCCAGGCCGATGCTGCCGTAGGCGGAGCTGGCGTAGGTGCCGTCGTTGGCGGCAACGGTCCAGTGGACGACGTAGACGATGCCGTCAATCGTGTGGCGTTCGAGGTTGGCGATGGCCCAGGTGTAGGTGGTCATGGTGGTGTGGTGGTGGTGGGTAGTGGCGTTGACTACGCTGCTTCCAGGGCAGCAACGCGGGCTCGAAGCTGTTGGATTTCAGCAACAAGGTCGGCAATAACTTCAGGGGTGCTTGCTTGCATCGCCTGGTACACAGGCTTTCCGTCAGCATCTACTGCATCTTTTTCGCCTGTAACGCTATTTGCGTAAACTGTTTGAAATTCGTGAGCCAAGAAACCACGGGATTGTTCACCGTTTTCTTTCCACTGGAAGTCAATTGGTTTAAGAGCGTCAATCCGTTCGCCTTGCCCTGTTACAGAACCAACAATAGTTTTTAGGCGATAATCAGAAGTCGTGTTGTAAACAACTGCTGATGTTGCACCTACCCGCGTAACCGAACCGATTGCAGTTCCACTAAGTGCAAATGCAAGAAAAGTAGTACTAGCGGTATTTGCGGTTTCATTTAAAATTGCGCCGTTTTCAGTGTTCCCGGCAAACTGCGACAAAAACTTGCTTGATAGAACAGCAGAAGTATGCCCAACCAAGACCTTCCCATCGCTCAAAATCCTCATCCGCTCCGTAGGACTAGCGTTTGCCGTACCGTCATTAGTGGAAAACACTAGGCGGCCTGGCATTACGTTGGCGCCGGGGTCGCCGCCAACGGCTGCGCTAATTTCTGCTGCAGTTACAAAATTAGTGCCATCAGCACCCCTAAATTGCAAGTAACCTAGTGTATCACCAGAAATAACACTGGTCATGTTGCTGTCTGTACTACCGCGAGATTTGTTAAGATCAATAATTGGAGCTGGAGCAGAACTTGCCCCGGCATAAGTTGTTGAGTTAATGCCAGAATAATCACCACCAGTAGCTACGGAAGCGATCTTTTGACCTGATCTAATATGAACAGTGCTACTAGCCGTGCCAACTAAGAGCCTGCCGGAGCTGTCGATGCGGGCGCGCTCTCCAACACTATCACTCCATACATGAGAAGAGGCAAAACTGTTTAGCGGAACATATGCAGAAGTAGATCTGTTGTAGCTAAGAAACTCATTATAAGTGGAATATGGGGTAACCTCAAGACCGACAGCATTGCTGTTGGAAATGGTTAACTTTCCTTGGGGCGCAGTAGAGCCAATCCCTACGTTGCCTCCAGAGGTTATAACCATCCTCTGCAAGCCAGTCGTGGATGTAGTTGTTGCCGCAGTAACAAAATTTATTTCAGTAGCGTCGTAAATACCACTTGCTCCGCCCCCAAGCCACAATTTGCTTGTAGACGCTTCGCTATCTAAATGCATCATGCCTATATTTTTACTTGCATTTGAATAATTTGCCGCTCCTATTACTGCAAATTTTCTGGTATTTAAAGTTCTGCTAGTAAGATTACCTATGTCCGCTCCTAGTTTTAATGTTAAAACATCATTACCACTTGTTCCTCCTGCATAAGAAACATCTAAAGCAGAGGTAGGCCCAGAAGTCCCCAGACCTAGTCGCCCACTGGAGTCCATAACGGCACTGTTAGCCGGTGCGCTTGGGTTGACGCTAACCGCTGGTGATACACCGGCAGAACCAGCACCCTTGATTTCAAACGTACCATCGGCGCGGAGGCGCATGCGCTCGGTGTTATTCGTGATGAACGAGAAGTCGTGGTTGGATTCCGAACCGATATAAGGTGCCGCAGAAGTATCTCTATCTGCACCAAGCTGAATAATTTTGCCTGTCCCAGTCTTTTCAAGCCGTATCCGTGATGCCAGATTTCCCGAGCCGGCGACATCTAACGCGACCGTAGGAACAGCAACGCCAATACCAACCTGCCCACTCGCGTCAACAAACAACCGCCCCGTGCCACCAGTGCTGATGGCTAGTTGGTCTGTGCCTGGGGAATAGATGCCTGGTTTGTAGGTGGTGCCAGTGCCAACTTGAATGCCGGTGGCGGTGACAGTACCAGCGGGAACAACCAATGCACCTGTCATGGTGTCGCCAGCCTTCAGCACGTTGGAAGATGCCGCTCCAGTCAGCGCTGCGGTGATGGTGCCTGCGGTGAAGTTGCCCGACGGATCACGCGCCACGATCGCGCTTAACGTGTTGATGCTCGCGGCTGTGGTGGCTGAGTTGCTGACCTTGCCTGCCGTGCTGATGGTCGCTAACTTAGTGTCAACGATAGCTGCACTTGCATTCACATCAGCATCAACAATAACCCCAGCAGCAATAGCGGTTGCATTGCCAACGCTGGTAACATCACCGGTTAGGTTGGCGTTGGTGGTAACAGTTGAAGCATTACCGGTTAGGGATGCCGTAATCGTACCAGCACTGAAGTTACCACTAGCATCCCTGGCAACTATTGCCGATGCAGTGTTAGCGTTGGTTGCAGTAGTAGCAGAGTTGCTGACCTTGCCAGCCGTTGCGATGGTGGCAAGCTTGGTGTCAACGATGCCCGCCGATGCGTTGATGTCTGCGTTAACGATCACACCGGCAGCAATCGCAGTCACACCCGTGCTGCTTATCGTTACATCACCTGTGACTGCCGTGCTGGTCGCTACGTTAGCCGCGCTGCCAAGTACGATGTTCCCGCTGGTCAGCGTAGCCAGCTTGCTGTAGGCGATTGCCGCCGCCGCTGCAATGTCTGCATTGACGATCGGGTAGGTGCCGCCGATCGCGTACACCAGGCTGGTCCAGGCGGTGGACCCGGTGCCGACCTTCCATTTCTTCGTATCGGACTCGATGCCGATCTCACCCGCCAGCAGCGTTGTGTTCTGAGCTGTCCAGTTTGCAGCGGTGTCGTACCGCTGCTTCATCAATGCCGATAGGTTGATGCTCATGATGCTCCTGAGGGGCTGATGGTGTAGTCACGCGCAGGCGATGCCGCTGCTGCGCCAGCATCTAATAGGTACAGTCTATCAGGGCTGGCTGCTGCTAGGCCAGCGTCAAATACTAAGTCGCCCGTATTGATCGGAACGGATTCCAAGTCAACGTTAACCGTAAAGCGATCAAACGAAACATCTGTTATTGTTACCTCAGATGAATATTTCCAAGCAAAATCACTTAGCAGTGGCACTGGTGGTGTTACAAAATCACCCCATACCTCAGCCGATAGGAAGAAGATCTCAAACGTACCATTTTGGCCGATATAATGATCTTTGATTAAATCCATATTAGCTTCCGTCAAGTATTCATATGTCAGGCTTAACGTCTGCGCAATACGGCGATTGCCGCGCCTAAATGCAGTTGCCCTACCGCTCAGGCTGGTTACAATTACAGCCGGTAAGCTGCCGGGAACATAAAGCCTAGAATTTGGTGCAATTGATGGAAAGGTTGCCATGGTTAAACGATCACACTTTCTAAGTTTATTTGTATGCTAAACCGATTTACCCCTACTGGCGCAATGGTAAATGACCCAGCATAACGCCATTCGTAATCAACGCTACTGATTGGTCGGGTAGTATAGCCACCCCATACTATAGCTGGCAACGTAAATGGTATGATGCTACCTTCCTGCCCATCGTAGTGATCGTATATCGAATATAATTCAGATTCTGTTATTGCATTAAATGACATTGATAACTTTTGCTGTACGCGTTTTGTACCTTGCAGAAATCTTACATTAGCTCCGCTAGGGGCAGCGTACTCTAACTGCGGTGCATTACCTAGGCTTATGGACCTAGTATTTGGCTTTATCGAAGGAAATTCAGCCATCAGATTATGCGGAAAGAATCATTGACCATTGAGTCAATAATCGATGAAACATCACCAGCAGTGACGGGGAAATGCTCAGCCTCTATTGTACTGCGTCCTTCTGCATTGAAAGTAATGCTGCTGATTTGATACCATTCAATTTCAGACCGGTCATCACCGGCTGATGAAATACGCTGCCGATCAACTTTAATAATATCAGTTGGTATAAGCCCTGTAACAATCAATGCAGTTTCAAAACTGATTGTATGTGTTGACTTTCTGCGCTTTGCCAACTCATATCCTGCATATGTAGTAGCGTGGTTTTGGGATGTGCAGAAATCAGTCATATCAAACTGCTCAACCGGTGCATCTAATGCGGTAGTGTCATAAGATACTTGTATGGTGCGCTGAATGCCAATTTCGCTAGGGTTTGCTTCGCGGTAAAGCATCACTGCAATAAAATCTTGGCGGTCTGTTATAGGGTAAAATGACTTATTGAAACTGCCTGGTAGTATTTCATCTTCAGTAAATGTTGCGGCTGGCGTCAATGCTGTTTCATCTAGCTCATTGCCATCTAATGGCAGCAACGGTTCAAGGCGATACTGACCACCAACTGATAAAAACGAAAGCAAGAAATATGATGCTAATTGAGATAGTAGATCAATGATATTAACAGAATCCTCCAACACGCCATTAAAGAAGAACTGATATTGATTGCAAAATGCAACAATGCTGGCAAAGTTACCAATATAGATTGGTGATGCAATATCTGCCGTATCAGCACCATCAGCACGCTTGTATATTGTAAACAAGTACATCGCCAGGTCAACAAATTGATTGCTGGCACCGCGTGGATAAACACCACCAACTAAACCGCCGCTGTAAAGGTCAACTTTAATGCCTTGCTCGTAGTAGATAAAAAGCTGTTTAGTTGTTGTAGGATATGATCCTTCAGACGGTGGCTCATAAATGTCGCCCTCAACCCGCAGGAATGTAATGTCTGCATATGCCGAGTTATCGGCGCCTGGTGTCAGTGGTAGGTAAAGATTACCGCTAGTAGTAAGTGATGTGCCAGCCGTATAAGTGAAACTATTTGCATTGGGTACTGTCGCAACGGTGTAAGTACCTTCAACGCCGTTGCCACTAGTGATTTCAACGTAAACAGTATTAGTTACAATTAGCCCGTGTGCTGTAGCTGTAACTGTTACGGTTGTTCCAGATTGTGAATATGTACCAGTTAAGAAATTATAAGGGCTTTCAATGTTTTCTTGTTGCACACCGTATAGCGTGCCGGTGCTTGCGGGCAATGCTGGATTGAACTGAGTATTTACTGCTGTAATCGTGAATTGTATTACCAGCCTTGCGCCTGCTGGTATGCCTAGAAATCCAGGGCCTAATGGTGCTTGCGTTCCAAAGTCATCAATTGTTCCTACGGTAAAACCACCGCCAGTTGCTGGATTGTAATTTATTATTGCCACATCTGTGGGGTCCAATCCTAGATAAGCCAAATATGCCGATGTGATATCTGCGCCATTATCTGAATTAAAAGCATACATATCATTAAAGGTAAGTTCAATGACTGTATTGCTTGTACTCCCTATTCCTCTAGTAATAAACCTAGTAGTATAGTAATTGGATGGATTATAGGAATAAGTATAAACGGCTCCAACTTCTGCTTTCTGTAATTGCGATAAATACGAATACGTTTCAACGCCACAGAATAATGTGCCACCACCAATAGGGCAGGTATCAGGTGCTGCTGCAATTTCAGCAGCAGTAGCATAATCATGCTGCAATGTAATTGCCTGATCGTCAATAAATGCTAATGATCGCGGCCCAGCCCATGCGCGATATTTTACGGGAGTGCTAACAATTTCCCCTTGGCTGATTGCATACAAAAAGCTACCAACGAATAATTTAGTGCCAGCTTTCACAAGTGACGGCTGCACCCATACGCCGCCGATGTTACTAACGCGCTTGCCAAATACAATTGGTATTGTTTCACCTGGTGTTGCAAGCTGCTGCTTTTTATCAATATCAGCCGATGGCTTCTTACCAGTCAGCAGTGAATCATCAAGTTTTCTTGCGGCACGGGCAGGCGGTGCCTTAGGTTGCGGCGCGGCTTTGAATGTTTGTGATTGTCCCCTTGAGCTGTATTGTACCCTAGCTTCAAATGCTGCTTTGCGTGCCTGGTATTCTATATACGCAATTTGATACCTTACAAAACTTACTGCTGTTCCACCTTTGCCAAAATAAAAGTCACTTTTTAATGATAGCGCTGTTTGCCGTATTTTTTCTGCAATATAATTACTTTCAGGAGGCTGGTACTCAAAAAGATCGCTATCTGGTGCAGAATAAGTAGGCTTTTTCATTGTCCTATAAACCTCCCGATTAGGTTTGATGCAATCTTACGGCTTGGCACTTGCCCTTTTTGTTTATCAATTGACGGGTTAATTGTCCAGCTTATTGCTATGTCGTCTATTCCGGCAACTTCAATACTGCCGATATATCGACTAATCACCTCAGCACTAGCGGGATCAATTGAATCAAACCCAGCATCTTGGATCACAAGCGATGCAATTACAAGCGTATCACCGTTTATCGCCTGTTCGGTTAGATCAACGATATAACCAATAGCAGCGGCATCAACTTGGAAATCATTAACTGACTCAGCAGTTGTAGATCCAAATCCATCTGCATTAAATGCCAGAAATGGGTAAGTCCCATCAATGTCGGTATCAATCACCAGCGTTTGCGGCACTTGATAAAAATTTTGCCATTTCGCTGTAGGTGATCGCTTGCCTGTTATCGGATCGCGCACGTTAGTGCGGTCTGCGTAGTATTCCAAAAAGCACATAATGTCGTAATTCATGAAATACCTGCCGCTCTCCGAGCGCTGCTATCATTGCGGATCATGTTAAACGTTTGCCGTACACCTGATTGTACAGCACGCGCCATGTCTTGTGTTGTAACGTAGTTTGCGCCATCCATTTGCGTTACAGGCCCTGTTTGGATATTGATCGCAGGTGCCCTGCTGCCACCGCCACTGCTGTTGCTAGGTGCGGATAGGTAGCTAGCCGCTGATGATGCAGTTTTAGATTGCGGTGCAAATTTAGATTGCACTGCTGAATTACCACGCATACCGGACAGGTAATTACTAGCAAAATTTGCTGCTTTGCGTGCTGGCACGACATACTCAGGGCCCTTTTCACCGATTATTGCATTAGTTGCTTTTGAAACAAAACCGCCTTTAGCGTAATATGCAACAATTCTAGATGGTTCTGGATTGGCCGCTGCATTCATAGCTGCTTGAGCCATGCTTGCTGCGCTATTGGAAGTATTAATATCATAAAATCCGCCATTGCTATATGTAGCAGATTTGGATGTAGCGGTGCTGGTTGAAGATACTGGTACATTTTGCATTTGATTCTGATAGGCCAATGCTCGTTGCATAGCGCTAGCTGCATTATTTGCATTTACTGCGACGTTGCCCATTGCACCAGATAACGCTTGCGCTTGGCCAACACCAGACGCAAGACCATTGGATAGGCTTACTGCATTTCGCTGCGACATGCCGATATTGTCACTTGTTAGCTTGCTTTCAAGTGTCATCTTCGCTTGTACTGTTTTGGTGTCATACACTGCCCTAGCCGTTTGTTCTTGATATGTTGCGGTTTGTTTTGTTAAATCTAAATTTTGCTGCGCCAACTTAATTGCTTCGCGTTGGCTGGCCAACGCTTCATTCATTTTTGCAATAATTTTGTCTTCATTTTTTGAATCTTTAAGCGCTTGTAATTTGCCTTCTGCATCAATTTCTTGGTATTTGAGTTTTAAGATGCCAATAGCAAGCTCTTGTTTTTGCTGATCCAGTTTAATGGCTTCTAGCGCCATGTTATATTCAATTTGCGCAGCTTGCATCTGCTGCTGGAACATTTTAACGGCAATATCAGCACGCTGCTGCGCTGTAGTTGCTAGGCTCATCTCACGCTCTAGCTGTACGCCTTTGAGGTTATTTAATGCTTGCTCTGCGCCGTAACGTGCCTGCGTGATGGTATTACCGCGCTCCAATGCAGCAACCTGACTTTCAATTGCCATCCTGCCGGCTGTTGCTTGATCTTTTGCTGCTGATAATCCTGCCGCTAATTCTGCTGCTTCAGCAGCAGCCGCTGCAAGGTTGCCAGGCATTCCATGGCTTGCATTAGCTAGCTCAACTGCTTTTTTGGTGGCAGCATCTTGCTTGGCGGTGTATTTATCTACTTCAGCGCCCGCTTTTATAAAATAACCCGTTAACAGATTTCCTGTAGCCGTTGCTTTTTCTATAACCATACCTATGGCTTTAAACGCGGGTATAAATCTTTGCAGAACGTCTAAAATCGTAGGCAATTGCGCCAATCTATCAACAGCAAATCCAACTGTTGGGCCTATCAACTGAATGGCCGCTACGGTTAGGCGTATGCCAGTGATTAATGCACCCGTCCATGTTTTTGCAATCCCTGACACATCAAGTTTTTTTATTAGCGGTTCCAGCACAACACCCACTACGCCAAAAGCCATTGCCACTCTTGTTGAAGCTGGTAATACTGAAAGCAACTGCTCGTTGACATATTTAAGAAAATTAGCAGCTTTTTCTGCCGCCGTGCCAATTAATGACAATCCTACCGTGTAGACAGGTGTAGCCATATTGCCAAGTTGTACAGATGCCTCTTGCGTATTACGACTAAGTTCCTGCATTGCGATCTGCGCAGGTGTCATGTATTTGGTTAGGTCACCTGCGCTTTTTTGTGCTTCTTGTAATGCTCTGACGACAACCTCGCCAGATATTTTACCGTCTGCTGCCATGCCGCGTAATGCATTTTGGCTGACATTTAGCTCATTTGCTACTAGCCCTAGGATGCCCGGCATGGATTCTGCCATGCGGTTAAATTCATCACCACGCAGCACGCCAGATCCTAGGGCCTGCGCAAGTTGCGTAAATACTGAACTTGATTCAGTTGCTGTTAAACCTGCTTGTTTTGCAACAACATTAAACCCTTCATATACGCTATTAATTTCACTTAATCCAAAACCCAAAGGCCGCAATCTAGCGTAAACGTCACCAATAGCAGATGATGCTTCAGTTTGCGTTAGGCCAAACTTCTTCGATGCGCTTGTAGCTAGTGCCAACACTTGTGTCTGCTCACCGTAAGCACTGCTTAATGCCTTGATGCGTTGCTCTGCGCCAGCACGGTCAAATGCATCGCTGGTTACCTTTTGAAACGCTGCAACTGCTGTAGTTAAGGTAAGCAGCGGCCCCAACGCGCTTGCAAACGCTCCGCCAAGGCCGGCGCCAGCACCGGCTGATTTTGCTTTTACTTGGTCAAAAGATCCATTAAGATCTTTGACCTTTGCTTTTATTGCATCAAGAATTGCCTGCGCATTTTTTGCGTCAATGTTGATCGCAACATTAGCAACGACAGACACGGTGCAACCTCCCTATGGCAACAGTCTAGCGGGGCTTGCTGCCTTCTTCATGCTGGAGCATGTAGTAAGCATTCCAGATCATCAGCTCTTCTTCGGTCATGCGGTCGCATAATTCCATTAGCGTATAACCAAGATCCTGCGCTAGCCGCAACAGGAGCCTAAGCATATTATCACGCTTAAGCTCCGCTTTTAGTTTTTTGGGTCTGCTTCTTCTTCGTTGGTGAGTACAGCAAGGATCAACTTTTGTACATCCTCATCACGTACCTCATTTTTTAGTTCCGCAATCTCACCAGATTGAAACAACCGCTGGCCGTTTTCATCTTGTGCCTTAAGAAGCATTACCTGCATAGCAAATGCCATTGCTTCATCGGTGCCGGCATTAGTGCGAGCTTTTTCACGATCCGCCATCGTAAGCGGTGCGCAGTAAAACTCAAACGTAGTACCATCAGTTAATTCAACTGATTTCTTGACCGGTACTAGATTGGCTGCTTTCTTAAGCCGATCAAGTGCGCGGATTGGGGAAGCCATTGGATTTCTGTAATCGCAGATGTAGTATAGACCATAAAAAGGCCCCAGCGCAAGCCAGGGCCTTAATCAAATCAAGCCGATTTCGAGAAGTCGAAAGTAGGCGTACCAGCAGGCAGGAAGGCAACCTCTACCATTTGCGCGTCATCAGGGTTGATCGTAAGATTAGCGCTTGTCAGGATGACAGGCACCGTAAGCGAACGGCTAAGCGATTCACTGATTGCACCAGATACAAACACCTGGTCGATGTAGAGCTTAACGGTAGCGCCGGCCTGTTGACGTTGGATAACGTCTTGGATCATGCGGCTAGCGATGTTGGTGTCATCATCAGTGGTGTAAACACTGGCGGAACCTGAGCCATCAGCAAAGCCGGTGATGTAGGTCTTAAACGGTGCATACTGGCCGGGTGTTTGGCCGATGGTTGTAACGTCGATCTCATCGCGGGTGATCTCAAACGACCACTCACGAACGGAACCAACGGCTACAGGTGCTGTGTAAGTGATGCTGGCGAACAAGGCACCAAAGACGGAAGGTTGCGCTGTAGCGGTCAGCACACTGCCGCCAGCGGTGGCGCTAAGCGTCATGATGCCGGTAGTGGCGTCATAGGTCTTGACGAACTTAGCGCCAGCAGCGATCGCGTTGGTGGTGGTGGAGCCTGCGGGATAAGCAAGCGTTACGGGATCATTGACCTGAAAGCCGAGGTAGGAGCCAACAGTGATGTTGGAACCAGAGGCAGGAAATGCGGTAGCAGCCAGGGTGGTGACTGATGTACCTGCGGGGGAATAGTAAAGAGCGCCGGACGTACCGGACAGAACGGTTGCGGTCATTCGCCTGAGCGGTAGTTGACTGCCAACATTCTAGCTAGTCCAAGTAAGCCTGGAACGTTGCTGTTAGTTGGGTTTGGAGATATGCGGCTGATAGGCCACTTGCGGCGCTAGCACCAGTTTGGATAACATTAGCGCCGACGATGGATGGCCCCGACGGTGCATCAAATATGATGCCGCTGAATTTTGCGCGATCGAATAGATCTTTGATGCGTTCGCCGATGGTGTAGTTAGCGCCTGCGCCTTGACCATTTGGCGTAAAGATATTTACTGCCAAAACGCCATTATGGCGGTTGAAGCCAGTACCAGGCGCTATTAATGTGGCATAGTTTGCATCACCAAACGTGATAGATACTTGCAGCCATGGGGTACTGTTTGGCGGTGCAAATGGGACATTTTGATAGCTAACGGAATATGCAGGCGCAATCACCATTTCAGTTGCAATACGCCCTTCAATTGCAGCGCGTACATCATTGAGTGTGCTACTCATGATTCCCTCCCGATCTTGGCGGCTTGCGCTATTGCATAAGATTGTGCATCCTTGGCAATCAACTGCACCCAGCCGGCAGGCGCTTGATTGCTGGTGCCATTAGCCAACGGCTCTGCATATGGCAGGTTGTTGTGTACGCTGTAGACATTGCCTAG
>Ga0181346_1000856_pt1 | contig 13404 bp, 19 predicted proteins | sample Su13VDMM15DN_FD_130100 | JGI IMG/M metagenome (GOLD analysis project Ga0181346, IMG submission 130100) | Freshwater viral communities from Lake Michigan, USA - Su13.VD.MM15.D.N | ecosystem: Environmental > Aquatic > Freshwater > Lake | place: USA: Michigan | collected 2013-07-15 | reverse complement strand
TTATCGTTCTTCCGAACTCAACCTGACAATCTACTTTGCCATGTCACCCTACCATTTTCCCTACGAAGTTATCCTCGGTACTTACGGTGTGGTGATATCCCACTTGTGTACTTGAGCTCCATTACTGAAGCCGCAGTCTCCTCAACACGAGGGAAACCACTTTATCCTACTTTCGTAGTTTATTTAAGGACCATACACGGCCCATTATCGTTTATCAGATTAAATGTCTCATAATCAACCCGAAGGTATCATAATCAACTACTGAATGGATAATCTTTTTGTTTCAAAGAACGTGTCGGACATTTCCGATTTGTTTTACAAACTTACGACATTTTTTTCAATCTGTCAAGTTTTTTTTTATTTTTTTTATTTACCTCAACTCTTTAGTTGATTCCTTAATTGTTATACAAATATAGTTAAAAATTTTGTTCTGACAATACCTTTAAGAAACTTTTTTACTTTTTATACTGAAAAAGTCGCTTCATTCTATTAACTTCTTCATTTAATTTTTTTGACTTTTCTTCGTTAAATAAATTTGAAAATGGTGATATTAAATTTTTAATTCCTAAATCAAAATCCGTCTCTTTTTTATCAGGTTCTTTTGTTTCAGGTTCTTTTGTTTCGGGTTTACTTGGTTCTGTAGTTTCTTTATTTGGGATTGGTTCAGGAACAGATGAATTAGTACTTTCAGGTTCTTTCTCAACTTCCGTTGATTGTGGTTTTTGACCCTCTCTAAATCCATAAGTCCAATGCCATGATTCTCTACTAAATGGATAAAACTTGAATTTTTCAGCATTATCTTTTAACCAATTGTGTACCTTACCTCCCTTTTTACAGTTACTAATATCTACCGCTAAACCTAAACCGTGATTAGATGTACCTGGTTTAGCTGCCAATGCTCCTGTTCCTGACTTATATTTTTTCCAAGCACACCACTGAGTAAAACCTTTACCACAACCTTCTTCTTCACTTCCAAGGTCTCTATAACCCTGACTTGACTTAATATCAACTCCATCTTGTTTAGCAGCTAATACCATTCTATTAAAATCATCAGCAGCTGCGGGTGTCAAATAATCACCACTTTCCGAACCGTCAGGTTTGATTAATTTTTTTAAATTAGATACATTTAATTTACCGTTTTCTGATTCAAATATAAAATTCATATTATAGTTGGGCTCTTAATTTTGTATTTTCAAGTCGTAACATCTCATTATCTTTTCTTAAGAAATTCACTTCAACTTCTAATTTTGAGATTTGAGCGGTTAACAAAATAATATTTTCTCTCATTTTGTCTTTTTCTTTTGAAGATTCACTTAAAAGAGTTTCTAATTTTACAATTCTCTCTCTCAAATCATCTCTAAATAACTTGCCGTCACGAACATTTTCTTCTTTTTCACTTTGTTTAATTTGTAACTTTTTTTCGTAAAATTTCCAAGCAGCGGTTGAAGTTAATACTGTTACAAAAGTAACAATTATCGTAAAAATTTGTTGTTCAACTTCCATTTTTTAAATGTAAAGGGGTTTATATCAGTATAAATATTAACTTTAAAAAAAAAGTGTGGGTTTACCACACTTTAATAATTGTTTTTTTATTTTATTTACCAACTTTATACATATCAAAGTAGATAGTATCACCAACAGAAACCTGTTTAAGTGACCTCGTTGTAACTCCATTTTCAAACGTTATATCGTAATACAAATTCATTTCTTCGTGGACATTCTGTGGTCGGTGTCTTTCAACTTTAATTACATAATGTGTTTCCGTGTAATGATAACCGTTATGTTTGTCATAAGACGAGATAACGATTAAAGAGATTACAATTCCAATGAACACTACCCACAGTGTCCAAGCTGATGTTAAGATATTTTTCATAATTTTATTTATTTTCATTTTTCCATTCTTTCCAAGTATCAAAATCCTTAAGATTTTCCATTTGCCTTTCCATCCATTTAGCTCCTTCAATAAACCCCATATAATGAGAAGTTCTATTCTTTTTATTTACAGCGTAAGATTGTGCAACATCTTCAAGTGTTTCTTTTGTCATAATTTTTTATATTCGGGTTTTAAATAATTCCATATTGCTTTATCAGTACTCTTTCCATCCCACATCATAAAACATAACGCCTTTATTTTTGGATGTGTATCATTTCTTTGTAGGTGTAACGCAAATTCCTTCTTTGATGGTTCAGGGTCAACATCACCATACTTACCATATCTGAAATACTGATATATCTTACCAGCACGTTCTCCAAACTGATAGTGGTTATATCTCAACTCCTGAACATACATCTTTATTTTTTTGTAGAATTCGTCAGGAACATCCTTCAATATTTCCAACACATCTTTACCCTCACTCAACATTTCCCATATCGCAGTGGTAGATACATTGGTCATTATCTTATGAAGTCGTAAGTATTCCTCTCCCTTTATCTTCATTCTATCTCCGTTAGAGAAACGAACAACAAATCCTTCTTCATCTTGTTTTATTAACCCCTTTAATTCGGTATAATCCCGTATTCCATCATATTTTTTAACAACTTTGAATCCGAGATTAGATATTAAATTCTTCAATCTAACATCATTTCCTTCCCCGTATAAATCAACTTCATATCCAGTTTCAGTGTTTATCATTCCGAGTAACACCAAATCTTCGTATTGGTATTTCACAACTATACGGTTATCATCATATATTATTTCAAATAAATAAGTATAGTCCTTATGTAGTTTTTGATATTCATACTTCTGTAACATCTCAAACCCTTTAACCGCTTGGTCAGAAGTAAAAGAACCACGAGTTGCTATTACCCACTCACCTTCGTAGTTGAATAGTATTCCCAAAGAACCATCCATCTTATCATAAACATCAAAGTCAGGAGTTGAGGTGTGTTTACCTTCTTCCATATTGAAAAACTTCCTAAATGGTCGGGCAACGACCTTCCCATTGTCGTCAGTAACTAACCCACGAGTTTGTATGGTTACATCGTCAAATAAACCTTCATACTGAACCTTTTCAGTGTAGTTCCATATAGTCAAAGGAAGAGTTGGATGTATTTGTTTATACACCAACCCTTCATCAAAATATTTGTTTATCACTTCGTTCATTTAACAAAGATATAAAACAATTAACGATTTAACAAATAATAATACGTTAAAAATAACTGACCGTAATGTAATACTTGGTCAAAACCAACACTAACGAAGAAGTAATGAACTTTGCCTGCAGACCATAACTTACTATTTAAACGACTTGTAAAGTAATCGGTAATAGTGTGAACAACAAAAGTAATCATACTAAAATAAAGTGCTGACCAAGCAATCCATTCAGTTGTTACACCTTCTTTCATCTCACCAAAGACAAAACACATAGGTAATAACCACACCATTGAATAATGTGATGTATGACTCAACAACGCAAAGTTGTTCTTACTTTTGTTTTGAGCTTGCCAGTCCGTTTGTAACACAAAGTCGGCAATCCAATGAATGAAAATGATGATGAAGGCAACTATCATGATTATGAAATATATAAAATTGTTGGGTTATCTTTATGTATGTCAATCCCACCAAATTGAGTTTTAAACTCTTCAGTGTTGAATGGGTTACAAATCCAATGTTCTCCGTTTTTTGTTGGTATTTTTACAATATTTGTATCTTTACCTGTAATTTCAATTAACTTTTCAATCTTCTGTATTGTCTGATTGAACTTTTGAGTCATTTCAATCTGATTCAAATATGCATAATTTTTATAATCAATATCAATAACCCACTTCTTTTCAGGTTCGTTTGAAAACCCTCCACAAACACTTTCATAAGCTTTTCTAACCGACTTGAAATCTTTATTCATTATTTGGTCGGTAACCTTTTTTAGTGTGTGGAACGCAATTTTTTCAAAAGAACGTCTGTTTAAATTGATACATGCTCTCGCATTGTTAAACTCACACAGATTAATGATTTCATCTTTTTTATTTAAAAGATACTCAATTGACCTTATGTAATATGTTTTTACAACATATGAGTTTGAACCCAAATGAGGGTTTTCTTTTTTACGCATAAGAATCTGAAGATGGTAAAAATCATCTTCAGAATCAAATTTTAATAAAGGAATAATTTTTTCAAAATTGTCTACCATAATATATAATTACTTGTCAGCATTTAATAATCTATCAAGGTGGTGGTCATCCGGCATATCGGATAACATCTCACGGTTTTTCATCAAAGGTAATACTTCTCTCAATAAGTTGTAAGGTCGGAACTCAGGGTGTCCATCAAATCCAACGTCCATTTTCTTTCCATTACCAAACTTTCTTTCGTTTGGAAGGTGAACGTGTCCGTGAAGGTGAATAATTCCTTTATTCATTCCGTCCCAACTTTGGATTGGGTAGTGCATACATACGAACTCGTGACGATTAGTCACACCTTTCTTCACAGGTTCCATAACAACAATTCGTAAGTATTCACAAACAGAACTGAATAATGATTGACTATTCTCCCTGTTTCTTTCAATGTGGTGGTCGTGGTTACCAAGTACCAAATGAACATTCTTACATACAATTCTATCACGGAATTGTTTGATGAACTCAAACCCACCAAATGACCAGTCACCAAGACAAATCAATACATCATCTTGCATCACATTCCAGTTGATACCATCAACGATTGATTGGTTCATTCGTTCAAGTGTGTTGAAGTCACGAGTTTGTTCTTCAGGTACTTGGTTGTCTGAAGTTCTCCAATTAGTCGTACCTCTACAAATATTTTTGTGATTGTAGTGAGGGTCAGAACATATCCAAATGTTTGGGAATACTCCTTTTATATCTTGTTCAATCTTTAAAATCATACGACAAAGATACAAAAAAATTTTATTGTTGCGTAATATTAATTAAACTATATATCCAAGCAAAGTCATCATATTCAATTGCAAGGAAGTCATCACCCACTTCATTCTCAATTAAATAAAGTCGGCATCGTTGTCCTGTTAAGTCATATGCATACCAATATACGGCAGAACCTTCCACTTCAACATTTTCCGAATCCGAATAAATTGTGTAGTGTTGAGGTGACTGTGAGTTAATTGTGATTGCCGTTTTTTCAATCATTATGGTTACACCATTCTCGGTTACTTGTGGACCCGCCCATTCAAACTCTCCTGTCCAATTGTTCTTAACACCAATATTCAAGGTAGTTGCTCTTGCATATACGGCATTTTGAGCGTATCCGACTAATAATGTTAATGTTAATAATAAGGTTAATAATACTTTTTTCATTTTTATGTTTTGTGTTTAATTAATTTTCAGTTATATAGTAAGCTGTGACTTTTCTAGGAACACCTGGATACATCATATCAATTTGTTTATGTAAATCCTCATCTTGAGTTTCTCTATTGAAATCACTTTTAATTCCAAAATCAAGGATATCAAAATGTTGGTCAATCTTTTCAATTATTTCAATTCTTTGGTCAACAGTTAGGTTAACATCTATTACAATTCTACTAATCATACTGTATGTGGTATTTGAACTATAACACAATTTTGAGGTTGTCCTTCGTTCATTAAAAAATTATTGATATATCCCATAATATTCGCAGAACCGATTGGATTTGCAGAATGGGTTGTGATTTGAGGGAACTGAAATGGCGCTCTTTTTCTTGCGGTATAGTTTATCTCAATCCTTTCAGGGTTTAATTTGTAGAACTCATCAACCAAGAACTTGGCAGCGTCATATCCAGTCTTCTCTGAAATATTATTGTAATCTAACTTGAAATTAGGTGATACGTTGGTAAAATACTCATTCATTGCACTATCACCCAAGTCATGGTCCAAAGAAATTATTTCAATATTATTTAAACCAACTTTGTTAACCAAATTAACTAATTCGTAATAGTTTCTAACAACTTGCCAATCCTTATCAACAGGTGTTCTCACATCATCCAGATAAATTCGGGTTCCCATCAAATCTTTTCCCATATTAAATTTTTATATTGTTTTTTTTCAAAGGCTTTGTCAATCATATTCCACGAAATTTTTAATGTTTTTGAAGCATCATTTATTGATTCAAATATAGTAATTTTTTCAGTTAAAATACAAGTCACTTTTATTTTTATTTTTTTACTACTTGCACGTTTTAATGGTTCAGGTTTAAAAGTTTCTTTCTCATCTTCATAACACCAAGTATACCCAAGGGCCGATGGTAATCTTTTTTTTAAACATGCAGTTATAGATGTCGTATATTTAACATTTAAAAAACAAGCAGCTTCTTGTAAACTACTAAAACTCCTAATATATTTTCCTTTCGTGTCAAATTGACAAATTGTTTTATACTGAGATTCAATTATTTTTTTATTAACATCATCTGTTCTTTTATGACCTAAATGACTTTCACTCAATTTTTTTCTAGTTACCTCAGATAACTTAATACCCAGATTACTATTAACTATAAGTCGCTTATTATAACCATAATCAGGATTATTAGCCATCAGATAAGATATCCAAAAAGTTTCTCTTTCTAATAAAGTATTTTCATTAACTAACTCAATAATTTCAAATCTAAAATTATCTTTACCATTTTTATTATAAGACGATTGTAGATGATTATTAAAGTGTTTATTACTATTTAATAATCTTTTATGTGTCTTAAATCTATAATCAATATTTACCGCACTTCCAACATAAACCTTATTATTTACGATATTTGTTATTTTATATATTCCAGATTTTTTTTTCATATTCACCATTTAATGATAAATATGTCAAAATATTAAAAATTAAACAACATCATCCAAATAAATTCTCATACTCAATTTTTATTTTTAATAATATCAAACCCTTCTTTTAATCTTGATTTCACAACTGTTGATGTCCAAATCTCAAGTAAGAAAAAGAACACCCACCATTCATAACTAATCAATTGGCTCACCTTATAACCTGTAAATAAAGAAACAAGTAACATCCCAATGAAATAAATTGGTAATATTGTATATACTACCACACTGAAGTAACCATAGAATTTTTTCATAATTAATATTTAAACAAAGATAGGCATATTCACCCAATATATCAAATAAAAAAACCCTAATAAGAAAATTTTATAAAAAATCAAGAATATAGTAAAAATAAAACTATTTATAAATAAAAAAAAATGAGTGGAATAAAATACATTTTAAGAAACGAGTGCACCTCACCAGCACTTATCACTTACCAAAATTACAGTAATCAACTTTGGCAATATCAGGTTGAGTTTCTCCCTGGTCAAACAAGAACTATTTGGGCAACTGAAGGAACATTAAGTTACGATTCAACTAGAACTTGTTTTAGAGTTTTAAGTCAAACACCTTATCCGTCAACAAGTACGACACCGTCACAACCATCAACGAATCCAAATGTTAGTTACACTAATCAGTATTTGATTCAAGTATCAACAATGGCGACATCAAATAATTTTGAATATTCTGTTCTTAATTATCAAAATGCTACAATCGTTGGTCCTATTGATTTAGGGTTCAGTACTAGTAACGATTGGTTTCTTTATACTATTGAAGAAACATTAAATGGATGGTTTGTATTCTTTTCTAATAACGTTAATGACGATAAAAAAGTTTATTTTATAAATAAAACGGGTAGTATTAATTACGTATACGAAGCAAATACAAACAATTGGAATTATGATACCAGTTCAAATAGATTTGGTTCTTTTACTGACTACGATAACAACGTATTCATCTTTTCCGATTTTTCAACAACATATACTTACGATATCCCATCAAACTTTTTTGATTTTTATGTTGATAATAACTATGATAGTGGTAACTATGTAGGTGTTATAGTATACCAAGAAATAAATAATTATTCAGAATATATCTTATTTAAACCAAGTGGATATCAAACGTTATTTAATTACAATAATGGTGATAACATCGTTGATAGTATAGTATACTACAAATCAAACTTCTTTAGTATTTTAGTATATAGTCAAAATGACAATAAATACTCATTCTATAACGTTTATAATTCAAACGGTGTTTTAATTAATTCTATCAACCTTGAGGTTAATAGTTTAACATCAGTTAATAGTGTGACTTATACACCTACCGTTTCATCAGGTATTACTGGTACTTTTGACCTTGAGCCATCAACAACATCAGGTAGTGGTACAGGAGTAACAGTACAAGTATCAATTACTGCGGGTACTGTTAATTCTGTTACTCTTTATGGTAGAGGTAGTGGATATACAATTGGTGATACTATCACAATAAATGGTTCACAAATTAGCGGTAGTTCTGGTGTTGATAATATCACACTTACAGTTTCTTCCCTTGGTAATTTTGATTTAGACGATTATGATATTCAACCATTTGGTGATGGTAAAATTAATATGATTTTTTGGGGTGGTTTTGATAATACTGTACCTTATTTCATTGTAACCTATGATGGAATATCTAATGAGTTTTACACAACATCACATGACAACAACGCATTATTATACGAATATAATGATTGGATACAATATTATAGTTACATTGAAGATGAAAGTGGTAACGAACAAGTAAGTAATGATTTCCATATAAACTTCTACGATGGTAATGGTGGATTTAATGATGATTTATATTCAGTAGACGATTGTGATATCGTATCTTGGTTTGATTCAACAAAACAATTTAGTGTTTATGAATTTGCTAAAGATAATAACTACGCTTATAGTATCGCACTATATTACTATTATGTTGGTAAATCATTAATATTATACGCAGATAGTGACAATGGTTATATCAGTTATGAAATTTTCCAACCGACAGGTCATACATCTATTAATATAATAACAACAAGTGTTTTAGATACTCAGTTTTTAAATAATAGTTGGGCGGGTGATAAATTTGTATCAGAATTTGATTTACCATCATCAGGTATGATTTTTATCAATAATTACGATGGTACACAAGTTGATACATTATATTTTGATAATGATAGTTACGATTGGTATACTGAATATAACTCATTCACTTTTACTGATTATACCAATGAGTTGTCTTACTATTGGAATAACTCAATTAATTCAATATTACCAACACCTTTTTATGATGACTGGGATGATATAAATTATTACACCACAACATCAAATAAAAATAATGGTCAACAATTATTATGGAATGACAATAACTATACTTCTCAGGTCTTAACACAAAATACTCTGTCAGTTGTTAGAACATTACCAATCTTAGGTAATTATTCTATTAGAATTACTAAAAATTTAGTGGTATTACTAACAGAAAATAACATAGGAAGATTAGTCGTTTATGTTTACGATTTAAATTACAATTTATTAAATACTGTTACAACAAATGAAACTAACGATAATGATTTTAATACTGAAGAAAACAGAATTTATTTACAAACAGATGGACCTAACAGTACCTATGTTCACTATTTAATAACTGCTAACACTTTCAGAAAAGTTGTAACTTCTGATTATGATGATAGTAATTCTTTTAATGATTGGAATTAATAAAAAAAATTAAAAAATATTTAAAATGAGATATACAGTAAAATACAAATTAATGAATGGTGATAAATTATTCACCAATGAAGGACTAACAGTTTTTTCAGCTGAAACACAATTAAATGCTCTTCAGTTAAAAACAATGACTAAAGAATTCTTTAACCTTTCAACAGGAGTAACAATTAATTCTGAAATATTAGAATTTCAAGGAAAAGAAATTCAAGATGATGTCATGTTAGAACAAAAACAAACTTCATACAAATACACTATGAATTTATCTACACCTGCAACAATAAAGAAAAAGCAGATGAAAGAAAAACGAGAACTGTTAAATAAGAAACCATAAAAAGAAACCCTCCACTCGGAGGGTTTTTTATTAGTCCTTTATTTTATCATATAATCTTGTCAATTTCCTCCACATTTGGTCAGCCCTGTAGTGGAATAGTTTTTCCCAATATTTAAAAAAGTTTTCAGGACTTCCTAAAACTTTAGGCCCTAATCTTTTAATTGAGCTAATATCTTGACCCATTTGTTGTAATCTATCTAAAACAATTTCCATGAAATCATCCCAATTCTTAATGTTCTCCATCATTTGTTGTATTTTTATTGGAGCTATGATAACATCCTGAAATGAATTAATTTTAGTCATATCCTCAAGTATTTTATCACTGTTAAACTTTTTTAACATTTCAATTTCTTTATATACATCCTCGTTCTTTAACTCAGAAACAAACTCTTCATAATTGGTAATCTGTTTGTCTTTCAAATTATAATAAACCTGTGGTACACGAGCTTGTTGTTCAAATTTTAGAGTGTAATAGACACATAATAAAAAATCATTCCAATCTTTATTAAACTCACTCATCAATAACCCCTGCATACTATTCAAAACAGATTCACTACCATATCCAACTTGGTTGGTTTTTTTATACTTGGTGAATAACTGATATGAATGGAATATTTCATGTGATATCACAGATTCCAATCTACGTTTAATTGAAATTGGATTAGAAAATTGTTCTTCAGTCATATGAATATCAAACATAAAGTTAGAGGAGTCGTAGTATTCCATCCCACTTTTAGTTGTTTTAATACTCATTTTACCTGGCTCAAATATGAAACTTGCACCGACACCAGGAGATTCTCGGTCATTAATTTCAAAATATTCACTTGGTAATACTCGGAAATTTATTTCAAATGAGTTTTTATACATTGGAAATATTTTCCATTTGTTCTTATCCCATTTTGGTGAGTTGGTTAAAAATTTCCATGACTCACTCCCTGTGATATCAAATTTACCGTGAATTGATTCATATTCACCATAATTAGGTATGCTAATATCACTTGATTTATATTTTTTAAACCCAATATTCTCTATTAATTTATCAATGATTAAATCTCCATATATCTCAACCAACATTTTGATATCATCAGGGACACCTAACGCTTCAACCAATAAATTATTTGTTTGTTTTTTTACCCTCATCTTTTTTTTTGAAAAATTTTATATTTTCATCAATCACTTTATATTCACCTAACTTAAAATACTCGTTAAGTTTTTCTTTAAAAGTTTTAATATCCATTCTGATAAATATTTTAATATACTAAAAACCCCACATAAGTGGGGCTTTAAAAATAATTAAGTAATTTTTACTTGGTATAAGTTCTTAAACAGTGTCCTGCCCAAGCGGCGGCTCCCAAGAAAATTGGTATAAATATTCCAGCTCCTCCGAACATAGCAACGTGAACGGCAACAGCTCCTGACATAACAGAAGACAAGGTTAACGCTCCATAGATTGATGTTCTTGGGATACAAAGTGCGATAACGCCAGCAACTTCCATCACACCAACAAGTGCCATATACGGTAACATGTTCATTGCGGTGAAGTTTGTTGTCATTTCCTCTGAACCGGCGATTTTTGACAATCCACCCATTCCAAGCATAAAGGTAACGATTGCAGTTAACAACCATCCCAAATTTTTAAGTGTAAGATATTTTTTCATATTTCAATTATAAGATATTAATTTTATATAGTCAATAAAAAACCCCATTGTTAAAAATGGGGTTAATGAAAACTTGTTAATTTTTGAATGTTATTTAAAATAACGTACAATTATTTCCGACTGGGATTCAATGGTGTTAAATTCTACCCCAACTTTATTCTCAACCCATTTAGCAATAAGTGACATAGCTTCGTGATATTCTAAAGAAAAGAAAGAAGCTATTTCAACCATTAATTCTTTTTCTATTGTACACCAACGGTTTCTTTCATTGAATTTAATTTGAGCATATTCATCATTCTCTGAATTAAGGAAATACTCATAGGTCCCATATTCCATAGTGAAAAAATCCTGATTGTCCAAGTAGTTAAAAACAACATTATCAAACTGAGATTCTGTTATTAGATATTTCATTGTCCCATTTTATATCCAAGGTCTTCAAATGGTACCCTCTTTTCCTTTTTGGCAGTATAAAATAATTCATACATCATATTAAGTAATCGGGTTTCACCAATCATTTTCAATAGTTTACTACTAACTATAATACTTCTGTTCAATACCAATTTTCTTGAACTTGCCTTTGTAAGGTATCTTTCATAGATACTATCTGTTACTATATCAATTACCTCATCTTTACTTAAACCGTCTTCAAGTAATAAAACTGAATCCTTATAAACAACGGCATTAATACTTGGCATTTGTAATAATTTTCTATAAACCTCTTGAACATCTTTTGAAGCATTTTCTTCAGATTGCATAAATCCAAGGAAGTTAAGAAGTTTTCTATATATTTTAACTCCCAAGTTATATCCCAATAATGATTTTGGTAATCCTTTAGGAAAGTGAGTTCTATTTCTTGGTTGGTCAATATACATCCAAATCCAAATTGGCTCAATAAACTCTCTATAATCTTCAGCCATTTGTTTAATCTTATTTAGAGGTACTAAACCATTGGTGTAATTGTTCTCAGCAAGTTCTTCATATGTTTCAGTCAGTTCCAACATTTTTTTTCTTATCTCACTTGGTAAGACAATATAAAAAAACTTTCCCTGTTCGTGTAACTCAATCTCTTCCCACGAAATATTTTTGAGTGATTCATCAATTTGTGAATAAAGCTCATTACATTCTTCAGACATCTCCTTTAATGCCGCCCTTAACCACTGACCTTCTTCTTTATCTTTAAGTGATTTAACAAGGTAATTCTTTGGTTGAGAAGCTTGTAACTTACGTAAGTTAATTCCCATCTCCTTAATTTCCGTTTCTTCCCTTATGATTTTTTTGATTAAATCCCTCATACCAAATAAATATCGCGTTATTTTTCTTTTTTTAAAGTATTAGAAAATCTAATTTTTTTGTATATTAGCTTAAAATATGACTATGAAACTAAACAATATCAATTTGACAGAGGAACAAAAATCAAAGATTAATAAGTTCATCTCTGACTTACAAGAAAAATGCTCAAAACATGATATTGATTCACTTACGCCAAACACCCCAGGTGTTGAATATCTTTATGGTAACACATTAACAAATGGATATTTTGACTCGGATAACCGACTTCTTGCTTGTGCAACAGGTAAGGAACTTAATCAATGGTTACCCATCTTAATTCACGAATCCTCACATATGGACCAGTTCCTTGAGAATGACCCTGTGTTTATTGATTCATTGGGGTTAGATGAAACTTTCAAATGGACTGAAGGTTCTGAAGATGTTGATTTCAATAAAATTGATAGAGAGATTGAATCAGGTATCGCTGTTGAGGTGGATTGTGAGAAACGAACCGTTGATAAGATTAAAGAATATGGTTTGGAGTTCGTCGTATCAATTGATGAGTATATCCAAAAGTCAAACGCTTACGTTTTGTTCTACCGATGGATGAGAAAAAATAGAAGTTGGTATAAGATTGGTTTTGA
>Ga0181346_1000855_pt1 | contig 13405 bp, 5 predicted proteins | sample Su13VDMM15DN_FD_130100 | JGI IMG/M metagenome (GOLD analysis project Ga0181346, IMG submission 130100) | Freshwater viral communities from Lake Michigan, USA - Su13.VD.MM15.D.N | ecosystem: Environmental > Aquatic > Freshwater > Lake | place: USA: Michigan | collected 2013-07-15 | reverse complement strand
TGTAATAAATAAATTCTACGCTTAGTAATAGTTCCATCTGAACCCGTTGAGGTATCAGTTAAAAAAATTAAATTAGGCGTGCCGCTATTCTGGGATGCGGTAAAATTTGGGGAGAGAGGCATTGTATTAAAATTTTACCCAAATATAAGAAATTTATAGCTATTTTTTGTTTATATCCTTCTGTTTTGCTACTTCTGCTTCAAATAATATTGCAGGGACTGTAATATCATTAATTTCCCTTTTTATTTTTTCCATGTCAATGACGCCATTTTGGAATTTAGGATTGTCTATTTTAAACTGCTCTAACCCCTCTTGAACTGCTTGTTGGTAATAATCTTTTAAAACTACGACTTTTTGAGCATCAGTCAATTTGCTATATCTACCATATAAAGAAGATGCCATATCGTTTATAAAAGGTGATAATTGATTGTAATTTGCCTTACCTATAGCTATAGTTAAATCTCTTCTTTCTGATGGTGTTAATTTAATTTCAGTATCATCGACTTTAATTTGCTTTGGTATGGATGGTGGGAAAAAGTCAACATTATTTGTCCTTTGGAAATCATTAAATATAATAGCTCCAAATTTGTCCTGACTTCCACTTTCCATCCCCATCATACTTCCCGCTACACCTAAAACAGAATTGTCGTTTTTAATAGGCTCTCCATCAAATATAGAAATTTTTGAAGGTGGATTTCCAGAGTCTTCTTTATATAAATTCATAGCTACACGAACTAAAATCTGCCTTTGCTTTGTATTATTTACTATTTCTTCCCAAGCTGTTTCTCCTGTTAATTGTGCTTTGTATGGTAATGTATATCTGCTTAATTGAACCATTTCACTTCCGGTAATGGTTCCTACAGCATTATTAACAATATTATTAACAAAATATGATTTTGCTGCATTTCCACCCTTTTGGAATGCATCCATAACTCTAGCTCCTTGGTCAAAAACTAATTGATTCATAGATGCCTTTGCAGAGTATGTCATTTCATCAATTATATCCATAGCCAATGATTGCTCTGGTTCACCTTTTAAAGCTCTTTGTTTTTTATCTTGTGCTATTTCAGCTTTTGTTTCTGCAATAGCTCCTAATGGTCCAAACCAAGTCAAATCAATCCAATAGTCTTCCCCACCATGTAAAGCACCCCAATTCAGTTGATTTTGTCTTCCGAATACTGATTCTCCTAATGATTCTTTTTCTTTAGTATCTCTATCATTTGATGGTCTTATAAACCCATTAGCTACTAGCCACGCTGCAGCATATGCTAACCCATATCCAACTACTGCATGTGTAAAAGCATCTTTAGCCTTTTCCTCATATTCTCTAGCTTTAGATGCATTACCATTTTTTTCATTTATTTTATATTGTATAGTATGAAGTGCTGATTGACTTAATGCAAATGCCGGATTAACTGCTTTAAAAGTTGACCATGCGACATTGGCTGGTATATTTATAAATGGATAGCTAGTGGTCTTTGCTATTGAAACAATACCTTTAGCCCCCTTAATTAATTTGCTATCTTCTTTACTTATCTTTAATGCTTTATCCACCCAGTCTGAAATTCTAGCTAAAAAACTTTTTTCTTGGAATACAGCTTTTTCGCCTTCGCTAATTATTCTATTAGCCATTTCCTCTGAAAGTGAAGCTGCATTTGGATTTTTTTCATCACTTAATATCTTAAAAGCAACCCTTTGAGGCGCACGCATAAATGCAATTATATCAGTATCATTTATTAAACCAAGCTCCATTACTGCAATTTGCATAGCTGTAGCTCCTTCAGCAGCATATCTTTGCGGCAGGTCACCCAATCCCATAGCTCTTAAAATAAAATCAGCTCTTCTTGCAGGCCATGATGCTCTTATACGTCTGTCAAGTAATTCTGTTTTAGTTAATAGTTTTTGGCCGGCTTTATACAATTCAATATCTTTTATAGCTTGTTTTGGAGATAAACTACTTTGATACGCTGTTTTTGAATTAAAATCTGGTTGTGTTATACCTAATAAAAAGTTTTTATAACCTTGCTTAGCACCTCTTTTACCTTGTTTAAAATACCCTAAATTAGCTAACCATAAACTAGACTTAGGCTTATATATAGGACTTTGCGAACTAATATATTTTTGATTTAACACACTTGCCCAATATAATCCTTGTTCTAGTATATTTTTTACAACAGCTTTTGGGAATCTAAGTTGAGATTGATATACTATGTTATATACAGGGTTTTTTATTAAAGTTGGTATTCCTAATATTTGCCCTGTTATTAAACTTCTTAATGTTTGAGTTATATCTGAATTTCTTGATAAAACATTATACATTTCCGTTGAAGCTAAACTTGCATCATCAACAGCTTTATCATAAACTTCTATTGCTTTATTTAATTCCTTTTCATCACCATTAACAAGACTAATCATTTTATCTTCCAAGTCTTTGGTAGAATTAATAGTTGTCATTAAAGATTCAATATTCTTAACGTCTTCAGGCGATAATTCAGCAAGACCTATAGATTCTGCAATTATCTTTTTAAAATCATCATATTCTAAAGCACCATTTTCTATTAATCTTTTTATAGACCTATTAACAATTTCTTCTTTTTGAATATCATTAATAGCTTTTAATTTTTGTCTAAAATTATCAAGATATTGTTTAGATTTTTTATCTATATATTCTGGTGATAATTTCTTTGCTTCATTATATAACTGTTTAATATCGTCTAATTCTTTTTTAGCTACAGTTGCTTTTTCAGATAATGTTTCTTTTTCCTTGTATTTTTCAGCACTAAAATCATTTTCTTTTATTCTTCTTTCTAATTCTTTTCTTTTTCTATCTAATGCTTCAATGTATTTTTGTTCTTTCTTTTCTGACTCTAGTGTTAATTTATCTAACCAATCTTGCTTAAATGCATCTTTGTCCCAATTTTCAGTTCCTAATTTTTGAGATATATATCTAATAGCATCGTCTATAATAGCAGTTACTGACTCCCCGGCAGCATACGCTTTTTTCATTGCTTCAGCTGCTGTATTAATAATCTCTTCTACGCCGATACCCATTTTCTCAACTCCCTGCACTCCTGCTAACTTCTGAATCCAAAGTTTAGCTGTGTCGTCTATTTTTTTAAATATGTTTTCTTTCCTAATCTTTCTTTGCTCTTGTCTTTCTTCTTTAAGAATTTCTTCAGCCTTTTGTTTAATATAACCTTGTATTTCTTCCCCTTTTATTATTTGGTCATATAAACTTTTTAATGATAATTCATCTTTAGCAAATCTTTCTTTAAGCAATTGCTTTCTTTCGGTATTAATTTTAATAACAATACCTAACGGACTTGTTTTGTAAAATCTTTTAATTTGTGCAATCCATTGACCACTACTTGTAGAAATATCGGAATATTCTGAAATCAAATCAGCTTGCCTTAAAGAAAGGTCATCTGCTTCATTCGTTTTTCCTTCTTTTCTAAACGCTTGTTCTTGTGTAAAAAGATTGTTTATTGATTCGCCAAATATTGCTGACCCTACCGAAGGATGTACTTCCCCTGTCTTGGCTGCAATTATTGCATTTTCAACGCCAATTTCAGCTATAATAGCTTTTGCAGCATTCTCTGCTTGCTCCATATTAGCCTCAAAATACGTTCCATTCTCCTCTATTAGCATCTTAGTTTCTTCTGAAAGATTAGTGCCTAATAAAGTATTTAAGATTGCTTTTTTCCTTTCTCTTGGGGTTTTAATTTTTTCATTGTCTTCACCTTGGACGGCAGTTTTTTTCCCTTGCTTGCTTGGTTCCACTCTTGGACGTTCACCCCCTGTTTCTCCAGTTCCGCCCTGTGGACGTTGAAGTACCTTTCCTGTGCTAGGCTCTTGTACGGCATATTCTTTAGTTTTTATTTTTGACAAGTCTATACTACCACCTTTAACCAAATCATCTAACCCACCTTTTTCAAGATAAGATTTTAATTCAGATTCAGTCATTGGAGTAACAACTCCTTTAATATCAATGTAATATAAGCACTCTGCCATTTAATTATATTTATATATTTTTACTAACATATTTTCTTGCTTTCTAATTGCTTTTTAATCTCTTCAAAGTTATCATTTATTAAAGCTTTTACGGCATTTTTTGCCGCTATTTTACTGCCCTTTAATATACTTTCATACTCATCAGCTAGAGTTCCTTGTATTTTAGCACCAAGTAAATTACCAAATACTTCTCTAATTTCTGGCGTTAATTCAATATCAATGGAAGAGCCTACTATTGATTTATATATTTGAGTTAACCAATTTTTTAAGTTTTCAAATACAGCTTTTAAAGATTTAGTAGGTGCTTTACCTTCTCTTAAATATCTTTCAAAGCCTCTAGCAAACATTTCTTCTGACCTTGTATTCCAATTATTATCAAATACACTAGCCCACTTTTTAACTGCATCGTAATCTTTTTTAAATCCTTCGTCAGTTTCAGCTAATTTTTCAAGGAATCTTCTACCCAAATGGCCTGTAAATTCATGAGCTAAAGTTGATATATCAGCACCATTAAATACATATACAGAAGCTTTATTGTCATTAATAAAATCAATTGCACCTTTAATATTACCTCCTTCATTTTGGAAAGCAATAATTGGATTTTTAATATCAGATTCATTTACCTTAGTTTCCAACCATTCCATATCATTATCATCTCTTACAGAAATAGCATCAGGTCTTAATTTTTTAAATAATTCATTAAGCTCTTTATATTTATTTACTACAGTTGCTTGAGCAGAACTTAACCCATCTTCAAAATCCTCTTCATTTGATTCTGAATCATATCCATCCGGTTGATTAAACCTTTCAGTATTACCATCAGTAACATAAGCATCTCCATCACCATCATAATAAACAGTCCCCCACCCAAATAAATCTTCACCCCCCATACTGCCGTAGTTACTAGATATTGCATCTCTTAATTTATCTTCTATAGATTTCCATGAAACAGTTCTTATTTCTCCTTCAATTTCATTTCCAATTTCAATTTTATCAAATTCTATTTCTAATAACCTTTTAGCCTCATCACCCATATATTCATCAGGTTCATAATCTAAAAGTTCTGATAACGCAATATTATTTAAATCATCAAAATACTTATCAGCTTCATATTCTATTTCATCAAATCTATTAGCAGTTTCACTATCTATATAATCATCTATATTATATCTAAATGTTTGTTTTCTTGGAGCTACTGTAATTTCAGCTCTATTTTGTTCAACTACAATATATTCATCTCCTCCATATTCTATTAAATCCCCGACTTCTAAACGCTCACTATCCCCTTGAATAATGTCATATGGCGCACCACTTTCGCCTGCTTTATTTACATAACCTTCAATAACTGCAAGAGTATATGGTGATGGGAATCTTACTACTTTTGCTCCTTCTTCAGCTGCTGATTTAAATGCTTCTCTTAATAATCTTAATTCATGAAATTTTTGAGATGCAATAAATTGTCTTTGCATAGAAGTCATGGTGCCCTTTTGCTCTTCTATTCTTTGTTGTTTATATTTTTGCCATTCTTTTTGAAATAAATTAACTTCATTCTTTAAATACAATTGACTCATTTCTTCATAATAATCATCACGATTCCCTTCATACATATTTCTATGAGCATCTTTTATTGCTCTGTATGTTTCATTTTCACCAAATTTCATCCCCGGAGTAGGGAAACTTGAAAATAATTGAGATGACAAATGTTTACCATTTTTATCGAAAACAGATACGCCATCATCCCAACTATTTGGAAAAGAATATATTGATAATCCTTTTTGATATTCATTATTTAATCTAATTAATTCATCTAATTCTTTATTAATCTGATTAAATTCCCTAGTAGTTTTAATTGTTTCTAAAGCTTTTTCATACTGATATATTTTATTTTTATTTCTGTTAATCAAATATTTTATTTCACTTTGATTTATTACTTTGAAATCTAAATCTTTTACTAATTTATCTGTAAATTCTTTTAGAAATGGCCCCCAAAAATTTTTATTTATATATTCTTGTATTTCTGATTGTGGTATTTCATCAGCTATTAAATCTAAAGCTTTATATTTTTGAAATACATCTGATTGCAATTCTGCTACGTTATAAATACCATTTTTTTTATTAAACCAAGTTCTTATATGACCAAACAAGCCTCTATTAATATCTATTGGGGATTCTTCGCTTCTATTATCAATCCATTTTTCTACTTCATTTTTTGTACCAGCTGTTCCTACATAATTTTGTATTTCACTTTCAGATAATCCCGATGGCATATTTTTATCTACTGCAACCCATGTATCCGTACCCGGTACTTGCTTTAATTCGAAATCTCTTTGTTCAATTTTTGAACTTATAAAATCACCACCAAAATGCCCTATTTGACCATGGTTTATAGGCGCATTAAATATAATTGTAGTATTATCACCATAATTTTCATTTCTCCCTAAATTATCTTCACCATAACTTGCATAAGAATTGGTTCTTATTTTTTCAAGCTTCATTATTTGTGTTTCCACATCATTTCTAAATTCATCAAATGATATTCTTTTTAAACCTTTGTATTTTTGAAATTTTAATACATCATTTATAATATCTTTTTCAATTTGTTTGCCTTTTGATTTAATTAAATCTGCTATAGACTGTGGATTAACCATTTGCCCTATCATTTTTTCAAATTGTGGGACATCTTGAAAAACTGCTAATGTAACTCTTGAAATTGGGGCAGATGGGTTTGCTATATTTTGGAATAATACACCACCTTTATTTTTAAATGTAGCTACATCTCCTTTTTGAATATCTGATATAAATGTATCGTAAAAGTTATCTAAACCTGTTGTTTGTTTCCATACTTTAGCCATTGCATCTAATAATGACATTTGTGCATCTATTTCTGCATCAGTCATTGGTATTGGTTTAATTCCAACAGCTCTTTTAACCTTGCCTAATATTGACTTATCAGCTGTTACTAAAACGCCTGCATTTCTTAGATTTATTAAAGTATTTTTTACTTCTTTCTTTTTAGCAGCATCTTTTTCGGCCTTTTGTTGTCTTTTTACTTCTGCTTTTTGTTCAGGGGTAAGTTTTACAGCTGGTATTAATTCTTCATTCTTAACTTGAGTTATTATTTCTTCAAATTCAGGGTCTGAGAATTCACCTACTTGCTCTGCTCTTAATTGAATAGCATAATCAAGCCCTTTTTCAGGGTTTTTAAATTCAATAGTAATTAATCTATCTGGCAATAAACCTATTTCTTTATTTACTTTTTGTAATTGAAGTGTTATGGATTTAACATTACCATTCTCATCCAATTCAATTGGTCTTGGCACTACATCTGTAGAAGGCAATACAACATCTCTATCGGTAATTTGTTTTTCACCTATAGAAGCTACTTTATTACCATCTTCATTATATAGATTATAATTACCATCTTCTAATTTTAAATAACCACTTACGGTTTTACCATTTCTGTCTTTAAGGGTTGCTCTACTGCCTTCAAATTGGCCGATGGCTTTGCTGACTGTTTTCTTTCCAACATCAATTCCAACACGCGTAATTGCGCCTTTTTGGGTAACTGTGCCAATTGTAGTCTTTGACTGATTTTCATATGTTAATATTTTATCTATTATAGGATTAATTAAATTCTTTAATGACTTGTTGTTTGTCTTAGATTGTAAATTTTCTAAAACTTGAGCTGCACTAAACAAATCTTCTTCATTAATAACTTCACCATTATTTATCTTCTCAATGACTGGCTCTACTTTTTCTCTATCTTCAATTACATATGGTAATACTTGTGAAAAATCTGGTTTTTCTAATTCTTCAGCTGGAGTACCACCTTTATATGCCCCATCAGGCGCATCTTCAGGAATTCCAACTTCTTTCTTAATTTGACCAATTTCTGTATTTAATTCCTCATCATTAACCACTTGAACCTTATCTGCAGCCTTTATAATATCGTTTATTTTACCATCTTGCTTTAATTGCTCATATTCTTGCATTGTCATAATCCTAGTTGAATTTTGACCGCCCGGAAGTGTTAAAACAATATATGGAGTAGTATTGTTTGAAATACCCTTTAAATCGGCTTGTGCTTGCCTTAATTTGCCATCTAATACAGATTTGGCTGCTTGGTCTTGCTCTGCCTCTGCATCTGCTTTTAAGGCCTCTACGTTTGCATTTAAAACTGTTATAACTTGTGCTTTTTCTGGGCTTACGCCTAAGTCCTGCACTTTTTGCATACTTTGAGCAACATTTTGCAATTCTATTTTTTGTTCTTCAAATTGCTTTTCATTGATTACCCCAGTATTATAATAGTTTTGTAATACAATATTGGCAAAATCTAATCCCTGATTTTTAACTAAGTCGGCATAAAATTGAGTAGTTGGTTGAGTTGAGGCTGCATCTATTTTGCTAAGGGCTTTTCCAACAGCCGACATTACTCCAGATTGTCCAATTGTAGATAAAAATGTATCAGCTGCAATCTCTGGGTTTTCTTTAATAAATGAACCAATTCCTTTTTTATATCCGTTTTCTTTTGCTTGGTTATATTCTCCAATATATTCTGTTGGAATTTCCTCGGCTTGTTCTAAAGCGCCTCCTACTAAAAATGAGCCTATTTTACCTTTACCTTGTAATAATTTCATTGTACCTAACCCACCCAAAAAATAAAATGGTAATGTTATTTGGTTTGCTTTCTCTACTCTGCTTGCACTTTCGTATGCTTTATTTACATTGCCAGTTTCAGCAAGTTTTTGCATATAAGCATCCCCGGCATTTTGCATAGATTCCCCTTTATAAGCAGCATATCCTGTGATTAATCCGCCTACCGCAGGCAAAACCCTCCCCCCTGTAGCTAACCCAACTGCTATTGTTGGCAATAAAATAGGAGCTGAAGCACCCATAGATTGCATAGTACCACCTAATGCTCGTTTAAACCATTCTTCCCCGTTCCAATCGTATTGACCAGTAGCAGTTTCATCAGCTATTTGTCCTCTATTTAAAAGCCAATCTGTAAATTTATTATCAACATCATTCATTTGCAAATAACTTCCTAAATTTGATAACCCATTATTTAATCCTGATATAAGTGCTTTAGTTGCAAATGCAGGCAACCCTAAAGCAATATCTGCTGCTTTCATTTGATTATTTTTGGATTCTTTTAATCTTAAAGCTGCTCTTTCATATACTTCATTTATTTTTTTAGCATCCCCTGCAGGTAATGATTTAAATACATCTGCACTTGTAACAGAACCTGAAATCTTTTTTAATTCGTTTTCTATTCTTCCAAATCTATTATTAACTTTTACATTAACATCCCTCACCATTTTTCGATAATCTTGATTAAGCTGCGCTAATCCATTATCATATTCTGATTTCTTTTGGTCATATAATCCTTGAGCTGTTTGTTGGTCAACTTGACCACTATTTATTTTTGCATTTAAATCAGCAACAAAACCACTAAATTCATTTCCTAATTCAGTTGCTGTTTGCTTAGCATTATCTAATATCCCAATAGCCTCTTTTTCAGCCTCTTGTTTAATTACTGGTAAAATTGATTGTTGACTTGCGGACATTTTAGCAAACAAATTTTTTCCTTGTTTGCTCATTATAGAATTAATATCAATGCCAGCTTTTTTAGCTTCTTCATTAATAAATTTATCCATTGCAGGTTTATCATAATCAGATTGCGCTCTTTTTTTAAGTTCTGCCAAAGCTGTTTCTCTTAAAAAAGAACCACCTCCTTTTGCTTTTATATTTTCATCTAATATGCCTCTTGCTTTTTCGGTATTAAATACACCATTTTCAAATAAATTTTTATATCCATTATTTAATAATAGGTTATCTACACTAGAATAAATTTCTTTAGATTTTAACTTTAAAAGTCTATCATTTTCTGCTTTAGCTTTTGTGTAATTTTTATTAGCTAACAGCATATCTGCTTTTGTATCTCCATATTCTGGAGGTGCTGATTCTAGAAATTGAATAGCATCATATGCTTTCTTGACTTTATTTATAGATTCTTCAACTTCCGATAACTCGGTACTGATTTGTTTTGGCGCTACTGCAAAACCCCTTGTAACCATTTCTTGACCTTGTTCAAGAACGTCTTTGGATGGTAATCTTGATGGTATAGGGACAGATACGACTCCACCATCTTTTTTTTTTAAATTATCTTGAAAATCATTAAAGTCTATAAATAAACCTTGAGTATTTTTATTTTTAGATATAAAGTCAAAAACTTCTTTAGGATTTGAAGCAATTTGATTTCTAAAATCATTTTCATCTACAAAAAGATTTGACTTAGAAACTACATTATATACATCTTTTATATCGGGCATTGTGTATTATTTATATGTTCCACCACTAGTTATAAATTTATCTCTATCTGATAATGACATTTTTTGAAATTCGGCCTTTGTGATAACTTTGCCAGTTTTATTATCTGATGAAGGATTTGCAACTGCTGCTTTTTCTAATCCAGCATTTTTTCCTAAAAATTGCTGATAAAATGATGATAATTGAGGAATAATATCTTTAGTTAAATCTATTGAAGATTGTACTGGTATTGCTACCGCTTTTCCCTCCTTCATAACTTTTTCGTTATAATTTACAATTATATTTTTAGGATTTCTTGGGTCAATTTCCATATCTTTAAAACCTATAAAAGTACCTGTTATATCTCTATCACCCTGTACAGCAAATTTAGAAAAATGTTGATTTATTAAATCAATATTACCAGAATTTAATATATTAGCTCCCTTAGTTATAAAATCAAATGCATCTGGTGCATTATTTTTTGTAATAGAAGAATAATATGCTTGTCTTTTTCTTTTATATTCTGGAATTTCTTCTGCTTTTGACTTCTTTATTTCTGAAGGAACAAAACTTAATGTATTAGCAACTGATATTTCACCCAATGCGTTTTTTTCTTGTTGTTTTAATTCGCTTAATTTTAAAGGGTCTGTTGTAATCTTTATTTTATTTCTTATTTCAATAATGTCTGGTAAATCGTTATTTGTTTCTGTTTTATATATTTTCCCTAATCTTTTTAATTCAGTTGCGTCATTTGAAATATCTTCAATTTTTACATCATAACCTCTTTTACCTATTTGTCCATATGCTATGCTTCTAACATCTTCAAGATTTGGTTTTACTGTTTTTTGTTCGTATTGATATTGTTTTGGAGCTTGTTCTAATGGAACTATTTTAATATCAGCATCTGAAAGTCTAACTGCATTTTTTAATTTTCCTTGATACTCAAGTGCATCAAATGGCTTATAGGTTCTAAAGTTTGTTATATTGAATGGTTGGTAACCACTATTTACAGGAAGTTGAGATGCTTCAAAAGCTTTATATGTTTCAGGCTCTAATATATCTCCACTATTATTTGCGCGGGCAATTAAAGAACCTGTAGCTTTCGTTGTAGCTACTTTATCTTTAGAAGCTGCTATAAGTTTTTCGGCATTGTCGTACAATGACATTAAATTGCTATAAGCTTTACCATTATCTAATGCAGTATTTGTAATTTCTTTTTTATTTTCAAAAAAATATTTTTTGGCTTGATTTTTTAAAGACATCAATCCATCTATATCATTTTGTGCCATACCAGCCCCAGTGATTTTAGTATCATAATCAAGAAGATATTTAGTCATAGCCTCTTGTTTAGCTCTTTCTTTTTGTTCTAATTGAATAGCTAAATTAATTGGCTTAGATGTATCTATACTTACACCTTTATAATATGGGTTTATTCCTAATAATCCTGTAGCTGCCATTTTTATTTAATTTTATATTTAACCCTTTTTTTTTCCATAGTCTGCCATCATACCAACAGAAGCTAAATTATTTAAAGAGCTAAATGTATTTTGAACGTCTTGAGCATATTGCTGATTAGCAGCTTGAGCTTTCATTTGTTTTAAACCAAATTGGCGATTATATGGCGTCATTTTATTAATATCAAATTGTTGCATTAAGTCTGCATTTTTCATTTGAGTAGCACCGCCTAATTGTCCAAATCTTGCATTTCTTTGTGCTTCTGCTTGTGCACCTAAATTTTGCATAGCTGCATTTTGACCTAAAGCTAATCTTCCAATTCCACCAATTGCAGAACGTCTATCTTGCAATGCCCCAATGCCCTGAGCTGTAGCTCTTTGAGCATTCATTGCTCCCATTTTATATTGTTGTGACTGATACGGATTTTCGTTGTACCTATTTAATGCTTGTTGATAATATTCACTAATTGGCTTACTGCCAGCATATAAGGGGCTTTGTTTAGCAAATGCATCCAATTCTCCTTCTCTTTTTTTTCTTTTTTTATTAGACCCAATAGCTGATATACCGCCTGCTAAGGCACCAGCCCCTGCTGTTACTGCACCTATTGCTAAAGCTGTTGAGCCTGCGATTGCGAAAGCCATAATTCTTGATTTTTATTTTTTAAAATTTCTTTATATTCTTTACCTACATCTGTACCAGTAATTTGGTTAATATGTGGCTCTAATATTTTATCTTCTATTTCTTCAACTATTTTATTAATTTCTTCTTCACTTAAATTATTAAATTCAGATTTCATTCCATCTATTCTATGAAATGTAGTCCAAATACAATCTTCCAATATAAATAAAACTCTTCTCGTTCCGGGGTTGGTTATTCCGGTATAAGGAGCTATTATTTCGTACCATTCTTGAGCGTCAATTGATACAGCAGCTTTTCCATAAGAAACAACATATGGATGTTCTGTTTTATGTATCTTACTCGTCCATAAAGACCCAGCTGGCATAAATATTTCTCTTATATACATGCCGTCTGTAAATTTATGAACTAATGGACCATCTATTAATTCATCAGGGAATTGCATCATAGCAGCTTCTATATTGTCTACAATTTCATCATTTTCCCTAATAATCATTACCTATTATTTAATGGCGAATTAATATATTTAGTCGTTGCGCTATTCAAATATACGAAAGAATTAGCACTTGTTTTCTCAAATTTTATGACCATGTAACCACCCTTCAAGCTATCCCCTTCTACAAGCCCTCCGGGGCTGCTAGAATCCCTTAAAAACGATGCTTGATACTCAGCTTCCAAAGACACAAAATCAGTTGCTAAAAGTAAGCTTGTTTGATTTGTAGTAACCCCTCCCGTATTCATTTGGGTGGTTATTACTGGGCAAGCCCATATGGTATTACCCGTTTCCATAACGGAAATCCAAGTCTTTTTATCCAGTGAGGCTGTATTGAAGACAGTGGTTATTGAGGCGCCATACTGTATGTTATAGAAATTACAAAAAAATGTATCATTAGTGTGCCTCCAAATACCCCCATCTTTAAACGAGAATAGGGTAGTATTTAGCTCCCCCATCATCTCTGGATGATATGAATAAAAAGACTCAAATGAGTTACCT
>Ga0181346_1000854_pt1 | contig 13415 bp, 9 predicted proteins | sample Su13VDMM15DN_FD_130100 | JGI IMG/M metagenome (GOLD analysis project Ga0181346, IMG submission 130100) | Freshwater viral communities from Lake Michigan, USA - Su13.VD.MM15.D.N | ecosystem: Environmental > Aquatic > Freshwater > Lake | place: USA: Michigan | collected 2013-07-15 | reverse complement strand
CATGTTAAATAATTACAATATTATTGGATAAAATTATTATTTACTATTCTTCATTAAAGTTGAGATCTTATTTCATGTTGAATTTTTCTAAATCTTAATCACTAAGAATATTTAATTTTTTTAATGATGAATAAAAACAGTTTCCATCATCATTTATAAATTAAGATGTAATATATAAATCTTATTTTTAAAGTTTTGATTTTCCTCTAACTCTTTATTTGTAAGCAATTGCAAATTCATTTAGCATTATTTAATCTTATTCAAAATCGATTACATCTGATCCATGATATTATCCACTACTTATTTCTGTCAACTTTTTTTAAAAACTATTGAAAGAAGTTAAATCATTAGGTAAAAATGTTATTCCTCTATGTTTATTTTAATTTAAAAGTTATAAAACAATTTTTAGACTCATTTTAGTTGCTCCAACTTATTATTTCACTTTTAAAAATGTTTCATATAAACTTTATATATTTTGAATTCCTTTATTTCTATATGACATTTAGACCATTCCACCAAATGTTGAACCTAATGGGTTTTTATCAATTTCTATTTATTAAGTTTAAGGCTTTATTTAGTTATTTAATTATTATTATTATTATTTTTTAAATTGATTAAAAACAACTTTATTTCTTGTTATTTCATTTCTATATTTATTATATAATCCTTTTATATATTTAATATCTGTTTATTCTTCTTTTGGTTTATTTATATATTCATTATATTATTTGTTAATAAATCTTTCTAATTTTTCATTTAAACTATAAGTAATCCCGATTTTTTATTTTGTCATTTCATATAAATTTTTGATATTATTTTTTTCTATCTTATCTATATTTTTTCTTAACTATTTTATTTAGTTAGACTATATAATATTATCAATGTCAAGATTAAATTTCTTTTATTGTTTCTATTGTTATTTTTTTAATTTTCTTTTTTATTTTCTATTTTCTTATAACTCTTATCTATTAATAACTTAAACATTTTCAGGTTTTCTATTATTTAAGAATTTTGTCAAAGAATCAATTGTAGAAGTAGTCCATTTTATTTCACTTTAATTTGGGAATTTTATTTTGATCTAGCTCCATAAAGTTGATTTCAAATTTCTAGATTATTTTTTTGGAACTTTAACTTACATCTGTTTAGTAACTGAATTTTATTTTTTATTTTTAATTATATATTTATATTTTAATATCATTTCTTTAAATGAAAAAAAAAAGTTTAATACTATGATTGATAAAAAAAAAAACATTGATCATTAGTTTTAATAATTCTAACATTTTAAACTTCTTTTATGTCTTCTTGTGTGTTATTTAGTAATAAAAGCATCACAGTTATCACAGGATATATACTGAAATTATTGTTATGATATTTTATATATTTTTTTCTATTCATAAAATGGTAATTATTATAACATTTTAAGATTTTCTTTTTCATTTTTGGTTTACATTTTATTTATATTTTATAATCATTTCTCTAATATAAAAAAATTTCATTGAATATAGTTTTAGATATTAATTTTATATCGTTATCTTATATCATCAACTGATTTTATAATTGTGGGTTTATTCCATAATAAATTGGTACTATAAAAGCTTGGATACATAAAATCTGTGTAATTATCATGTTAATGTCTTTTTAAATACAATTCTTTGCGTGCTTCGTCTTTATGTTGCGTGTAATCACTCGCTTAGAATTAACCAAATTAAATGGTTTTTTTCCTTCCATTTTTAAATTTAATCACTGCCATATACTTTTTATTTTTTGCTTTAGAGTTATAGAGATTTATATATAAAATATTTTCCATATGTAAGTTTACGAGCTATTGTTTCATACGTTAAAAAAAAAAATTTTTAATATTCATTCTAATTTAGATATTTAATAATATTCTTTAAATTTATCTTTATTTTCTTAATAATATTCTTTATTTTTATTTTTAATTTTATCTTTATTTAATTCTATATATTCTTAATAATATTATTTAATTTTATCTTTATTTAATTCTCTATATTCTTTCTTTTTATTTTTAATTTTATATTTATTTAATTCTCTATATTCTTAATGGTATTATTTAATTTTATCTTTATTTTCTTACAAATATTATTTTTTTGTTCTTCCAGCTATCAATTTGTTAATACAGTTATATTATTAAATATAATATCCTTCTAATTGATTTAATTATTATCTATTTTCAAACTATAAATCAGTAATAATACCATATATGTAATCATTATTTAACATAATTTTTTTAGATGATCTATTGCGATTAATACTATTACTATCTGATTTATGTTCAGCTATTCTTCTATTTAAAGATTATATAGTTGATCCAATATACAATTAATTAGTAATATTACATTTAATATAATAAATAATTCCATATGATAAATTGTTAATATTTGGTAGTTTAATTTTCATTTTTTTTTTATGATTATTTATTTAATATAAAAGTTCATTCAATCTTCTCTTTATTAATTTTGATCAATTATTTCATTTGATGAATCGGATATTAGTTCTAATTGTTAATTTTCAAAACAATCAATACATAAGTTAATCATTAATTTGTACATTTTTTCATAATTATTTTTTAATTTTTAATTTTTAAAGTATAAAGTTTTCATTTATGTGTTGCATTCTTAACATATGATTTGAAATGAGAAAACTGTCGGCTCGTCCTATTACATTTTTTATATTTATTGTTTAATTACAAATAAAAAATATTTTTTGAATATTTGAGTTTGAGTTTTTAGATTAAATAATAAAAGTATCATTTTTTTTTTTAGAATTTAGGAAGATTAGCAGTTCCTTTAATTTTTTACTTTAATTTAATTTATTTCTTGAGATTATCTTTATCTATTTCAGAGGCTAATAATGGGGTTGTTTTGTTAATTCGAATTGAAGGTCGATATACCGGATATTTTCCATCCCCAATATCTTACCATTGTTCTTTATACCATTATGTTAACTTTCCTTTATATTTATCTCCTGTGTAAGTACCGCCTAATTCTTTATATTTTTAAACGATATAACCGCTTTTATATGCTGACGGCTTTGAATATATTTTATCTGCCATTTATTTAACTTTATCATATAAAGCTTGATTATTTGGTTTATTCATTTCATAGTAAAAAAAAAAAATAAAAATAAAAATCAGCAATTATGTTTACAGTCACAATAAGGAATTCTTAATTTTACCTTATTTAATTATTTTTAAACTTTAACTATTTTTTATAAATCGGAAGGTTATTAACTCAATATAAAAGCTTTTGGTAAATTGTAAATATTATAATTTTTATCTTTTTACATTTTTAATTTTAGATATATCAATTTTAATTATTTAGTAGTATATTATTTTTTATTTTTATTTTATATTATATTTAATAAATTAGGTGTTACTTGTTATGGTTAAAATTTTTAGTCTTATATTTAATAAAGATCAGAGTATATATCATTATTTTATTATATATCATTAATATCTGGTAATTCAATTATCTATTATATATTTTATTATATAGCATTAATATAAGGTAATTCAATTATTTATTATTATTATCTAGGTACTTAAATAATTTAATCTTATTCATCAAACATCCAATCAAATGGATCTTCTTAATCAGAACCATTAAATACATCTGATAATTATTAAAAATTGAATTCTGATTCTATTTAGTCTATAAGTTGAAAATATTCTTCTTCTTCATCATTAAATATATTTTATTATATTTATTATAAATCTAGAATTTCAATGGATTGGTCTTCTTCATTATAAAAAATATTTTATTATTATTATTATTAAATAATTTATGATATTTCAAATTTTTATTCTGGGTCAAGATCTAAATTTTATTATTCTTAAAAATATTATTCCATCATTAATTCAATATCTTTATATTCTTGTTCTTATTATTATTTTTATTCTTCAAGTATTATTTGTTCTTATTATTCAATAATTTATTTTTATTAATCATTTTATTCTTCATCGGGTTATTAATTTTTAAATTAATCTATATCTTTTTTAATTTAATCTATTTTTTGTTGATCTAGTTTTTAAAATATTTTATCTATTTATTTGCTAGTAGTGGCTGGATCTCCTTGAGTTTTAGTTAATGCTAATTATTTAAATTATTCATCATCTAATTGTTAATTTATTAATTATTAATAAATCATTTATGCTTTTTCAGCTTTATATAAATATAAATGTTCTGAGTTTTCTTACTCTTGATATTCTTATAAGGATTTATCGATATTTATTCTAAATAATGTAATTATATAATTGTTTGATTACCCAATATTAATTGCTTAATCTTCAAATGCTTAATTTATACCTTATTGAAAATCTATAATAGTTGGTCCTTTTATATAATCTTTTAATTAAAATTAATTAACAAATTCAACATAAAATTCTTTTTATGTTTTTTATAAAATTCGTTATGCTCTATATGTAGGTTATAATAATTAATAATAATTTTTTTATGCTTCCATTTAATAATTAAAAAAAAATGATAAAATTTCAATTCAAAGGTGTTATTTTTAATCCTGATTTTTTAGATGTTTTTTATTTTGTTTATAATAATTATTTCTATTATGGTTATTCAATTTTGTATTCAACAATATCTGATAATAATTAAGTTGGTTAAATTTTATGTTTTTTTAATATATGTTTCAGTAATTATTCTTTATTTTATTATTCTATTTTTTTATTTATAATAAGTGATTGTAACGCATTTTTATCCTTTATACCTGATTTTAAAATATTGAATGCTTCTTATTATGAATCTATTTTTTTTTATCTATTTTTTTTATATAATTAAACAAAATTATCTATTTTGTCTTTTTTTAAAGCCTAACTTTATATTTAATATTTAGATTTTTTTTATTATCCTTATAATCTTTTTTATTATTAAGTCGAAGTTACAACTTAAGGTGTCTATTATTTAAAATTATATGATTCCATTTATTCTTTTTATTATTAAATAATTTATTTTTATTTTATTTATTCAATCCGATTATAATCTCAATATTAATTATTGTTTAAATGGAATTATTTTTTTATTAGATAATTGATAAATCTCATTCCAAACGGCTACAGTTATCTAAAAGTGACTTAGATCCGATAATAAATGTATTTACCATCAATTCAGTTGTAATATCACCACCAACAACTCTTTTATCATTTGCGTCTATTTCAATTAAGAAATTTACACTTAATGTTGAATCAGTAAAAATCGTATTTCCATAACCATTGCAACTGAGGGGTATCAAGCAAAAATAGCGATTCGTGAGAAATTGACTCATAGAAATATTTAAATACATGCCAGTTGCTTGATAAACTTTATTTTAGGCATCAATAAAGGCCTTATAACCTCTATCGCGAACTGGGATTATTGATGCTGGATAGTCTACTCCTGATATATTACATTTAATTTAAGAGTATTTAACCTCAATACTATCTTCATACGATGAAAACTTCAGATTATTGAACATTTAGTTAAATGAGTTAGCTGGTTAACCTTAATCATAATTTATGGGCGCTATAGCTGCTGTTGTTTTTGTATTGGTTTTTGGTTGGAAGAATAAAACAGCATAAAATAAATTGCTTGAATTAACACTAAATCTTTAATTTGTTATAGTTCCTTCTATAACTTTTTAATTTTAATATATAGTCATAATCTATTTTGGTGCATTCATTAACATTTTAGCTTAAGCAACTAAATTTTGTTTAATATGCATAATTCTATAGTATAAAAATAGATTAGATAAAGCATATGTTTCAGCCGCATCTAAATTAGAGTTAGCAGATACAGTTGAAGCAAATGCATTAGTTAATACCAAATTTCGATCATTCATCCTTAATTAACATCTGATTTATGAATTACACATGTTAATAATATTTAATGAATCAAACTCACTACAGACATCACCTAATCTAATATATATAGTTGGATATTCAACTGATGCGGCTACTGTTATTATACCAGTGTCAGCGGCTTAACTAAACGCATAATGTCGTTATCTATATGGAGCAGATTATAACATAGCTAAATCGTAGGCTGACGCTGACGCATTGGCAGTAACTGTTGCTGTTTATGCACCTTGTGGATCGTTATGAATATCGTAAAATAACACCCTAGTTGTAGATGCATTATAAATCGGACCATTAGCTGTACTTAAAACCGATGCTATATGTGAATCGGGTTTATTTTTTGGATATGGAGATAAACTATTTTTAAACCAATTATTGAAAAGATTGCGGCCTGTTGATAAACTGGATTATAGCAGACTTACACCATTAATTTCGAGCATGCTCACCTAAAAATAATCTTCAGGTTATCGTGCCAATAAACCTCTAGCAACAGCATTTCCACCACTTATAGTAACATCACATGCAATATATACTTCTCGACACGGTAACATATAATTTCCAGCTTACCAACTCAAAGTTACAACATCTTATGGATTATATACAGCTCTTTAATCTTCTATATTTGAAACTGAATATACAAATTATTCTCTATCAATTAGATCATTTATTTATAAGTTTTCCATTTTATATAATAATAAAAAAAAATAAAAAATAATTAATTAATCATTCAATATATAACAAAACAAACGTTGAAATTCTGTAAATCATAATCTAATGGATTTTAGTTATCATCAAGCAATTAAAATTATATTTAAGGAATTATTTTATAACCGTTACTTGATAGTTTATAATATTCTAAATCATTGTTTTCATATATAACTTGTCTACCAAATGTTTGATTCAAATTTATTGAAAAAGTATTTCTATTATCACAATCTACATTAGGATTTAATAATGATAAATGAATTGCTGAACTTACGGTTACATTTGCTTATTAATTACTTTATTATGTGAAAAAGAATGTAAATGGAGTAAATGCAACATTTTCATCTGTAAATCCTAAATAACGATATATTTAATCTCTAGAATCACCCCAAAGAATAAATCGAAATCCAACAGCAATTGTTAATTATACGATATTTAATGGTGAAGAGGTTATATTATATGTCATAGTTAATCCCGCCTATGCTTAAACTTGAGCTATTAATTGAATTAATAATCCCGATAAATCATATTATGCAGGAGCCAATACAATTGTATAAATTGTGCCAGCTGGAATTTGTATTCTTAATGTTTAATAGTATTTATTTATATTATTAAATACGTTGAAAAATGCTGCTTCTTTCAATACGATATAATTTCCTTTTATTTGTTTTTTTAGTTAATATGTATATTATGCGGAATCTTAATTTATAGTACAATTTGTATTTGTTATTGATACTCTATATTTGTTTTAATCGCTATTCATTTTAATAATAAAAAAAATAAATTTATATTTTATTTAATCACAATTATGGGTTAATTTCTTAATCTCTTAGCTCGTGATTTTGTAATGCTATATTTTCTAATTATTTTACAATTAAATTTTTCATTGTTTTACCATAATCTGTTTATTATTATAATATTATTTATTCTGATTTATCAATTTCTTTTTTTATCATTGCTTTTACATCTTAATTATCAATAACTTTAAAACATTTATATAATTTATATAAAGCTAATATTTATTCAGCGTTTTTTTCATTATCATAATGACTTTAAATACGTTTTTATAGTGTTTATAGTCCTTAAAAATTTTATGTCATTTTATACAAGTAATAAAAATAAAAATATTTTATTATTTCATTATTAATTTTCAGATTAAGGACTGCTTGCTAATTATATTATCTATAGTTTCTATTTTTTATGATCTAATATTTATTATTTATGCTCTAGTTTTTATTCTTAATATTCTTTATTTTATTTTGTTAAATATGCCTATAATCCACCGATTATAGCTAATAATAAAGTCACAATTATTTCTTATATATTATATGTATTTTAACACTCACTCATTTAATAACTATAAAAAAATAAATCATAAATTATATTAATATACTTAATCATTATTATAAAACCTAAAAAATTTACATTTAGGTATTAATTTATTTAATATTAATAAAGAACTATATTTATCAGATGTAGCGTCTTCATATAATTCCATAAATCGATGTTTCTAGGTTCCCGACACCTCATTGCTGATCTTGATAATTTCATCAGATTTTGGATTATTCATGATAAAGTAATGACTTACATTTTCTCTTACACAATTTGAAATTCGTTTAAAATTCTAAGTTAAAATTATAAGTTATAATGACACCTATCTACATTAAGTTATCAATTCATCCAATATTGAACCTTATCTTGTCTTGAATTTTGGATTTCCTAAAATATCATCTAATATTAACACTTTCTCATAAAATGGATATACTTCTTATTCAGGATCTGTTTTTTATGCTTTTAATTATTTTTTATATAATATTTTAGCTTCATATTATTAATCATATAAATTACGAATAAAATTAGTTGCAATCGATAAGTCGGTACATAATTATTCATCTTCATTGTATTACATATTTTCATTACATTCGTGCTATGCTAAATATTCCATAAATTTTATTTAACAATCATCAATAGCTTAATTAGGCGAAACAATATAAAATTAATCGGCTTTAAATCTTTATTATAATCCAAATTTAGGATTTGTTAATATTTCATGTAATAAATGAGTTTTGCCACTTTCACTTGGTGCATTTATATATATACGAAAATTACCTTAGAATAGTTCATTTATTTTGGGGTGTTACATTTTATTATTAAAATATTTTATTTTTTTTATTATTATTAAAATGTCGTTCACTATGATGAATCCTGCAATTGCTCGAACTATTGTTAACCCTCAAGTTATTCGTAATATTTTACCTTTACCCGGTTGGATTTAAAATTAAAATTAATCTGGATAAGATAACTTTTTAGATGAAATGCGAGCTGAAACTTAACGATAAATTAGGGCATAAGAATTAGGACAATAAAAACAAGCAAATAAAGCATAAACTATATCTACATTTATGAAATCAAAATAAGGTCCAGGATTTAATATGGCACCACCTCCAAATGAAAATATATCAATAGATTAAATTAATTCTTAAAAAAAATAAGAAAAACTATCTAAAGTTGCATATAATAAAAAAATACATGGAACTAATGAAGAATTCCAAACATCTATCAATTAAGCGATTGATTAATTTAAACCTTAGCCTATATAATAAGAAGAAGTAAAATAAGAATAAATTATAGAATCTGCGCCTTTATCATTACAAGATTAAATAAAATAAGTTCGTGAATAATTACGTAAAAATAACTTAGAAGAAGGAAAATCTAATGATGATCCAGTTTATCAAAAGGTTCTAAATGAAAGACAATAATTAGTTAAAAAATTAGCCGATTTATCTAAACAAAGAAATTAAGAAAGAAATTAAGAAAAAAAATAAATTAATGAAGAATAAAAAGTATCAGAACTTGCCGATTAATAAACTTAACATATTATAGGTACTAATTCTCATAAAGCATTTACTGAAGATGAATTAAATGAAATATAATAATTTTCAGATTTAATGAGAAGATCTAATATTAGTGAAGCTTAACAAGAAATTGTTTTATAAGATATTCAAGTAAATGGATTATTGCCTTTTAATAATTATGACAAATATGATGCTAGAAACTATCTTAGAAATCCTAATAAAAAATAACCAAATAATGAACCAGATAATGAACCAGATAATAATTAACCAGATAATAATGATTAATAAAATGAAGCTATGAAATAAGCAGCACTTCAATAAATATAAAATATTGTTAATTAAAAAGATACAACAGATAATCAAAAGCATGAAGATTTAAAAGATCATATTGATTCATTAGATCCTAATTAAGTAAATATATTATTAAATATTTATAATATTAATAATATTAATAAAACAGAAGACACCAAAAATGAAACACACGCTCATATAGATGCAGACAGAATACTTAGTTCTTTAGTTGAATGAGTTATAATATTTTTATTTTTATTTTTTTTCTACTATTAAATATGACAACAGGTTCTAGTGGTGACAGTAATTTCACGGTTGCATTTACTAATATAAATATGAATAATAATGCTATATAATTTTTAAAAGATTCAGTCAACGAATAAGATGCAGTAACTCGTAAAGAAACATATCGAATAGGTGAATATGTTATTTCTCCAATTAATAATTTGCAAAATTTGTACTCTTACTTATTAAAGTGCGAGAATTAAACGTTTTCTACCGTTAATTATCCGTAATTATTTGCCAGATTAGGTACAAATTAATTATAATAAGGTTATACTCAGTTTTTCAGTTAATTATAAGTGTATACAGGCGTTCCTGATACAGGTATCCAGGCTAGTCGATAAATTGCTATTACTTGGGCAAATGTTATTTCAAATAGTGATTTTATTACTTTTACTGGATTTAATTAGTTTGTTTAATTTCCTATGTCAACTATAACTATTCCAACTAATACTTTATAATTTAATCCAAACAATAGTTTTATTTCTTTATAAATTTAAGATACACTAACGTCTACATTACGATATATGAATGTAATTATGCCACCCAGTTCTTCTAATAATTATTTTGATTTTGGATTTAGTTTTGTTGGAAGTGCCACTATTAAAATTCAAATTTCAGTTCTAAAATCTACTTTGTAATAGTAATTTTTATATATAATCTCTTAATGATAGTTCATAGACCTTTTGATACTAAAAATGTAATAGTTAAATATAACTCACTAAAATCAAAATCTAGTTAATTATTCATTTATAAATGTGATACCATAAATTATTTATAATGTTCTTTTTTTTCAATACTCATATCAGATGCTATAATTATATCTAATAGCTTTTTAAATCTTTCTCTTGATTCATGCTCTATAATAACTTTTGGTTATTCTACAATTTATTCTACAATTTAGTTTTCGTCCATTTATTAATTAAAAAAAAAAATATTTATTATTATTATTTCATTATTAGTTTTCTTTATCAGAACTAGAATCTTGATGTGGCCTTTCACATTTAGATTTAGATTATCTTTTAGCTCTTAATCCTTACATTTTTTCATTTAAAACTTTTTATTTTGATTCTGATCTATTTTATTTAGATAATTCTTTCAATTGTGTATTTAACACTTTAATCTATTTCTTAATATCTTTTATTCTTTATTAATTATCTTATTATTCTTCTTACATTTTATTCTCAGATAAAAAAATATTGAAAATAATTAATTATATATTTTTTTTATTTCCTATAAAAATATGACACGCACAAATATATAGTAACCATAGGATATAGCATCTCAAATAGGTGAAACCAGCTCATAATTATATTATTTATATGATTTAAAAACAAGAGATAGTACTAATAGCAATTATTCAAGTAGTTCATCTTCTAGTTTAAAATCAAGTAGTTATTCTTAATCGAGGGGAAATACCCGCGATGACTCAAATTATTCAGATAATATTTCCAATTATTCTGACGATTCAAATTATTATGTAAATTAAGAATTTATTGATCATCATTAGTCCTATAAAGATTAAATGATCGGTTACTTAATGCATTGATTTTTAAGTTCTTTTTATACTTTCAACCACTTCCTATATAATTAAAAATATTATTTATGTTCTTAATAATATTTCCTCTAATATTCCCTTCTATTTTCTACCTATTTCAATTAAAATTCTTTATATTCACTCGTATTATACTTATTCAATTAATATATTGTTTTCATTTTATTTTTTTTTCTTTATATCAATTTCTTTTATTAGTTCTTAATATTTATAATATGTTTCATATAATATATGTTTCGGTATTTTATTTAAGTTTGGTATTAAATTATATTTTTCATAGTATTTGTTAAGCATACGTTCTCTGTGTTCTTATTATTTTTAAATATCATGTTCACTGCAATATTCATTTTTACTTTATCTAGTACATCCTTCATTCAAACATTTATTTCTTTTATAAATATATTTATTATTATTTTTTTATTAATTTTCATTTTACATTTTATAGTTTTAAAAATTATTTTTATAAAATATTAATTATTGTATTTACAAAAAAAAAATTATAGTTTTGTTCAGATTGTCATTAAATCAACTTTATATATAATATATTCTATCATTGCATCGTATAAATGTTATGTCTCAAGATATTCCGTGTGATGAAATATAAACTATTATAAAGTAGTTATATGTTCTAAAAACTTTTTGTTTTATATAATATTCCCAATATTAGATCTATATTAAGCAATATAATTTAGACTCTCTTAAAATTCTTAACTGCTAGAATTTGTCATATATTCAAAAGCATTATCATAAAATTCTACAAAGATTTAATCTTAATAAGATAATTAAGCATTTATATTTATGATTTAAGAACTTATTATTTATTAATCTTCTTGTGATAATTCTAAAAATTATTAATATTATTAATTATATCTATCTAATAATTATTATGATATAAAACTTCCAACCTCAATTTCAGGTAAAATCCAATCATTAATTAATTATATATCTTAGTTTTATTATACAAATATCAACCCATATTATCTACAAAATGCACATTTATTATTTATTAATTTATCAAAACAAGTATTACAATAATGTTTAAAACAATTATCACATTAAATAAAATCATCAAAATCTGGTGTATCATTAAAACATATCATACATTATTATTATTCCTAACAATTATATTTCTTATTACATAATCTTCTAGATTATGCCTTAACTATTGGTAATTCAATTATTATTTATGATTGCATTGATTATATACTTTATCTTTTATAACCATTTCTCTATAATAAATAATTAAGTTTATTATCAGTATATATACAATATTAAAAATTATTTAAAGATATAATAATAAAATGGAATGTAATATTACTTAAGACATGTATATTAAGATTGATATATTAATGAGAAAAAAATATTAAAACTATACAGGAATAGACCCTAATAAATTATATTATTCAATATATACAGAAGAACAATAAATTTAAAGATATGGTATATAATTATCTTTTTGGTATATACAAGAAATTGAACTTGATGAAATAAATTTTGAAAATCCGAATCCTTATTTACTAGCAAAAAAAAATTTTATATCATCCTAAAAAATAAAATTAATAAATATGATAGAAAATAAATTTACAGAAGAAATGTAACAAAAAATATCTTTAAAAAATAAAGAGTATATTGATTTATATAATTAAAAGTAAAAATGAATATATTTAAATAGATTATTTTTTTATTTTGCGAGCTTTTTGTTTGCGGGTTAATGTTTTGCGGTTAATGGTTTGCGGAGCATTTTTAAATTCCGAAATTTTTTATTCTGAAATTTTTTTATTCTGAAATTTTTTTTTATTCTGAAATTAATATATAGAAAATGAGAAATAGATTTTAAGAATTTTGTTTTTAGTAAACACTTTTT
>Ga0181346_1000851_pt1 | contig 13466 bp, 8 predicted proteins | sample Su13VDMM15DN_FD_130100 | JGI IMG/M metagenome (GOLD analysis project Ga0181346, IMG submission 130100) | Freshwater viral communities from Lake Michigan, USA - Su13.VD.MM15.D.N | ecosystem: Environmental > Aquatic > Freshwater > Lake | place: USA: Michigan | collected 2013-07-15 | reverse complement strand
GTCATTTCAGTGCCGGGCTTTAGGCCCTCCTTGAACGTCATTTCAGTGCCGGGCTTTAGGCCCTCCTTGAACGTCATTTCAGTGCCGGGCTTTAGGCCCTCCTTGAACGTCATTTCAGTGCCGGGCTTTAGGCCCTCCTTCACCGCCTTACTGAAACCAAACCGCTGAATCACCTCATCCTTCCTGGAACCGGGCGTGAAACCACCCTCAAACTCGCTCGATTGAATCTTGGTGCACTTCGTAATACCCTCGTACGTCTCGCACTTTTCCTGACCGCGCATTTTCACGATGCCGTCGATGCACGCCGCCGTCTGGACTGGGTCCCCACCAAACTTGGTGGCACAGTGCACCCTGATGTCCTTATCAGCCATCTTCATTGGATCGAAGCCTATGGCCCCGACCACTGCCGCGTCCTCACGCCTCCCCAGCGTCTGTCTAGATTGTGTGGCGCCCATATTTACTATGTACTTAGAAAATTCACTGGCCATTTCAAGTATGGCGACATTGACCAGGAACGGCCTGATCGTCGAAGGGTCCAAGGAGATAAAAAAGGAGCTCACTGTTAGACCAGTAGAAAATGCACTGGGGCTTCAAGCACCCTCCTTCAAGATTTGGCGAGGGATCACTGGTAGGGATGCGTCGCTTCTGGTCCCCAGGTACTTTGGCCTTGGGAAGTTCGGCCCGCCCACCCGGGATGCCCGCAGGGATCCTGCTCCTGCTGGGAACATCAATTTTGTTGGGAAATTGCGAAGAGAAACGAATCAAGAAGAAGCTTTCGATCGTGGTGTGGCCGCCTTCGCCAGTACCGGTGGGGGCGTCCTTTCGCTCCCACCGGGGTACGGAAAAACATGCATGGCCCTGGCTTTTTCGGCACGTCTAAAAGTCCGCACGATGATCGTGGTCCACAAAGAGTTCCTCGCGAATCAGTGGCGCGACCGGATCCAGACCTTCTGCCCCGGAGCAACCATAGGCCGCGTCCAGGGCGACACGTTCGACGTCGAAAAGGACTTTGTGATTGCCCTGATCCAGACGATGTGTCAGCGTGAGTTTGCCAAGGATGCATTTGACTCGATCGGTCTTTTGATCGTGGACGAGGCGCATCACATCGGGGCCCCAGCATTTTCACAATTTATGTTCAAAATATGTCCCCGATTCACTCTTGGCCTTACGGCGACGCCCGAACGAAAAGACGGGCTCACGCGGCTCTTGTACTGGTTCCTCGGGCCCGAGTTCTTCAGGGTCGAGCGTGCGGACCAGAAGACGACGCGAGTCGAGGTGGTTCATTATACGGATGAAGCTTTTCGGGACGCACCACCCGTAACGCGCTTTGGAAAGATCAACATGGCCGGAATGATCAATATCGTTACAGAATTGCCCGCAAGGAATGAAATCCTGGTCGGCCTCATCGAGAAGGCGCTCAGCGCCACACCCCCACGACGCGTTCTTGTTTTGACCGATCGCCGAGAACATTGCTTTTACTTGCACAAGAGATTAGGTTCTAAGGCTGGTTTGTACATAGGAGGTATGAAGGAGGCTGAGCTCGCGATTTCGGCCGAAAAACCAGCAGTCATCGCCACGTTCCAGTTAGCTCAGGAGGGTCTGGATATCCCTGCGCTCGACACGGTCATCCTCTCGACGCCCAAGAGCGACATCAAGCAGTCCATCGGGCGCATCATGCGTGAGACGCCCGGCAAGCTCAATGATCCGCTGATCATCGACGTGGTCGACCACTGGTCGGTACTGTTTTCGATGTTCAGGAAGAGGTCGGTCATCTATAATGAGGGTGGGTTCCATATCGTTTCTTCAGGCAAGGGGGCGACTGAAGAAAAGACGGAGGTTTATGGAAAGGGTCGGTGTCTATTTTCTTGACTTAAATTAAATGGCAGTTATCACTCCCGGTGAGATCACCCAGTCCTGGTTTGGTCAGCAGGTCCGCATCTACGACACGAGCATCAGCCAGCTGCTGAGCGTCGCGTCCGTTCGCCCTAGTCTATCAGTATGACTCGGTCTTTAAGGTACACAGGTAGGAACTTGGCAAGGTATTTCCAGAGTTCGCCCGCGCCCCGAACCTCGAAGCGTTCAACGTCATGACCTTGATTCGCCGCAATTGAAGAGTACTTGAATAATGTAATGAAATTGATGTCCCCCATATCACAGCCGCGCACGTCAAGCATGAGAACCAGTATCCGGTTATCCTGCTTGATGATATCGTTCAACTCATTGGTGGCCACGAGGGTCTCCTGAGCAAAAACCAGGGCATCCTCGACAGTCTCAGGCTGTTCTTCAATATAGTCCTTTCCTGAAATTTTGACAAACAGGTGTTGATCGTTGCTTTTTAGGCGGTACCAGTACAGGAAAGATCCAAACCTGCCCATTCTGTAATTAGTTTGGAGATTTCATCGCATCACCGAGCGCGATGGCAAACACACCGATGACGAAGAACATCACGAGGTAGTTGCACTCGGTGGCGTCAGCCTCCGGCTTGGTGATCTTTTTGAGCCGCTCGATCCTCAGGGGATCGTAGACGGGAGGGCGTGGGGCGCCAAAGTCCTCAAACGGTGCATAGGACAAGCCCATTCCTTGTATTCACATTCGAAAAAAGTTTTACAGAGAGACCTCCTTCTTCTTGGACTTGGGTCCACGCTTCTTCTTCTCGGCGCCGATGGCCACCTCGCGCATGTCCGGGTCGCCGGCGTCGATGCTCACAATGTCGCTGACGTCATCATCGTCCCCGCGACCTGGGCGGGTCTGGATCGGCGGTGAAGGGCCCATCATGCCCATCAGGGAGCCAAAGTCCATTCCTGGACCGCGCATCTCGCGACGCAGGCCTCCACTTGGTGGCTGCCCGCCGCCCTCGATGGGCCCCTGTTGAGAGCGGCTCACAGCGTCCACCATGTTTCGCATCAGGTCTGGGTTCTGCTTCATCACCTGAGAGACGTTCGGCACGGCCGCCTTGAACATGCTGTTCGTCAGGTGGAACATCATGGCCGATCCACCGACCATCATAATCAGCTTCACCTCTGGTGCGACGCTAATCTTCGTCTTGTATTTGTTGTAGAGGTCTTCAAAGACGCCATCATAGTCCTCGACATTCTCCATGCAGTTCTGGGACCAACCGTTCAGCTCCAGGTCAAAGGGATCAAACTTGTCGTTCAGGAACTCAAGGCCAGTCACGCAGGCGACCAGCATGCGCCGCTGGAACTTGACGGAGCGGTCGACCTCGATGGAATAGGTCATGCGCTTGTACTCCGTGCGAATCTCATCAATGTCGCTGTAGATGTTCAGGCGTGCACTCGTCTGGAATCCCTTCTTGGCCAGTCGGCTAATTTTGTTCAGCAAATCAGCCTTTTCATCCTCAATGGACTTGTAGCCATCAGAGGGGACCTGTGCCCCTCCACCACCCTGGTACTGCTGCCCCTCGTCACCTTCGTCATCCATCTCGTCACCTCCGTCAAACTCCTCGGGAGGTGGGGGTGCTGGGGCGGCGTGCTTTCCGGGATTCATGAACATGTCCAGGCCGTCGTCGGCCGATGCCTGGACCCGCTCAGGCCCTGGGGCGCGCTTGGCGAATGGGCTCGGGCGCGAAGGCTTGGCCCGGAGTGGGACCGTCTTGCGCCCGGGCAACTGGATAGAGATTTCGTCCAGCAGTCTGGATTCATCATCGTCGAGATTCATAGATTGGCCGCCACCTCCCATGTCGATAGATACGGAGTCCATCGTTACAACTTTGAAAGAAAGGTCTCCACTAGCTTTAACGCAATTTCTTCAGGCTCGAAAATAATATTAGCAAAACTTAAATGGTGAAGATCCTCAAACTCCTGACCAACGCTCTGATCATCGGTCTGCTCTTCGCGATCCTGTACACCCTGGTCCAGGGCCAGCGCCGCAGCAGCTACGAGGCCGCGCCCCTGATGATCACCCCAGGCCCCATGGTGGCCAAGCAGCCCGCTGACCTGTTCGCGGTCCAGCCCTCCCTGGAGTGCACGGCCGGTCCATCTGAGAAGGCTGACTACTACTCGAGCGGCCTGACCCCAGGTGGCCTGTGCGGCGGCAGCGAGTACGTGCGCGAGATGATGCGTGATTACGCCATCGCGGACGGCGTGGGCGGTTCCCTGCTGGAGAAGTAGGCAGTCCGAAGGACTGGCTCTTGCGAAGAGCCCAATGAAAAACTAAAGTTTTCATCTACTAGATATGCCTGATTTAACGGTTTATGTTGATTCCAACAACAGAAATCAGGGCCTGTACCCAAACTCAAATTCTTACACGCTGCACTTGACCAACCCAATCTTGAATGTGACCAAGGTTGAACTCCTTACGGCAATGTTGCCGAACATATACAGCTCGCAGTATTTGACTTTGGATATAGCAGAATTGAGAACGCCCGATAACCTCGTGGCGGATCGGCTCGCAAATGTTACGATCGCAGGTGGGACCAGTAACCTCATGGCCCCATCGGCCAACGCCTTTTACGGATCTTTCGCGACCATTCCCGTCAAGGCTTCGGGTGGCGCACAGGCCCTCGCAATTTCAAACACAATTTCGGTCGTTGCAAATTCCATCGCAGTCAATACTGAATTTTACAATGCAAATTATCGAATCTGGCAGGACTACCCGTCAAGAATAGACAAGATTGATCGCGTGACGGTCACGTGGCGCCAGCCCAATAACGGAGCCGTGTTCATCGACAACAACTTCAGCCCCGCAATCGACATGGGCCGGAACATGTTCATTTTACGGTTTGAAACCAAACACGTGCCCATGGAACCCGAGCGGCCTCTGGCCTTGCCGGACCCTGTCCAGTGGGACTCGGGTGAGACGAGGCGGCTTGTGATAATTGGGGCCGTGGCACTCGGCGGGCTCCTGATCATCATGAGCATGCGCCGACGCCAAGTGGAACTTAATTCTAGGTAGAAATTAGAATGTGCGACTCGATCGCCAATGGGGGGCAGCGATGCGCGCCTTCGTGCCCACCCTCAAACGTAACCATCGCCTCGAACGTGCTCAGCACGACCGGCGACATTTACGCTTCGAATGGAACTTTCACGGGGTCTTTGACCGTGACGGGCAACATATACGCTTCGAATGCCCTCCAGACCACGAACGTATTCGCAGCGGGCCAAGTCGTGGCGACGGGCAAGACGGGTGTCGGTGTGTGTCCTCCTATCGTATTTCGCCAGGGTGGATCAGCGACCAATTGGGATACTCCTGGATCCAACACGACCACCTACGCCACTACGAGTGGGGCGGTCCAGATACAATGTGGTGCGAACGTCATGACCTCCACGACCCAATTCATTCCTTTCCCGGTCGCTTACACGAACAACCCTACAGTTCTCGTCACGTCTTACGGTACGACGGGAAATATTTTGGTCGCATCAGTCACATCGGCCGCTTTTTCAGTATCAGCTAATGCGGCTATTCAATTTGAGTGGATGTCGATTGGTATCTAGATGTGTAGAGATCACGTCTAAAACAAAATCGAGGGCTTTAGTAGTGGATGGCGGCCAATACGGTGACGTATTTCGGTGACGTCACGACAGTCGGGAACACAGTAGTGTTCCAAAACTTGACTTCCCAGGGAAATTACTCAATTTTCTCTGGAAATGTGAGCCCACCAGCGACAGGGACGGGGTCGGTCGGGACCACAGGGGCCCTTTTCGTTTCAACCTCCAACACCACGACCCTGAACGTGACGAGCCTCTATGGAACTACGGGTTTCGTAGGCCTGAACACCGCGGGCGGTGGCGCGACTCTCAACGTGGCCGGGAACGCATGGACCTCGAATGCACTCGCCGCCCAGAATGTCTTTGCGCTCACGAGCATCAACGTGGCGACCCTCAACACCAGTTTCATACAGACGTCGGTCGGTATCCTCAACGACCCAACGACGGGTGCGACTCTCAATATTTCGGGAAACACGACCGCCACGGTCGCCTTTTCAGGTGGGAACGTCTTGGCGGTGACGAGCGCCAACGCCGCCGTCTTGAACACTGCAGCCATTTTCGGGACCTCGAACCTCGTGGGTATAAACACGACGGGGGCAGGTGCGACCCTCAACGTCGCCGGGAACGTCTTCACGTCCAATTCCCTTTCGGCTCCTAACGTCTTCGCGACCGTGAATGCCAACGTCGCCGTTTTGAACACTGCGAGCATCTTTGGAACCACAGGCTTCGTAGGCATCAACACGACTGGGGCAGGTGCGAGACTCAATGTGGCCGGGAACGTCTACACGTCCAATTCCCTTGCGGCCACCAACGTCTTTGCGATCACGAGTGCTAATTTAGAATCGCTTAACACTGCGAGCATCTTTGGAACCGCACGCTTCGTTGGAATCAACGCGACCGGTGGAGGTGCGACCCTGAACGTCCTAGGAAACATCTACGTCTCGAACGGTCTAGCGACCACGAACGTCTTGCCGACCATGAACGCCAACATAGTCACTACGAACGTGACCTCTATGAATTTGATAACCTTTTGTCTAGGCATTAACACTCCAGGACAGGTTGCACCTGCGCCCCTTCTCAAGGTGGCCGATAACGTTTGGAGCTCGAACGCATTCCAGAGTCCATTCGGTAGGTTCACGAACGTTTTAACCGACGTGACCAGCCTCGATTCGGCGGCGACGAAACGCATATTCTCCCCCGCGGCCCTTGGGATCATAGGCGTCGGTCAGGTCCCTACCGTGGGCTCGGCGACCCTCCAAGTGACCGGAAACCTCTTTGCGGCAAATGCTTTTCAATCTGCAAGTATCAACGCATCCACCTCGGCCAACGTGGACTCCACAAATGTGCTCGTGATTACGAATTCCTTTAGGCGCGTGGGGGTCAACAAGGGTGCGCCAACGGCGAATCTTGACGTGTCCAGGAACGTCTTTGCGTCGAACGCGCTTCAATCAGCGAATATCAACGTCTCAACCTCGGCCAACGTAACAACCTTAAACACATCATTGACCATCACAAATTCAAGCTTGCTCGTCGGTATAAACAATTCGAACCCGACCTCGAACCTTAGCGTGTCCGGAAACGTATATGTCGCAAATACCATAATAGACGGCTCTGTGAATCAAAACCTCCCCGTGGTGGCGTTCACAGGCTCTGGACCGCATACGAACGTTTATACGAGCGTGACGGGTGGCGTGACGTATGCGGTCACCACAGCAGCAGGGGAATTCGAAACGCCCGCTCACCCCGCCTGGCGTGCGTTTAACTTCCCGACGACGTCGTCAGGCGCCACCGCCCCATCCAAGTTTATCCTCTTCGAGGGTGAAAGCCTCACGGCGACAAACCAGACCAAAATCACGAGCCCCAACGGACGATACACATTAACATTTTTGTCCAATTCTTATTTATATATCCAGGATTCGGTTTCATTGGCTAATGTATGGGACTGGAACACTATAGGCGTCAATTACACGGTCCTTTTACCAACGACAATAACTCTTTTATCGACGGGCGTCCTTACGGCGTACAATGCCGCCGGGTCCGGCGTGTACAGCGGCGCCCCCCCATCTGGATACGGGCCCTACAGATTGACTCTTGAAAATACGGGCGCGCTGAATCTATACGACAGGTACGACGCTGCGAGCGTGTTGGCCTCCGGCACCGGCGACTATCAAACTTTCGGGGGGCCGAACGGAAGTTTCGGCGAGCAAGGGTTTGGCTCGAATAATCAACCATATACTTTAATTACCGTGTCGTGTTCATTCACGATACCTAAATATACAGGCGCCGGAATAACAGCAAATGTATACGTGGTCGGTGGTGGCGGCGGGGGTGGTGGGATAGTTAACGGCGGTGGCGGTGGTGGCGGTGGAGTTCGCCAATTCACAAATCAAGTTTTGGCGCCTGGAACTTATACAATTACTATAGGTGGTGCGGGGGTGGGCTCCGATAGCAACTACCCGAACGGCGCTACAAACGGTGGAGCTACTACTATTTCAGGGCCTTCTCTTAGTACAACGTCGCAGGGAGGCGGTGCGGGTGCGACTACCAATCCTACAACTTTCGCAGCGTCAAGTGGTGGGTCGGGTGGCGGCGGGTCGTACTCATCAACGGCGGGCGCGGTTGGAACTTCTGGCCAAGGTCTCAGCGGCGGCGCTGGTTTCAACAACGGAGTGAATTTCTCGGGCGGCGGCGGCGGCGGCAAAACGTTGGCTGGTGGTGCAGGGACGGCCATACTTGGCGGCGCTGGTGGAAACGGTATAATGCCTGTACAGTTTAATGAACCCTTTGGGTGCGGAGGTGGTGGCTCTTTAGATTCCAGTAGCAACACCGCTCCTGGCGGAGAGGCAGGTGGTGTGCGGGGCGGGGGCAATGGTATATGCAATACAATAAGCAACGCCCAGTACTACGGAAACGGCGGCGGCGGCGGCAGCGGCGGCAACGGCTCGCAAGGATGCGTCCTCATAGAATACACGACATTTGGAACGCTCGCCAGCGCCACTTTTGGGTTCTCTTCGCTCGCGGGTTCAAATCCCAACGTAATTTTCAGCACGACTCGGCCATTCCTACCAACTTCAGTCATAGTACAGGCCCCGGACTTTATCAACTGTTATAATACTCCAAGATTTGCACCGATATACGGTTCCCAAGATGGTGTGAATTATACGCTCATCTCCGCCGGGACCGCAGCCACCGGGTTTAGAACCGGCGACGATTACGACTATGATAGCACTCAAATACCAGCTAGCACTGCTTATAAATATTTTCAAATAGTTGGGGATCCTCCAGATGATGCGTCTTTCAGCAGTCCCATAAACCAAATTATTATCATGGGTAAAATTTTGGCGGGCGATGGAACCTGGACGAGCAATTCAATCACCTTGAACGTAGAGACGTCAAATATTTTAACGATCGCAGGGGGTGTAGGGATCAACACGGACACAGGAATCGGCGCGACCCTACAGATCGAAGGGAACGTCTATGTGACCGATACTCTTACACGGCCCATCCGCGCCACACTTGCAAACGTCGCAACGACTTCAAATATTCGATCAATTTTTGGAACTTCCGGACAGGTCGGGATCAATACGGACACGGGGCTCGGTGCGAATATCCACATCCTAGGGAACGTCTTTGCGTCCAATACCCTTTCAGGGAACATCCGCACCCCACTTGCAAATGTAACAACTTCAAACGTTCTATTCATTTTTGGAACTTCTGGGCAGGTCGGGATCAACACGGACACGGGACTCGGTGCGACCCTCCAGATCCCAGGGAACGTCTGGGCCTCCAATACCCTCACCGGACAGAACGTGACGGTCACGACGATTCTAGGCTACAACGAGGACCTGACCCGCCGGTCGCCTTATTTGGTCCCTTCGGCGGCGAACGTAACGGCGATTGAAAATTGGATCGAAGCCTCGTGCAATACGACCCAGAAGGTTGGGTGGTCCGTGGCCTCGACAAACGTCACTTTCAATACTTCAACAGTCGGTGTCACGGGATCAGCCCTTTACGCCTCGAGCGTGCTTGGACCCGACGGCCGCGTGTATTTCACGCCAGCCTCGGCGACCAACATAGGCGTCTTCAACCCCAAGACCAACGAGTTTTCCACGATCGTACCCGTGGGTGGTGCGAGCCTCGCGGGGACGTTCAAATACGGCTCGGCGGTCCTGGCGCCGAACGGTAACATCTTCTTCATTTCAAACGCAAGCACGACTTCACTCATTTTCAACCCGATCGCCAAGACGGCGACGAATTCGACGACCAGCCTCACCACCAACTTTTTGAAGGGTGGGGTGTTGGGCACCACCGGCACCACCCCCGTCGTGTTTTGCCCACCGAACGTCACCAACACTGTGCTTTACAGATTGAATCCCACCACGGGAGCGACTATTACCACCACCACCTTGGTCTTAGGATACACGGCGGCCGTCCTGACCGCTACAGGGAACGTCGTATGTATCCCATCAACTGCGACGACCATTCGCGTCGTTTCAGCCACGGCGTCACTCCGCTCCACGACTCACAGCCAGACGACCCCGGCCTATGCAGGGGGCGTGTTGGTTCCAGACGGCAATGTGGTGTGTGTGCCTTACTCGTCCCTGAACGTGACGCTGTTTGACCCGGTTCTGGGCACGCTTACGCAGGTGGTCCATGGGTGTGGCGCACAGGCCTTCTCGGGCGGCGTCCTCCTACCGACGGGCAATGTCGTCTTCGTCCCTTTCAACGCTTCGAATGTAGGAATGTTCAATCCGGTCGCCCGGACGTACTCGAACCTCGTGTCGGTCGGCGCCGTCGCCGGCAAGTACTCTGGAGGGACCCTCTTACCCGACGGGCGTGTCGTCATGACCCAGTTCAACGCCTCGAACGTGGGCATCCTGAACACGAGAACTCCCGTGTCGGTGGAGTTCTGCCGCAGCCCGTACTTCAACAAGTACTAGTTTTTTCGCAGCGAATAGCAGAAGAGATGTCGAAGCTCGTCACGAATTTCGGCGACTCGAACACGACTGGAAACACGACCCTCCAGCAAAACCTTACAGTCCAAGGGGCCTTTTCAACCTTCTCAGGAAACATCCTGGCAGGTTCAGCCTTTTCGACTTTGGGCAATTCTACAACCAAATTCAACACCGTCTTTGCGACGACAGCCAACATCCCGTCCGTGAACGTCACTCAAATCTTCGGGACGACCGGATTCGTCGGGATCAACACCACGGGTGGCGGTGCGACCCTCAACGTGGCCGGTAACGTCTGGGTCTCGAATGCCCTATCGGCCCCGAACGTCTTTGCTACCGTCTCCATGAACGCCCTCACGTCCAATACAGCGAACATTTATAGCCCCACTGGTGTCGTGGGAATAGCAGTGAATCCTACGGCGCTCGCCGCGACCCTCCAGATTGGCGGGAACGTCTACGCATCCAACGCAATTTCAGCCCCAAATGTGTTTGCCACAGTCTCCATGAATTCTGCAGTTGTTAATACCGCATCGATCTTTGGAACGTCTGGCTTTGTGGGAATAGGTACGGTGGGCTCTGGGGCCGCCCTCAGTGTGGCCGGAAACGCATTCGTCTCTAATGCACTATCGACCCCTAACGTCTTTGCGACGGTCTCCATGAACGTCACGGGCGTGACGAACACCTCGGCCATCTTTGGAACGTCTGGCTTTGTGGGAATAGGTACGGTGGGCTCTGGGGCGACCCTCAGCGTAGCCGGAAACGCATACGTCTCGAACGCCCTTTCGGCGCCTAACGTCTTTGCGACAGTCTCCATGAACGTCACGGGCGTCACGAATACCGCCGCCATCTTTGGAACTTCTGGCTTTGTGGGAATAGGAACGGTGGGCTCTGGGGCCACACTCAGTGTGGCCGGAAACGTATTCGTCTCCAACGCAATCTCGACCCCTAACATCTTTGCAACCTTGGCCAACGTCACAACCCTGAACGTCTCCGTGCTTTCAGGGACTTCAGGAACCGTTGGAATAGGAACGGTCGCAACTGGACCGGCCCTCTACGTGGCTGGAAACTTGTTCGCGTCGAACGCCGTGACGGCGCCGAACGCCATCGTGACCACAATGAACATCTCGTCGATCCTCAATACCCTGAGTATATTCAGTTCTACGGGTCTCGTAGGCATCAACACCTCCACGCCTAGTGCGAGCCTTCACGTCCAGGGCAACGTGTTCGCCTCGAACGCCCTCACGTCCCCTAACGTGTTCGCAACAACCTCCATGAACACCCCGACGCTCAACACCACATCCATATTTGGAACCTCGGGTTTCGTGGGTATAGGCACGAGCACGGCGCTTGGCGCATCCTTGCATATTCTGGGCAACGTGTTCGCCTCGAATACCCTTTCGGCCCCCAACGTGTTCGCAACAACCTCCATGAACACCCCGACACTCAATACGACGTCAATTTATGGATCTGCTGGGTTTGTAGGGATACTCACGTCGACGCCAAGTGCGACCCTTCAGGTCCAAGGGAACCTGTTTGCGACCAATAGTATCAGTACAATCAATCTTTATTCAACGGTCATGAACACGAGCTATTTAAATACTGCATCAATTTTTGGATATACAGGGTCACTCGGTATAGGTGGTGCGGGGTCGGCCGGCGTGGCGCTCGTCGTGACCGGTAACATCTACGCATCGAACGCCATCACGTCTACAAACATAGTGACGACGTTGGCAAATATTACGACCATCAATACAGGGTCCATCTTCGGGCTGTCACGTCCAGTAGGTATAAACACTACGACCGGTGGCGCATCCTTGACCGTCGTAGGCAACATCTTCGCGTCGAACGCAATCACATCTCCAAATATCATATCGGCCAACGCCAACATCACGATCCTCAATACGACGGCTATTTTTGGAACGACAGGTTTCGTAGGCATAGGCACGAGCACAAATATCGGGTCGACCCTTCAAATTCAGGGGAACCTCTTCGCGGCAAATGCATTTTCAGGAGAGAACATAAGCGCAGCGGGAACAATCTATTACGGAGAGGATCTCTTCAAGCGGTCCCCGTACCTCGTGGCCAACGTCGCCAACGCCACCACGATCCAAACTTGGATAAGCGCGACGTGTAACGCAGCCTATCAGGCCGCCTCGTTCTGGGCAATGTCCGGAGCGCCCGCATACGGAAACATCGCGAGCGGTCCCCAAGGCTCTAGCGATTACCACGGATCTGTGCTCTTGCCCGATGGCCGTGTCCTATTTGTTCCAAGAAATGCATCGAACGTCGGCATCTTCAACCCGGCCACGGCTCTCTTCTCGTCCGTGTCGCCGGCCGGACTCGCTGCGACCGCAGACAAGTTTGCTGGGGGTGTGCTTTTGCCCAACGGGAACGTGGTTTTCGTGCCCTACCAGTCTGCGAACATCGGCATGTACAACCCGGTGGCCCTCACCTATTCAAATATCTTCACTGTGGCGGCGCCATCCGGAACTCTGTTCAAGGGGGGAGTCCTCGCACCCAATGGAAACGTCATATTCGCGCCCCAATCTTCAGGAAACGTTGGCGTCTTCAACCCGACTCTTGGAACGTACGCGAACCTTGGCCCCCTTGGAACAGGCGCCACAGCCTTCTCGGGTGCGGTCCTCTTGCCTACGGGCAACGTGGTCTTCGTGCCGGCAAGCTCGACCAATATCGGCATGTACAACACGTACTCCATGACGGCCGCTACAGCCTATATTAACATAGGCCCCATCCCCGCCTCTGGATACGATGGTGGTGTCTTGGCTCCCAATGGGAACGTAATTTTCATGCAAAATACAGCGTCAAATGTGGGCGTCTACAATCCTTCGATTCTTTTGGCTTCGGGTCTGTCGAACGTGGGACCCACGGGCGTTGGTGCAGGTGCATTCGCAGGGGGGTGCCTGACCCCTTCAGGAAACGTGGTAATGGCTCCTTATGCCACGGGCAACGTCGGTCTTTTTGATCCCACGGGCCGCGTCTACACCAACGTGTACCAGTCGACCGGTGGTTCCACAAAGTTCACGGGGGCGACCCTGCTTCCAGATGGGCG
>Ga0181346_1000850_pt1 | contig 13466 bp, 15 predicted proteins | sample Su13VDMM15DN_FD_130100 | JGI IMG/M metagenome (GOLD analysis project Ga0181346, IMG submission 130100) | Freshwater viral communities from Lake Michigan, USA - Su13.VD.MM15.D.N | ecosystem: Environmental > Aquatic > Freshwater > Lake | place: USA: Michigan | collected 2013-07-15 | reverse complement strand
TTGCTAACCTGCCGGCCGGACAGCCCATTGACGACGATGAGGCGGCGTTGGCGGGCGGCGTGGGGGATGGCGTTTCGGTCGAGATTGACGACGGCGATCAGGATGATTTGCCGGTAGCCGACGTCGATGGAAACATTCTTGAGATTGAGCATCCGGACGGGTCTATCACGGTTTCGATGGATGGCCGATCGCTGGTAGACGCGCCGGAGGCTTACAACGCCGATTGGTTTCGGAACCTGGCGGACGAAATCGACGATATGGAGTTGGGCCGCATCGCCGAGGATTTGATGCGGGGCGTTGGCGACGATCTGCAATCGCGGCAAGAGTGGATTGAGGATCGCGCGACGGGCATCCGGTTGCTCGGTCTGAAGATTGAGTTGCCGGGCGTGCAAGGCGCAAGCGATGGCGCCCCGATCGACGGCATGAGCCGGGTGCGGCATCCCCTCTTGCTAGAGGCGGTCCTGCGGTTTCAGGCGAACGCGCGGAGTGAACTGCTACCCACCGATGGGCCGGTTAAAATTCGGAATGACAGCACGAACGCGACGTTGGAACAGGAACGGTTGGCGGACGCGTTTGAGCGGGATTTCAACCACTATCTGACCGTGACGGACAAGCAGTATTACCCCGATACGGACCGCATGTTGTTCATGCTTGGTTTCGGCGGGTCTTCGTTCAAGAAGGTCTATTTCTGCCCGCTCCGCAACCGGCCCGTGTCGGAAAGCGTGGATGCGGATGATCTGATTGTGAACAACGCGGCGACGGATTTGACCGGCGCTAAGCGGGTGACGCACCGGATCAACATGAAGCCGTCCACCGTCAAGCGGATGCAAATCCTTGGCGTGTATCGGGATACGGAACTGTCTACGCCGATGCAGCCCGAGGTTGACGCGGTGCAACGGGAGAAGTCCGCGCAACAGGGCGTGACCACCGATAGCATGAACCCGGACGATCGCGACCGGGAAATCTATGAGTGCTATTGCGAGTTGGATGTTCTGGGGTTTGAGCACAAGTGGAAGGGCAAGCCTTCCGGGCTGGAAATCCCGTATCGTGTGACGCTGGACGTTTCCACGAAGAAGGTCCTGTCCATCGTCCGCAACTATGACGAAGACGACGCAAAGTTGCCCACGGCGCGGCAGGCGTTTGTGGATTTTCATTTTGTGAAGGGAATGGGCTTCTACGGTATCGGGTTGCTGCACATTCTGGGCAACACGACCAACGCCATCACGGCGGCGTGGCGTGAATTGCTCGATAGCGGCATGTATGCCAACTTCCCCGGCTTTCTGTTTGCGGATACCGGCGGGCGGCAGAATACCAACATCTTTCGAGTTCCGCCGGGCGGTGGCGCTCCGATCAAAACGAACGGCATGAAGTTAGGCGATGCTATCATGGCGTTGCCGTATAACAGCCAGGCCGCGCCTTCACTCATGGCGCTGGTGGCCAACATGGCCGAGACGGGCATGAGGATTGGCGGCACGTCGGAGCAACAGGTTGGCGAGGGCCGGGCGGACGCGCCGGTTGGAACCACGATTGCGATGATTGAGCAGGCTACCAAGATCATGAACAGCGTCCACAAGAGGATGCACGCGGCGCAGGCCGATGAGTTCCAGATGTTGAAAGAGTGCTTCCGCGAGAACCCCAATAGCTTTTGGGAGCGGAACCGTAGGCCGGCTTATCCTTGGGATGAGGCGACGTTCATGGCGGCCGTCAAGGACTATGACCTTGTTCCGCAGGCGGACCCGAACACGGCAAGCCACGCGCAACGCGTTATGAAGGTGATGGCGATCAAGCAGCTACAGCAGGCCAATCCCATGCTTTACGACGCATACGCGGTCGATAGCGCGGCGTTGCGGGCGTTGGGCTGGAACAATCCCGACCAGTTCTTTGCGCCGGCTGCGATGCGAAACAGACCGCCTCCGGATGTGCTGGCAAAGACGGCCGAGTTGGAGTTGAAGAAGCAGGACAGCGCCACCAAGGCCAAGGAAGTTGACGGCAAGCTGATGGTGGATCAGGCGCAGTTGCAGCTTGACCAACAGACGGCGCAGGCGGACGCGCAGCCGGACCCGAATGAGGCGATGGTTGCCCAGGCCAATGTCAAGGAATTGGAGATCAAGGCCGCCGATGTTCATGCCGACGCGGAAAACCGGGCGTTGGAGCGTGAGAGCCGGGAGAAGGTGGCCATGGCGCGGATTATCCAGGATGCGTTGCAGAACCCGGAAGGACTTGGCGCGGTTCAAGGCTTGATGACGCCAGAGTTTGTGCGTGATTTGCAGGAAGGGGTATAGGTCATGGAAATCAACGCCAAGGCGTTGCGTGCCAAGCGGGATGCTATGGCAAAGAAGCGAGCGGGCGGCGATCCGCGTCAGAAGGTTGACGCGTCGAGTTGGTCGCCATGCGAGCCGTTGAATGCGGACGTGAAGACCGGGATGCGACCGATCAGCCGCCGCGCCTACAAGGATGGCGGCGAGGTTGTGGAGAAGATGAACCGCAACCAGAAGACGGCGAACGAGTATCGCGAGGGTATCAAGCACGTTGGCGCGTTGAAGCGTGGCGGGCGGACGAAGAAGGAAGATGGCGGTTGGATTTCTAACGTCGCCAAGCGCCGGAACGCTCGGACTGCCGCGCAGTTGGAGGCGATGAAGAAGCCCGAGCCTACGCGACCGCGTGACGCCTATTACAACGCCGATTACAAGGTCGTGTATGAGGGCGCGGATGAGGGCGCGGATGAGGGCGCGGATGAGGGCGCGGTTGTGAAGCCGCCGAACCCGCGTTCGCCTGGCGAGGGCGCGCTGACGGGTAGCGGTCGCGCTGCGATGGCATCGGCTCCGGCCCGTTCTGCGCCACGTCCGGCGGCGCGCGCTTCCGGCCCCACGGCGGGCGAGAGAGAAGCCGATCGCCTCATGGATAAATGGAACACCAAGGATGGCGTTCTTCCGGGTGGCATTGTCGCGAAGAAGCGCGGCGGTCGCGCCAAGAAGCAGGGCGGCGGCCCGATGGTTGATCCGGCGATGGCCGAGGCGGCCGGTCGCGCAGGTGTGGCGCCTGATCGCCTTGGGTTTGCGCCGTCCGCGCCATCGGGTGGCGTGAAGAAGCTACTCGGGTTGAAGAAGGGCGGCACCGCGCGCAAGGGCCGGGCAACCGGCGGATCGACCGTGACAGACCTGACGGGCGTGCGTCCCACGGGCGGACGTTCGGCGCACGCGGCGGGCGGCAAGGCCAAGGGCAAGACGAACATCAACATCGTCATTGCCACAGGCAAGCCACAGGACGCCGCCATGCCGGGTATGCCGGCGCCACCGCCTCCGATGCCGCCGGGTATGCCGCAAGCGGGTGGCGCGCCTCCCATGATGCCGCCGGGTATGCCGGGCGGTATGCCGATGGGCCGCAAGTCGGGCGGGCGCGCGATGAAGTCATACAAAGACATGACGGCGGGTTCGCTGTCTGGCAAAGGGCGGTTGCAGAAGACGGCAATCGCTCGCAATTCCATGGGCTGATCGTCTCCCGGCCTATGGAACGGGCGGGGGCTTTGCCATCGGGTCCCCGCCCACCCCGGAGACATTGGGAATACGATGCAAACGCTATCGAGCCTTTGGGAGACAGAGCTACGAAAGCTGATTGCCGCACGGATTGAGGAATTGCGGGATCAGTTGGAAGGCAACGGTTACGAGACAGTTGCCGATTTTCGGCACGTAATGGGGCAGATTGTCGCGTTGCGACTGGTTATGGACGATCTGATGGGCGAAGCGGGCAAGCGCGCCAATCAGCGAAACAGATAGGAGACGATGAATGGATATTGGGCACGCGATGACGCCGGTCGATATGTTCCGCAAGGAAGTGTTCGATCAGATTGGCGATCTGCGAGAATTGGACATCTTCAATACGGATATTTTGGTTGCCATCTGGCAGCGTCCGACGAAGACGGCGGGCGGCATCATCATGCCGGATCAGGTGTTGAAGGAGGACGAGTTTCAGGGCAAGGCCGGCTTGCTGTTGAAGAAGGGGCCGGCGGCGTTCGAGGATGCTAAGGGCGTTTGGTTTCAAGACGCCAACATCAACATCGGGGATTGGCTGATCTATCGCCCCTCGGATGCTTGGCGCATTGATATTCATGGCGTGAAATGCCGGATTATCCGTGATGACGCCATCCGGTGCCGCGTGGCATCCCCCGAAATGGTGTGGTGAGGTAGGCCATGAGTGAAACCATGAGCGGAACCGACGATCCGGAAATCATCATTGATCTGGACGTTGAAGAAGGCGTCGTGACTGCCGAGTCTCCGGAACAAGAGGACACTGTAGCGCCGGCAATCGAGACGCTACGGGCGCAGCTTGCGGCTGAGAAGGCCACGCGGCTTGCGGCAGAACGTCAGGCGCGGGAAGCGGCGGAACAGGCCGCACAAGCTCGCACGGGCGCGCATGATGCGAACCTGAACATGGTGAACGGCGCCATTGAGCGGGTGCGTCAGGACACGGCAACGCTGAAACTGGCGTTGAAAGAGGCATGGACGATCGGCGATTACGACAAGGCGGCCGATATTCAGGAAGCGATGGCGACGAATGCCGCGAATATGATGCGGTTAACGGACGGCAAAGCCGCAATGGAGGCCGCGCCACCGCAAAAGGCGGTTCCGGTCGCGGCTGATCCGGTTGAAGCCTTGGCCAGTCAGCTTTCGGCGGCGTCGGCGGCATGGGTTCGCAAGCATCCGGAGTGCGTGACCGATCAGCGCATGTTTCAAAAGATGGTTGCGGCTCACAATCTGGCCGTGGCGGACGGAATTGGCGCTGATACGCCGGAATACTTTGATTTTGTCGAGACAACGCTGAAATTGAAGCCGGTTCGGGCGGCTGAAACGCCCCGAACGCCCGATTCCGCGCCGCAAGAGGAAGAAAGCCCGATGTCCAGTGCCGCCGCGCCCGCGCAACGGCGTTCCGCACCGCCTGCCGCGCCTGTTTCACGCCAGAATGTGCCAGGTCAGAAGCCGAACGTGATGCGTTTGACGCAGGCCGAGGCCAATATGGCGGCTGACATGGGCATGACGGTGAAGGAATATGCGGCGAACAAGGCAAAACTGATCGCCGAGGGCCGGTTGTAAGGCAGATGGACACAATTTCGCGCCCTAGAGGGCGGCCACGCAAGGAGAAGCCAGAAATGGTTGGTTTGGTGAGTGAGACTGAGACGATTGAGACGATTGCGCGCCCCGATCCGCGCGCGCCGCAGCGTCCCGACGATCCCCGTGCCCGTGCGGCGCAACGTGCGGCCGAAATCCGTGGGCATCTTGGCGGCGATTTGGATGAAGGACAGGACGATTTCAAGGCGCCGCGCGCACCGGAAGGATGGACCTACGAATGGAAGCGCCGCACGGTCTACGGGCAGGAAGACCCTGCCTATCAGGTCGAGTTGAAGCGGATGGGATGGGAGGAAGTGCCCACGTCGCGCCATCCCGACATGATGCCGTTTGAGGGCACGCATCGGCACATTGAGCGCAAGGGCTTGGTGTTGATGGAGCGGCCGACCGAGTTGGTCGAGGAAGCTCGGGATGCGGAAAAGCGGCGCGCGCGGTTGCAGATGCGGGCGAAGGAAGCGCAGTTGTCAGGTTCGGAGGCGGACACGCCGCTTGGCCCGCGCATTCGGCCGGATATCAAGAAGGGATATGAGCCGTTGTCTGTCCCGGATTGATGGCGTATATGGGGTTCTTCTCTCCCCTACGTTCCGTGGCTTTTGCCACTAACTCGCCCGCCAGTCTCCGGATTGGCGGGTTTCTTTTTGCGTGCAATTCCGCCCGCGATTTTCGCGCTTGCTTTTTAGACGGAACACGTAAATAATACGGGCACTCGGCCTCGGGGTCGGGTTTCGTATCCCCGGTTCACAGTCGCCCCGGCGCGCGACGATGGAACCTCCTTTTAGAAGGAGAACCGTCGTGGCGAATACCAATGCCCCGTTCGGATTTCGTCAGGCAAAGGGAAATGGATCGGCTCCGACCTATGAACAGGTCGAAATGCTGATCGCTTCCACGAACACCACGCCCATTTATTTCGGCGACGCTGTGATCCCGCTCAATACGGGCTACATCGCGCAGGCCACCGCATCCACCGTCCAGCTTGCCGGCATCTTTCAGGGCTGCAAGTATCTGTCCACGTCGCAGAAGCGGACCGTTTGGAGCAACTACTGGCCCGGCGCCGACAATACCGGCGATGTGACCGCTTACGTCGTCAACGACGTGAACTCTCGGTTCATTGTGCAGGCCGGCGGCACTGCCATCGGCATCGCCAGCATCAACGCCAACATCCAGCTGAACGTCGGCACTGGCAACAGCGCGACCGGCATCTCTGGCATGTATGTCGAGACACCAAACACCACCGACACGCTGCCGTTCCGCGTGGTCGGCCTGGTGACCGATCCCCCTGGTGCCAACGGGACGGACTACGCGAGCGCGTATAACTACGTGATCGTGGCGTTCAATAACGTCTCCGGCAAGAACCTCAACGGCATCTAAGGGGAGCAGGACCAATGGCTGTCAATCTTTCAGCAATCAAGGACCTCTTGCTTCCCGGACTTCGGGGCGTTGAGGGTAAATACGAGCAAATTCCGTCAGTCTATGACAAGATCTTCACCAAGCACAACTCCAAGATGGCCTTGGAGCGCACGGCCGAAATGCGCTACCTCGGCCTTGCTCGGTTGAAGACGGAAGGCGGGCAGACCGACTTCGACAATGGCGCGGGTGAGCGCTACGTCTACAACCAGGAACACACGGAAATCGGCCTTGGCTATGCGATCACTCGCAAGGCCATCGACGACAACCTCTACAAGACGCAGTTCGCGCCGTCCAACCTCGGTCTGATTGAAAGTTTCCAGCAGACCAAGGAAATCTACGGCGCCAACATCCTGAACACCGCCACGACCTACAACGCGTCGATCGGCGGCGACGGCAAGGCTCTGTGTGCGACCGATCATCCGATTGACGGCGGCACTGTGGCAAACCGGCCGGCGGCGGATGTTGACTTGAACGAGGCGACGCTGCTGAACGCGATGATTGCCATTCGGACCAACTTCAAGGATCAGGCTGGTCTGAAGGTCTTCGCGCGCGGCCGGAAGTTGCTGGTTCCGCCGCAGCTTGAACCGACCGCCATCCGGCTCTTGAAGACGGAGCTTCGGCCTGGCACGGCTGACAACGACGTGAACGCGATCATGATGACGGCCGGCGGTTTGCCGGAAGGTTATCTGGTCAACGACTTCCTCACGTCGTCCAAGTTCTGGTTCCTGCTGACCAACATTGATGGGCTTTCCTACATGGAGCGCATCAAGTTTGAGACTGACATGCAGGTTGATTTCACGACCGACAACCTGCTGGTCAAGGGCTACGAGCGGTATAGCTTCGGCTATTACAACTTCCGCTCGGTCTACGGTTCGTTCCCGACCTAAGGAGGCATTCCAATGGGTGTTACGCATCTTAGCGGCTTGAACGTCGCAGGGGTGCCGACCATGGGGATGGGCGGCGCTCCGTTCTACACGGGCCGGTGGTTTTTCGTTGATGCCGTGAATGGCAGCGACGGCGCCACCGGGACCGCCAACGATCCTCTGGCAACGGTCTATCGGGCTTACAGCCAGATGACTGACGGCGCCAACGACGTTTGCGTGATTGTCGGCGACGGCAGCACGGCGGCAACGCAGCGGCTTTCCTTGGCCAACGCGCAACTGACCGACAGCAGCGCCACGGCTGGCACGCTCACATGGGCTAAGGACGCCTGTCATCTGATCGGCATGACGGCGCCGACCAAGGTTGGCCAGCGTGCGCGGTTCGCCCCTCCGAGCGGAACCTATACGCAGGCGACGTTCGGTTCGGGCAACTTCATCGTGGTTACGGCCTCCGGCTGTCACTTCCGCAACTTCTCTGTCTACAACGGGTTTTCGACCGGCGGTGCCAGTCAGATTGCTTGGACGGACAGCGGCGGGCGGAACTACTACGAGAACGTGGACATTCAGGGCGCGGCCGATGCGGCTTCCGCTCAGAGCACGTCCAGCCGTTCGCTTCTGCTCTCCGGGTCCACTGGCGAGCATACGTTCGTGAATTGCACGTTCGGCACGGATACCGTCACGCGGACGGTGGCGAATGCGACGCTGGAGTTCTCCGGCGGCTCGCCTCGCAACACGTTCGTTGGGTGCACGTTCCCGTTCCAGACCAGCGCCGCGACGGTTCTTGGTTACATCGTATCGGCGGCTTCCGGCATTGATCGCTGGCAGCTTTTTGATCGGTGCACGTTCATCAACAACGTGCAATCGACCAGCACCACGATGACGGGCCTTGGCACTCTGCCGGCGTCGGCCGGCGGTCTGTTGCTCATGAAGTCGTGCACGATAGTCGGCATTGGCGAGTTTGGCACGGACGCGACCACACGCGGCCAGGTCTACGTGGATGGCGGCGCTCCGACGGCCGGAACGTCCGGCATCGCTGTGAACCCCACCTAAGGAGGGTGTGAGATGAAGGCAGGACGCAAGAAGCGGGCTACTGGCGGGGTTAACGCTGCGGCGGAAGACCTCTCCAAGAAGAACATGCGTTACACGTATCAAAGCAACGTCAACGACGAAGCCGAGGAGCGCAAGCGTGGTGGCATGGTCGAGGGCAAGAAGGCGAAGGGTCACGCCGGCCGAAAGCCTCGCAAAAGCGGTGGCAGAGCGGGATCGAATATGAACCCGCTTTCGTCGGCTGCGGCGGGTGAGGCTCCCAAGGGCCGCACGTTGCAGATGAACTGATCTGGTGGGGGCTTCGGCCCCCATCGCCTTATGACATGAGGGATGGCCTATGCAGCCGATGATCGCAACCGCCGGGCCATTGGCTACCGCAGACGCTGACGGGATTTGTCAATCTCAGACGCCAACCGCCGGCAACCTGACGCTCAATGGCGCATTGGTAACGTCGGGCGTGGCGATCATGGACAATCCGCGCCGCGTGCTGATTACGACCGCCGGGAACGAAAGCTCGCGGACGTTCACGCTCTACGGCACGAATTGGAGCGACAACACTATTTCCGAGACGATGACGGGGCCAAACGCCACGACGGGCCAATCGGTTCTGGACTACAAGACTGTCACGCGGGTTGCCATTTCAGGCAATGCGGCGGGCGCTTTGACGGTTGGCACGAATGGCGTTGGCGGGTCGCAATGGGTGCGGATGGATGATTGGTCTACGGGCGGGGTTGCGGTGCAGCTTACCGTGTCTGGAACCGTCAATTATACGCTGCAACAGACGATGGACGATCCCAATTCGGTCTTTAACACCGTCACGCTCATGGCGATGACGTGGGTTGATTGTTCGGATGCCTCGGTTTCCGCTGCGACCGCGACCGCTCAAACTAACTACCTGTTTGCGCCGATGTTCGCGCGCATCAAGATCAACAGCGGCACAGGCACCGTCACAGGAACATTCCGCCAGTCGGGAGTGACAAACCTATGAGCGGCCTAACGGCAAGCGGTGGCCTGACGCTGGATTTCAGCAACATCTTCGTGACGAACATCACGGTTACGGGCGACGTTTACACCGACTGGCAAAACTCGCCTTCGTATGACGATGACACGGCCGCTGCGGCGGGCGGCGTTGCTGTAGGTGAGCTTTACCGCAACGGCAACTTTCTAATGGTGAGACTCACATGATTAAGTACATCATTGTAGCTGTGCTAGCAGCTTCACCCGTGCTAGCACAGACCGGCAATCTCTCCGGTGGCAGCGTCACACCGACCGGCGCCACGGGATCGCGGACGCTCGCGGCAAGCGCGGCGGATGTCGTCAATGTTAAGAATGGATGGTCGGGCGTGGCGGGCGCCAAGGGTGACACGGTGGGCGTGAGCGGATGCACCATTGCAGCCGCAGGCACGCTGCTGACCTGCTCAAGCGCGACCTTCACAAGCGCGGACACGGGCAAACGCTATTACCTGCAAGGCACGGGCGCGGCGAACGTGCCGCAGACAGGGACGATCACCTACGTCAGCGGCACGACTGTCACGCTGTCCAGTGCGGCGGTTGTGGCGTCGCCGCAGAGCGGTATTTACAGTCCGCCAGCATCGCCAGTGACGATCGCGTCGGCCGGATCGGGCTACACCAACGGCACACAGACGCTGACGATCACGGGCGGGACCTGCACCACACAGCCGCAGGTGAGCGTTACGGTCGCGGGGAACGTCGTGACGGCTGTGTTGAGCATGGTGACGCCCGGCGTGTGCAGTGTGGCGCCGTCCAGTGGGGCCGCGACGACGGGCGGCGGCGGCACGAACGCCACGTTCACAACCTCGGGCTATCCCGTGGCGGGGCGGTTCATATACGGCACGGACGACACGGCGGCGATCACGGCGGCGGCGGCGCGAGCGGTGTCCACCGGCCGGAAACTGTTGTTCCCCTCGGGTGGATATTGGCTGGCGACGGCATCGACCGCGATCCCGCTCAATAACGTGGCCGTCGAGGGTGACGGCGCGGTCGGCTACAACTGGCCATACATCGGCAAAGGCTCGTGGCTCCTACTCAGCAACCAATCCACCGCGTCATTCTCCGGGATGCAGGGCGTGGACTGGAATGGTGTTTCGGTCTACTACCCCGAGCAGGACAGTTCGGCGGTCACGCCCGTTGCTTTCCCCGCGACCTTTACCGGGTCGCAGTGGGTGAATACCACGTTCCGTAATTCCCGTTTCATCAACACGCGGGATTTTGCGGAGGTGACGAACGTATCCGGTAGCGGATTGGGGCGGGTGACGCTGGACAACGTGAAAGCCTACTGCGTCCGCTACTGCTTCAACTTCCTGAATGGCGCGGCGGACGTTCTCACGATTGGCCCGAACAACTACTTCGGGCCCGGATCGTTTGACAACGACGCGATTTATGGCCCGGCGCATCTCGGCCGCTACACCGCAACGAGCGGGGAGTTCCTCCGCATCGACGTGGGGGCCGGCGCGTATCCGCGTGTCGATGGCCTGATGTTCACCGGGTTCATCGTGCACGGATATCGCTACGGCATCCGCCTGGTGAGCGGCGCGGTCTATGTGAGCGCGATCGGGAACATCAACTGGGACGCGGTGCAAACGGCATACAGCATCGAGGGAACATCGGAGTGGAGCACAAGCGCCATTACTGGTGGGACCATCTACGCGACTAATATATACGATGGGTCCGCGTCCGGTGCGGTGTTTAACACCCCATCATCTGGTCGTGTCGATCTGACCCTGAGCGGCGGGAATGTATCCTACGCGCTAGGTGGTATCGTCTATGATACAGGCACGGGATATCGCCGCCTGACTGTGGTGGGCATGAGCCTGAATAGCTGGGGCAGGACCAGCACAGCCGGCACATACTACGCCGTGCAGACCGGCAATGGCGGTCCTGGCACGGAGATGACTGTCTCGGGGAATACGCTGAATTGTAACGACACGGTTTCTCCCACCGTGAGCGGCGCATTGATTACGTCCAACTCCGTATTTTCTGGGTTGATGGCGAATAACTTTCTGACCACGTGCGCGAACGGGTTTGTTTTGCAAGGCGGTGCGGGGAATGTATCGCTAAACGGCAATGTGTCGAAAGGCACGACAGGATCGAACGTCCTGGACAACAGCACGTTGTCTATGTTGCTGTATCTCAATAACAACACGTTTGACGCAGCGGCGGTAACGCTCCGCGCCCCGGCGATCAGCAGTTGCGGCACGACGCCATCCGCCGCCGCCGGGTCCAATAACCAAGGCGGGACGATCACGATTGGGACTGGCGTGGTGACGGCGTGCACGCTCACATTCACCAGCACGCTTGTCCGGACGCCGCGATGCACGGCCGGGACGGGATCGGCTTTAATCCTGGCAAACGCAACGAGCGTGTCCACCAGCGCGGTGGTGTTCGGGTTTTCGGCCGACCTTGGCGGCGGCACACTCCGTTACCAGTGCGTGCTTTGACATGACCACCACCGGGACATACACATTCAACCCCGCGCTAGGCGAGTTGACGCTGTATGCCTACAACCTAGCGGGCGTGCGATCGACCGCGCTCATGCAAGAGCATTTCCAAACCGCCCGCATGGCGGCAAACATGCTTTGCTCGCGTTGGGCCAATCAGGGCGTAAACCTATGGGCGGTGGACCTGATTACGGTCCCGCTTGTGCAAGGCACCGCAACCTATGCCGTAGACGCCAATACGGTTGTGATGCTGGACGCCTACGTCACGATTGACGATGGAGTATCCGCTCCGATCGACCGGATCATCTTGCCTGTTAGTCGCACTGAATACGCGGCTTATCCGAACAAGGAACAGCAAGGCTTCACTACGGTATTCTGGTTTGACCGCCTGCTATCCCCGACCGTAACGCTCTATCCAGTTCCGGATGGCACGAGCGCGCAATACCTGAAATACTACCGCGTTCGGCAAATCCAGGATTCGACGCTGCAAGGCGGTCTGACGGTTGAAATCCCGTATCTGTGGATGGAGGCTTTCGCCTACGGTCTGGCGTATCGCTTGGCGCAGGTGTGGAACCCGCCGATGGTGGTGGCGCTCAAAGCCTTTGCCGATGAGGCATACAACATTGCGGCGGCGCAAAACATCGAGACGGCGCAGACCTACATTTCCCCGATGGTGTCCGGGTATTTCAGGACGTAAGGGGGTGACATGGCTTACGCATCACGGGCCGGTAGGGCCAGGACAAGCGCAAGAAACCCGCAAGCGCACGCGATTTGCGATCGGTGCGGCTTTCGCTTCAACCACGTCAATCTCTCATGGCAGTTCGATTGGGCCGGCGCGTCGCTGATCAACAAGCGGCTACTTGTGTGCAATCGCTGTTACGACGAACCGCAACAGCAACTCCGCGCCATTGTCATCCCGGCTGATCCTGTTCCGATCATAAACCCGCGCGTGCAAGACTTTGTTGGCGCGTCGCAGGATACCCGCACCACGCAGGGTAACACGACGGACGCCGTTACGGGCCTGCCGGTCATTGGCGGGGCGTCGCGCATTACGCAAACCGATCGGGTCCGGGTGAAGCAGCAGACGGGCGAACCGCCGGGCGGTTTGAACGAAACGCCTGGCACCGATCCGAACGCGCCGGGGAATGACGATCCCGGATTGCCATACGACAACACAGACGTTCCCGAGACAGGGCCTTTGACATGAGCGTTGCCCAAATACCCAACCTGACGGCCGCCATTTCGGTGAACGGCACGGAACAGCTTGAAGCCGTGCAAGCCGGGTCTACCGTTCGGATCACGGTCGATCAGATTACGGAGTTTTTCTATGACGGCGGGGCGTTTACCTCGTTCATGGCCACTTGGTTTGCGTCTTTGCCGACAACGTTGCCGGTCACGTCTGGGCAGCCATGGAATAACGCGGGAGTTCTTTCGTTATCATGAGCGCATATCCATCTCCTCAGTTTTTGGACATCACGGTTACGGGCGACGTTTACACCGACTGGCAAAACTCGCCTTCGTATGACGATGACACGGCCGCTGCGGCGGGCGGC
>Ga0181346_1000844_pt1 | contig 13503 bp, 7 predicted proteins | sample Su13VDMM15DN_FD_130100 | JGI IMG/M metagenome (GOLD analysis project Ga0181346, IMG submission 130100) | Freshwater viral communities from Lake Michigan, USA - Su13.VD.MM15.D.N | ecosystem: Environmental > Aquatic > Freshwater > Lake | place: USA: Michigan | collected 2013-07-15 | reverse complement strand
GATAAGAAGGGGTGCTCAGATATCTGGCGCAGGTAAAGTATTTGAAACCATTAACGATATAGATTTTTCATCACCATTCAGTGTTAATGGTATACCTAACCGATTAATCATACCTAACATAGATAGTTCTGGTAACTTAATCAACTATACACTAACTAAGAGAGAGTTAGTTATAAACGGTTTGGCCAAGATATTCAAAAGAGCCATTACAGCAGCTGATGTAAGACCATTCTTCGAAGTAACTCTACCAGATGATGATGTACTGTCAATTAACTCTATTATCACGTTAGAGGGGCTTAATTACAACCAGACACCATCCATAGACCAATTCTTGAACCCTGTTAACAGGTGGTACGAAATGGAAGCTCTGGCAGATGATTTGGTATTCGTTGAGGACCAATTAACACCAAGCACTCAATCAGGTATTAGAGCTGGTAAATGGGTCAGGGTCAATCAGAGATTCATAAGGGAGTATACCGATTTAGGTTTCACTAAAATCATATTCGGTGGAGGTTCACAAGATGTTGGGTCATTATGTGATTTCGGTGTTGATAAGACATTGGTAAATAGAATAGGTGACTTCATAAATAATTTCAGTTTAGGTACAACATTATCACCGAATTATACGATGTTCATCAGTTACAGAGTAGGTGGTGGCGCAGCCGCGAATATCGGTCCAAACGTACTTAATACGATTAATACGGTGAATATGACCGTAAATGGAAATAATTCCAATATAAATAACAGCGTTAGAAGTAGCCTTACGGTGAATAATCCATTGCCAGCAATTGGTGGTAGGGATGAACCATCTGTTGAGGAGATTAGGAATATGGTGAGATATAATTTCTCATCTCAGAACAGAGCCGTTACCATTAAGGATTATCAAGTGAGAATTGGATTAATGCCTGGTGAATTTGGCATACCCTTCAGAGTTGGTGTACTAGAGAATCAGAATAAGATAGGTGTTTATATATTGTCATTAGATTCATCTGGCAAACTTTTGAATCAATCAACATCAACGTTAAAGGAAAACATCGCAACATATCTGTCCAACTATAGGATGATGAATGATTACGTTGAAGTTAGAGATGGTAAAGTTATAAATATCGCCATTGAATGTGGCTTATTCGTAGATAAACAATACCCACAAAGTCAAATCATATCACAAGTTATTCAGAATATTCAGAATTATATGAATATCAATAACTTCCAGATGGGTGAGACCATATATCTAAGCCAGTTGATTGAGAATATAAACAATGTTGGTGGAGTATTGAATGTGATTGATTTAAAGCTATTCAACAAAGTGGGTGGCAACTACTCACTTAATGAGATATCACAACCATTAGTTGATACTGAGACCAGAGAGATAAATACCGCCCAAAACTATGCGTTGATAGGAGATCCAATAAGCCTTTTTGAAATCAAAATACCATCTATCGACATACGTTGTAGAGTTAGAACCAATTGATATCATTTACTATATTTTAAAAAACTATTATTTTTCAAATAAAAAATATGAGCTGCTGTAAGACCAATAAACGGACAAACCCATACGTTAAAAACGAAGATAAGACTAAGAAAGGTAAGTATAAGATACTGAAATGGGTTCTTTTCGGTGGTCTTTGTTTAATCTCGCCTATATTCCTAATTCCTATGCTATATATGTTATATGTTGCGATAGTTCGAGAGGAACGAATAGATTTGACGTTCATGTTAGAATCGGTAGGTAAGATTATCAAAACATATAAGTTAATGAAAACTAAACCAGATGTTAATTTGGATGAGTTCGAAGTGTATGAGGTAAAATAATGTCAAAAACTATAAGGATACAGACAACACCCAATGGCGGGGATAATTTCATAAAAATTAATATGGAACAAGACTTCGATTTCGTTGAGGTCTTATCACTTAAAATTAGTCAAAAAGACTTATATACCACATTCTGCGCTGATTATGGTGCTGTAGTTGGTCGAGTTATAGTTAATAACGGTTTTGGCGTACCAAATGCTAAAATAAGTATATTCATACCAGTATCTGACTTAGATGCTGAAAATGATGAGATTTTCTCGTTATATCCATTTGAAACGGTTACCGATACAGGGCCTAACGGATTGCGATATAACCTATTACCAAATAGTAATGAAACCAATGATGATTGTTTCACACCCGTAGGAGATTTTCCTAATAAAAGAACATTCTTAGACGATGATAGGATGTTGGAAATATATTGTAAGTATTATAAATTTAGCACTACGACAAATCAGTCTGGTGACTATATGATATTCGGTGTACCAGCAGGCGCACATACGATGTATGTCGAGGCGGACTTATCAGATGTGGGAATTGTTAGTCAGAAACCCTATGACTTGATTCGAAAAGGTTCTTCAGTCGAGTCTTTTGATTCGACTACCAAGTTCAAACGGGCATCAGATAATATAGATACCAATACACAAATAGTAAATAGGACACCATTAAGTGTTAATATACAACCATATTGGGGTGAAGTTGACACATGTAATGTAGTAATAAGCAGACAAGATATTAATTTGAATACTGTAGTTACACCAAATGCGATATTCATGGGTTCGATTTTTGGCGACAATGAAGAAGGTACGATAAACCTAAGATGTAGACCAAACCCCAAACTAGGTAAATTAGATTTGCAGACAGCAGGTTCTGGTACCGTTGAAATGATAAGAGAGACATTGGATGGAACCATTGAAAGATTTGACATCGCTGGGGGTAAACTCATAGATAGTGATGGTGCGTGGTCTTATCAAGTACCAATGAACTTAGATTATAGGGTTACTGATGAATTAGGTAACTTAGTAGCAACTGATGACCCGAACAAAGGTATACCTACTAGGGCTAGAGTTAGATTCAGAATAGGTATGGATAATAACGTTAGTGGCGTTAGTCGTAGGGCAAAATACTTAGTACCACATAACCCTAGACAACACGCTAATGCTCAATTAAGCGGAACCACAGAATTTCCATATGGTAAACCAGCTATAGATTTTGAGTTCGGACCTAATACTAGTAAAGCTAGCTTAGCTGATTTAAGTTGGAATACTGTATATAGTGTTAAAAATTATATACGTAGATATGAGAAATCTATTATTCCAGCTTCACCTAGTCAAAGAGCTTTTATAGGTATTAAGGATGTCGATAGCGCTGGTGGTGATATAAACCCATTCCCATATAATTCTTTGAATATAGTGGTTGATCCACTATTCAATTTTATATGTGGTTTAGTGATAATATTGGCGACATTGGTTGCGACTATAAACTTTTTCTTAATAACGCCTCTTAACGGCATAATAAGTGTACTTAACAGTATAATCGAATTTTTTGGTGGTGACCCGATTGCATATATCCCATGCATAACATTAGAATGTACGTCAGAAGGTGATTCTACGTTTTATGCACCAGGTTGTATATCTGGAAACGATGGGTGTAATGCGGCCCAAGAGGAAAATGTAGTGGTATGCGTTGGGACAACAGATAATAATGATTTTAACGACACATTCCCGCCAGGAGATGCTGGTTACACAGCTTGTGTTGCTGCCAGTTTACTACAATCTTTAGACTTATTAGAATTCGACTTCTTTAACGATTGGGTTAACGGAACCCTATACTCACCACTCTTTATGAATCGAAATAGAACTACCGACTCACCTTCAGATAAGGATAATTTCTGTGAATGGTCGTGCGGTGGATTCAGTGGATATACCGCAAACGGTGTGAGTAGTGATGGGGTTGACCCAGATAACAAATGTAAAAAATCGATGGTAGTTAAGCAGATATGCGGTGAAGGTGTCTACTATGGCGCTAGTTTGGGTTGTAACAACACATCGTATGACTGCAAAAACCCAACAATACCCACACCGCCTTTTTTCCCTGCCTCAACAGTATCAGGCTTGTTCGCAGCATTTAATTCATCGACTAATGTTGACCCAGATGGGGGTTATGGCGTAATAGTCAAAAAAGACGGTGAATATTATTACACCCCATATGCTAGGGTTTCTGACGACTACATACTGGCTACCGATATAATAATATTAGGGTCGTCAGTTTCGTGCCATTGGTTAGGTCTTCCTTCGATGATAAAATTTTTGGATGATACAAGTTATAAATTACCACCAGTAATACAATTATACGATGATCAGCTTGATGCAAATGGGTCACTTGAAACGGTATTAACGGTTTCAGGTATGGACTCTGAAAATGAGGATTTGACCAATTCCTTATTTTTCAACGTAAATTGTTTTTTTACGTCAACTGGACCCTTACAGTGCAATAACATAAGGAGGCAATGTGAGTTGGGTATGGGATTGGATCAACTACCGCCAACCCCAGACAGTAGGTTAGATGATAATGATTTGGACATACGCGTAGGACGAAATCTATTTGCTTGGATGAATAATTACACGTTATACACACAAAACACCAACCCCGTAATTATCACCGACCCCGTGACAATCGATACAGGATACGGACAATACACCGCTAATAATGGTGATGGTTGTGGGGCGATATTAGGTAATAATGATTATTTAACATTTAAATACGATTGGAAAAGTAGTGCAGACACAGGAATACTATGTCGTAACAAAACAAAAACACTTAATTCATTTTATTTCTATTTTGGTCTTAATAAAAATAAGACCGCGTTGAGCAAAACTCTAGAAAAGTATTTTTCACCTTGCCCTGTGCAAACTAAATCACCTTTCACTATAATATCCGATTCCACAGCTGTAACAACAGTAAACGGGGCTAATGGAATTATAAATGTAACCATAATAGGTGGAACTGGACCATATACCGCTACAATCACTTACCCAGATGGTACGGTTAATGAAGTCCCTATTATCGGTAGTAATATAACTTTTACTGGGCTTGAGGAGGGTAGCTACCCGATAACTGTTACAGATAGTAATGGTCTAACTAGTACCACTACTGTAATCGTTGGTGGTCCAGTACCACTTAACTGTTTCGTAGAAGGTATTGATATAAGCGGTTTCGACTCAAATAACCAACCCTTAGAAGATGGTATTATAAATATTGAGGTATCAGACGGTATTGAACCGTATTATGTAACGATAGAACGTTTTCTATTGTTTATCCCAGGCCAAGGTCCAGTATTTGCATCACCTGATTTTAACGACTCGATTGTAGGTAACATATACACGCAAACAGGCTTACCTATTGGTTTATATTCCGTTTCAATACAAGATTCTAGTAACCCACCATCAACCTGTATCAGTTCGGCTACGATATCGGCATCTACTGCTACTGAAGTAGAAATTATCACTATTAGCAGTGAAACGTGTGAAAATTCTTGTAATGGATTCGTTCAGATACGTTTAGATGGTAATCCACCATACAATATAACTTTAACACGGAATAATGGTGATACTATATTAAATACCCAGCAATTCAATACCACACCCAACTCATCTAATGTAACCATTACTGGTTACACCAATACCACCTTGGTTATAAATTCATTATGTTCTGGTGATTATAGTTTGAGTGTCGTGGACGCTAACGGACAAGTAGTTGATCCACCAATCAGTTTCACAATACCAAACGCACCATACACAGATGCACAACTCCAACTAGATCCTATTAGTAACATTTCACTATCTGGTGATTTTGCTAACAATCTAGGTGTAATCACAATAACACCACCATATCCCCCAGTAAATGGAGATTACACATACAATCTATATGATAGCGAAAGTTCACCATCAGTAATAGCGACGATAACTAGTAGCGCTTCTTCTGTACAGTTTACTAACTTAGATTGCAATAATGGTGACGGATATTGGGTTACATATCGAACTGATAACGGTTGTAGATTTCCGACAGATACCAATGAGAGGTTTGAAATCGAAGCAAGTGTATTTACTATTCTATTTGGCTGCTAAAAAACACGATAGTTCTATTTATTAATATATGAATGATGATAGGTTAAAATATAGATTACGTAGCACAGATTCTCAAACCTCTGTGGATACTGACACGTTCATTAAACTGAATCTTGAAGGTAGTTCTAGGCTTTTACCTACTAACGATATAAACACAGCAGTCAGTTCAGCTGAAGTATTTAACAATGAAAGACAGAGTACTAAAAAATATAGAATATTAGGTACAATTAAACCAATAGTTAGTAACGTATTGTTTAATCTTACTGGAACTAAGGGTTGGGAAACGTTCGCTGACGCTTCGTTTACACAGGATCCAATAGAAAAGATTAACTATGGTTATGGTACCAATGCAACACCAACACTCACATTTGCACAATCTTATCAAAAACATTTAAAGGAAAAAGACGGGTGGTTTGGTTATTATGAACCGAACTACCTACTACCTAAGCCATGTAAGTATACTAATATGGAACCAAAAAAAGAACGCTTTAGTCTTAAGGACCAAGCGCGTAGGAATTGGGATATGACGATAACTTACCCTTTTTCTGCTGACACCACACATGGCATGATTAATGGTGGGTTGAAAATAATAGGTGTATTTGGAGCTAATATAGGTGGTAGAAGTAGAATAAGTTTTTCAACCCCATTTAGACATAACCTCACTCAAAGGTCTTTAGTGTACATACAGAATGTTACTGGTCTTGACGTACTTAATGGTAATACAGGTTACCATAGGGTGATAAGGACTGGTGATGATAACGGTAATAATAAGGAATACATATTCTCAATAGCAGTTGATTTCAACAACCAAACTGTGATATCTGTTGGATTACCTGAAAATCAATCAAGAATGCAACGAGTATTAGGTGGTGTCCAGAGTGGTTTTAAATCAAAATATTACTTTAGATTATTCAAGAAGATAACTACCGTCAATGAGGGTATAAATAACGGTATAATAGAGAACGATGACTATGAAGTATATCCAGCCGCATTCTCACAGACAGTTTTCAATGATGAAGTTTTTCAATTTGTATTCAACGAAGATATTGACGTTGGAAAAGTGGTGGATAATTTAGGTAGACCATTGAGTGAAATATATTTGACGATTATAAAGAATCGTGACTACAATATACTTGGAAATATATCGTTTTTTACACAAATACAAGCTGGCGTGGATTGTGGGTTTGTAGCAGGTATTTTAAATGGGGATGATATACCAGATATTAGACGAATGCGGGATGGGCCACAGGCGTCAATCGGCACACAAACCACAACACAATACCTATCATCACCTACACCATTAACTTCTAGTACCACCACAGTAATTGATGGTATTACGATAAATGATGCTTATTTTTATGGTGATGTCGTTGAATTTAATGATTTTGAACAAATTGAACACGTATTAGGTGTTGTTGCACATAGATTCAATACAACTAACCGAATTGGACAAGGTGTGACAACAACAGGGTACACCATTAGTGGTCCGAGACACGAAGGTTATATGTATTATCCACATCACAAGATGCAGATAAGACAGTTCTCTAACTATGTCGAATCAGGCGATGCTAATACAATTGGTATTCCAGATTATGCGATTGATTTAGGTGACGGTAGATGGTTATGGAGGGATATATTAGATATAGGGGTTAATAATGGTCAAGAAACGACATTGAATTATCCGTTTTTAAATGGTGCCCATTACATATACCAAAATTACTGCTTTCCAGTTAGACGACAAGACCCTTATGGTCGCTATGATTTATTGTATTTCGGTAAAACTGACTTACAGAGTACACCTTACGACATTATCGGTTTAGGTGTCTCTAACAATTTTAATTTTAGCGAATCTGAAAATGCTTGTTAATAGATATCAAATAAGGTTACCAGAATCTACATCAACTGGGGTTACGATAAATATCCCCATTGATATGACGTTTCAGCTTGTGGACCAATCTGAGATAATAGAACGCGATTTCGTTAAAAACGAGGTTGAAGCTGCCATAAACCCAATATTTGATTACGAAAAAGTCAGATTTGAACCCGCTAGAAATATATCAGCTAATTTTAGGACACCAACACCTATTGTGGTGTATGCGCTTAATTTTTTATCAGGGTCAACCCAGCCACCAACGAGTTATTACCAAAACCAATCTCAGAATATTGAAACAGTATACGAAAATATTGGTTTTACTAACGATGATATTAAATTCAGAAAAAGCGGACTCGTCAAGTCAATTTTAAGGTTAGAATTCTACGACTCTGACATACTCACTAACCAAAGGCTTTTATTTTTTTTAAATATACGACCTAAAGTGACCGTTAACGATGTGTCACCACCTAGTATCAATACGCCATACGTGCAAGATTATAAAGCGAATAGAAAAGTGGTTAGATTTGATTTATCTGATACATCGCTAAATATAAACGGTAATTCTGAAGGATATAATATATACAGTTATAAGGATGAAGTAGAAATAAACTTACCAAAAGAAGTGTATATGAGAGCAATATTCAATAACGCTAAAACAGGAACTAGAACTAGGTTCATGACCGAGTATAATACACCGAACATTTCTTGGCCTATAGACCAGTTTATGTCAAAAATATTTACTAAATATGTCTTACATAAAACTGTTTTAGGTTATTATTATGCCATTGATACTAACTATAGTAGTAACATATCAACAATACCAAATACCCCTAATACTTACTTGGTGAATCTATACGAAGCAGCTGTAATATCATGAAACTACTAAAAAGAACCATATCGTTGGATGACTTGAAGACCAAACAAGAAGGTCTGAGTTATGGTATATTCACAGCTACATCCATATATATGAAAATCAATCTAATACAGACTATTGACGATATGGGTATAGTTACTAACTTACCTTTCGAAAGATTCGGATACCCTTGCAGAACGCTTACAGGTAGTATTGCAACTACAAATATAACATGTTATAATGGTATAGGTACACCACCAACCAGCGGAGAACTTACAGCGGTACCATCAGGCGGTGTCGAACCATACACTTATCAGTGGTCAAATGGTGGCATAGACGCCACGATAAGTAACCTAGGGCCAGGTATTTACGATGTAATCATTACCGATAGTGAAGGATGTCAAATCACATTAAGGGGCATTGTCAATGTAACAGAATCAGCTAACCCAGAATTAATGGGTCAATTCGGTGATAATCAGTATTACAGAATACCTTCATCACAAGGCGGGTATCAAGAGATATCGCCAAATGGTTATATAGTGTCAGGTCAAGAATTAAATTTAAATAGTCTTACAGTACCATATAACACTAATACTATAATATTATGTACAGGTCAAAAGATTACATTATCAACATCGATACCATATTCTAGTTATTCATGGAATACTGGTAGTGATACACCTACTATACAAATAGAAGAGGCTGGAACGTATACTGTAAATGTCATAGGTTCAGACGGTTGTGAAGGTACATCGAGTATAACCATAGAATATATAAATATACCAGAACCAAAATTTGAATTTAATAAACCCCATAAATCAGGTAATGGCACAATAGATGACCCTTATGTATTTTGTACTAATCAATATCCAGTGTTACTCACGTTGGCAAATAGTCCCTATTTCGATACTTGGACATGGAATACTGGCGTTAGTGATATAGTATCAATAGTACCGAGTAATACTCCCTTAGCTAGTTATGGTTTCAACAATTCAGGTTATATCAGTTCAATATGTTGTCCAGTAGGTACACCAAATTGTCAACAAATCCAAACGCCATTAATATGGATTAGGTATAGCAATTTGTCAGCTGATGGGTGCGGCATAGAGAGTATTGAGGGTGTAGGAGTTAGTGGATAATATTTATGTAAAAGATGCCGATTATACCATATAATATAAACAATTTAATATCTGACCTTACGGCCAGCGGAATCACGTTTCCTTTTATGTTCGGAATAACTCCGACTATGTTGGTAGCGTCACCAGTCAATATAAGTGCATATCCATATACTAGATTCAGTGGTGCAACCATAAATCAATGGTGGCAATCAGCAGGTTTTGTAACTGGTTTCACTAACGATAAGTTAGATGAGGTTAGAACATACAATCAGAATAACCCTTATATTGTTGGATTTGATATTGAAACTGATAACTATATAAATTATTTCGGACAACAGATATCAGGGGTAACAAGAGTGACCGACAACAATAACCCCATCGTTTATGCTATAGACGCTGAGAGTCAACCTCCTTTTAACCTATTGATAGGTACAGACGGTCAGACAACTGGAATACGTTATAGAAGCTATAACGATGAAACATATGAAGTTGTTGACCTTGACGGTAATGTTACATATCTACCAAAAACTGAAATGAGGTATGTGGGTGAGGGTTGGAACGCCACCAATACAGAGCTATTTGCATACATAAGACGAGAATATCTTTTAGGTATAGTAAGTGAACCAGAAATTCAGAGTGATGTATTTATAGATAGGGGGCAAGTAACCGTACTCGAAAACCATCTCAGACTATCTGAGATACGAAGTCTAGATGCTTTACTTGCTAATGGTAATGGTTATTATAAATTTAGTATTTAATATAAAAAACAAGTGAGCAGTGGAATATACGGTATAAATCGACCAGCGGATGTGAGTCCAGAGGATTGTGAGGTTTGGGTGCATTACACACCTAGCAGGGATAGCATTGGTAACGCTACGGTGTCTTTATTGGACCCAACACAAGTATTATTACAGATAGATAACCCCAACAAAATACAATCCAATGTAACAACTGGTTTTGAAGTTTTCGGTGGTATGTATACATTAAGACTACCTGTCGCTCAGTTCAATCAGAGAGGTATATATACAATAATGATAAAACCTGTCGAAATTAGAACAAGAATTGTCGACTGCGGTGTTCTTTCAGCATTTCCAGATATTAAAGGTATACTTATTGACCTAGCTGATATACCACCACAATATGTTAATAAATTCGAGAACAATAACTTAATAGGTTATAGGATTGAATATCTAAATACAAACACCAATGTCGCTGACGTTAAGATACGTAACTTCTTTAAGGTAGTAACATCTAACAATAGAGCTGAACCAGTAAACCAAAACCTTACCAACACCAACCAGAAAGCCATCAGATATAATTTCAATGATAATTCTACTTTGGTATTCTGCACAGTATCACCTAGTTCAACAACTAATGTGAAACCTAATGTATTACCTTTTATAGGTCAACCTAACCAAGAAATCATAATAACCAACACTTATTTCAATCCTCTTATGATTGAAATTGAAATGGTTGAACATGATATTGAAACATTGGCCTACGGATTATTCGGTAATCAGACCAAAAGTCTTGAGGATGGTATCTATACTATATACAACTTTAATAATGATATCTACAAGCAATATAACTTGTATGAAATTAAAGATCAATTTACGGGGGAACCTTTATTTGAGGTTCGGGAGGAAAGAAACAATATCGATTTCACTAAAACTTTTGATAATATAACTAACTTCTAAAAATGGCCAATGGTAGAATTAAGGTTGCTGGGTATGCTCAAAAGATTTTTTATGAAAACGGTATTGAGTACAGAAATTTCTCAGATTCGTTAGTCGGAAATCAATTTGCATCCAATGGTGGATTACCTTTATTCACTATCGGTAACTTTGTTGTAACCACTAACATAGACCCAACTAGTAGTTTTAACTATAATTTAGGTCCATACACTCAGTTTTTCACGCTTGATAATCTTAATGTCAATGAAGGTGATTTATCCACGTTATTGGATGATAATGCTAATGCCGTATTAAGGATAGACCCAAGCAACCTGTTGTCACATGCCTATTTCGGGTCAGCAACAGAATTTATAAGGGTGGCTTTGGAAAATATCATAATGAATTGGCCAGCGTCAATTTATATGAATCCAATCGCTACGTTAACTAACGGTAGTGAGGTCGTATCATATACTGTTACTAATTATACGTATAATGCCGTAGCTGATACAGCAACGTTTAATGTTCCTTACCTATCTATAAACAACCAATACAATATAAACTATTTAGCTAACGGAAACATACTCAATACATTCAATGAGAATAATGGGTTAAGGAATTTGACCGTTAACTATGCTGAATATGTCGTGGCGTTCAACGGTGTTGAATACCCATTAGTATCATTAATACCTTTATCACAACCCAATACTGGTGAATTGACAGTAACTGTCGAAGGTAACCCTTTTACAACAACTGGCAACACAGTTAACCAGTATGTAATTTACCACATCAAACCTAATAAGACCCAAAGGGATTCATTTTTCAATACTTTAGATGACTTCGAAAGTAATCTTCTGAATACTTTTATAATACCACAATACACCGTAACATTAAGATACCCTGTAGAGGGTGACGATGGTACACAATTATTCCAGACCACTACGTTGACGTGGCCGACCACAGATGGTTATAACTTAGACTTTGATACCCTTAACTATGATAGTTATGTAGGTGAATTGATTGAGATAGCTGAGAACACAGACTTATCTAGGTCTGATTTAATTGTCAGATTCTTAACTAGTGATTCAATAAGTGACTTTGATTCGATACCTACTTTCTATGAGAATAGGGATGAAACATCTGGCGATAAGATAAGGAAGGTCTTAAGAATATACGGTAGGAATTTTGACGAGGTTAAGAGATATATCGATGGTATTGCTTTTGCAAATACGGTTACTTATGATAAGGTTAATAACACACCTGACATAGTACTTAAGAATATAGCTAGGACAATAGGTTGGGATTTGGTATCCAGTATATTGGAGAATAACTTATTACAGAATTACATAACAACAGGTAGAAATACATATTCTGGTCACACAAGAGGTTACACACCGATTGAGGCAGAATATGAAATGTGGAGAAGACTCATACTAAATTCACCTTGGATATGGAAAGGTAAAGGACATAGAAAAGTTTTAGAGTTCCTAACTAAATTCATTGGTGCGCCATCAGGATTAATGGTGTTCAATGAACATGTGTATGTTGCTGACCAACCGCTTGACGCTAATCTGGTACAAGACGCAATCGAATTGAACGGTCTTGATTCAGACTTATCTTTATATAATATAGATTCAGAAGGGTTTCCTAAGACACTTGCAGATACTCCAGAGATGTATTTCCAAAAGAATGGTGGGTGGTATCAAGAAACTGGTGGTCCTAACGCATCCGTATATAAACTATATGGTAATAATCCGCACATAGGACCTTATGATGGTGGTAAAAGTTATATAGACCAATTTAGAGGTCTTATACCTAATTTTCAACCAGTTACAGTAACAGATGAAACATTCTTAACTGGAACTACGACATTATTCACTAACTACAATCAAGGTACGCTCAATAATTATACTGGGGCCACTTTCGTTGATTTGACGAGCGAAGGTTTTGACATATCTGATTGTGTTGTGTTGGAAACAAATATAATACCAGACCCTAAACCTACTGATGAATTCACGGCCTGTGGTTGTGATATTGCGACAAATGATAATAG
>Ga0181346_1000842_pt1 | contig 13528 bp, 5 predicted proteins | sample Su13VDMM15DN_FD_130100 | JGI IMG/M metagenome (GOLD analysis project Ga0181346, IMG submission 130100) | Freshwater viral communities from Lake Michigan, USA - Su13.VD.MM15.D.N | ecosystem: Environmental > Aquatic > Freshwater > Lake | place: USA: Michigan | collected 2013-07-15 | reverse complement strand
TAAACTCACCGTGGATTCACAATCACTGTTAATCGTTATTTGATTTGTTGTTGTATTAATATTTACACTACCAATACCTTCATATGTTAATAACATATTTCTAACGGTTGTTGAAAACAAAGATTCACTAGGGGCTTCAGATAAAGTATCACCTGTGAAAAATTTAACACTCTTAGTAATACCACTCACTATGGTTATCGCCTCAAAAATCGCCTCATTTAATATACAATTTTCCTCATTAAGCGTTAAATCGGTATAACCTTCATTTAACATTAATAATGGTGTCTTTTTAATTAATTGACCATTATTTTGGAAATTATCTTCACATAAATTGTAAACTTCATACGAAACAGAACATGAAATCCCCTCCAATATTATTGTAATTTCTTTAACACACCCATTATTATCAATCACCTTAACAGTGTATGTTCCTGCCGATAAACCCGTCACTAGCATACCTGTTTGACCATTTACATTCTCACTCCACTCTATTGTGAAAGGTGGTTGACCGCTTGTTATAAAAATTTCAATCACACCATTATTAGAAAATGTTGGATTAACTTTATTATACGTAAAATCAACTAATGATGATGATTCTCCAATATAAAAACTAGATGATTGAGTACAAGGAACAGATGTGTCAGTAACACTCACAGTATAACTACCAACAGATAAGTTCCCAAATGTTTGCGTATTAACTGAGGTAGTATTAGTTTGACCGTTTATATTATAAATAAACGGACCTTCACCACCCGTCACATCAATTTGAACCTTACCATTATTAGAACCACAAGTTGTTCCTGTTGTTGAGACATCAAACTCAAAACCAACAATATTTTCTATAGTATATGTATCAGTAAAAGAACACCCACTACCATCTTTAATCATTAACGTATATTCACCATTAGTTAATTGAGTGAATGTGTATGTTTGTAGTGTCGTATTAACATCAGGCGGATTCATAGGACCTGTTAATTGATACAAATAAGGCGGTGTTCCATTTGTAATTGAAAGTCCAATTGTACCTTGATTATTACCACACGTTGAATTAGTCGCAGCCACCTGAACAATATTAAAACTACTTGGAACTGTAATATTTACACCCCCTGTTACAGAACATAACCCCGCATCTTGAATGAAATAGTTAAATTGACCTGAAGCCAAAGTATTCCAAGTCATAACGTTATCAAATCTAACATCAATTACATTATTGGACCCCGAATAGTAATACGGTGGTGTTCCACCTGAAACTTGTATAGTTACAACCCCATCACTAACAAAACAACCCGGTTGGGTCACAAATTGACCAGCAACGCCTAATTTGTCAACTAAAACCACATTCGCACTTTTAGTAACAATACAACCTGAATTATCACCAACTGTCACACTATAAGTTCCAACTGTTAAATTCTCAATACTTGATGTTGTCTCACCGTTTGACCAAAGATAGGTGAATGGTGGACTACCAACAACATCGGTTACATAAATTTTACCTGTGGTTACATTACAACCTGAATCATTAACGATATAAAAGTTGTAATCAAGAGTCGTCGAATCTTGAACAATTACCGAATTTGTTGTTGCAGTACAACCTCCATTATCAATCACTCTAACATAATAAGTTCCCGGTGATAACTCAGAAAAGGACACACCATTAGGTATATTAGTTGTTCCTGACGTTATATAACCTAATGTATTGTGATATAATAAGTATTTATTTGAACCGTAGTCATTTTGTGTGTAGGCAGATAGAACACCATTATTCAATCCACACACAGTATTAGTAACACCTGTGATTGATGTACACAACCCACTCGATATATAAACCGACATAAAAAATCGACTATTTATAGGTTCAGTACAACTATCCACAACATTAAAGTTATATGTTCCGGCAGTTAAACCCGTTCTATTATATGAGGTCACACCGACACCTAACGATACCGTATTAGTAAAAGGGGATACCCATTCTATACCATAATCGGGAGCAGTCCCTACTATTTCAATATTAAATGAACCACCACTTAAATTACTACAATCACCAGTAATACCTACTAAATTAGCATTTAATCCACAAGCCATTAATTACAACATAAATTCATATTTATACCAACATTCAATTTAAATGTTAATCCTTGAGTATCTTCAGAACATATTGAGTTATATACGGTAACATTACCATCACCACTCAATACGTAATCATACCCGCTTTGACTTAATTCATCCAACGACGACACTAACGCACTATACCATTGAGCATTTGTTGGTGAACTCAAATTAGGAACTGAAAAACCAACTCCGTCAAAAAATTTCTTTTTAATTATTATATAATCATTTAAACGTAAGTCAACAAACCATTGAGTTTGAAGTGCATTTAAATTACAATTATTAGTCGTTTTACCTTGAGAAGTTATGTAATCAGTAACTACCTTACCTAAAATACCTGAGAACGTTGTTATTGTCGCACTTGTTGGGTATATCGGACATTGAACACTCTGAATCGGACAATCAACAGGTAAAAATGTTGATGTTGTAGAACACGGTTTACAAGGTATCGGAACAATCTGACACCCTCTTTGTCTTCTCCAAGCATGTTTTTGACGATGGAAAATCGAATTCTCGTATTTAACACCTGTACTCCATATTGTAGTTGCCGGAATCATTTGTTCAACCAATCTAACCCAATAATCACCCAAACCATTCACATATTGAATCATACTATCGTATGTGAAATTATTATTAGGTTGATTTATCGCTTGTTCAGATAACAAATACTTCCAATATATTGATTCTAACGTAGGATAACCCATAGATTTACCGTTAGTCATATATTGTCTATTTCTAACGTTAATCATATTTTTCCAAAATGATTGTGCAAACTCGAAAAACGTTTGTCTTTTTGGTTTGGGGTCAATTTGAGTCCAATCCACACCACCTCTTATAGGATATTTCACATTTGGAAATGACGCTTGAAACTGAGTATTACTCATTTTCATATTAACAGTTTCGTATGGTGTTGGATTACAATGTGTCGGTGCAACATAAAACAAACCTTGATTTGGTATCGGATAATTATATTGTCTTGACATATACCAAACATCATACGCCAACCCTTGAGCCGGATTCATATGTAAATCAATGTTCTTAACGTTTAACACCAATCTATCATCGTCAGTGATATATTTAGCATTATAACCACCATCAATATTAACCCTATAACCAACTTCATTATTAACCCAACTTTTGTTATTATCTTTAGTTTTAGTTAATTTATAACCTAAACTCATAAAAGGGAAATCCCTAAATCTATCTAAATAATCTTGACCGTAAGTGTATGGTTTTAATGACGTTTGGAAATCAGGGTTTGACCCAACAAATGTACTACCATTTAAATTAACAACCTCCGGACCTCTATGACTTGGTGTTTGTTCAAACCAACCACTACCTAATTGGAAAAAATAACTTTCACTATCATCAGGAGCTGACGGATAACCTAATTCATCCATCGGAAATTCACTTCTACCTAATGAAACATCTTTAATAATATACTCAGTCGTAAACCCTGTAAATTGTGTCCCTTGGAACGTGTAAATATCATTAGGGTCTAAAATAACCGATTGTGAGACATAAGTCCCTCCAGATATTTGGGCGAATTGTTTATCAAATTGTCGTAAGTTAATAACTTGGTCAGCTAAGTAAACATGTTCATTAAAATCAACCAACGCATCAGGAGCCCCAATCAATCTCATCAATATTTCAACCGATTTTCTTGTCCCTTTCGATTTAAACAAATAAGCCGAATTTAAAATTATATTTCTAAAATATTGGTAGTTTAATTCATCGGGTGTTTGTGATGTTTTAACACCACTAAATTGTGATTTATCTTGATTTTTTTCACCAAAAACCGAACCTAAAAAATCTTCATTAGTGATTGGTGACATATTAGTTGTCCACCCTAATGTTTGTGCTAAATTTTTAAGTAATTGTGACGGTATATCATTACTAACATTATAATTAACGGAATTCATATATGCCAATGCGTCTATGAATTTTTTAGTTTCATCAAAACTTCTACCGTATATTTGTAATGTTTTTTCAGTCTTTTGTCCTAAAGTATCAAATTCTTTAAACGCACCTGTCGTTAAAAACCTTGAAATTAAATTAGTTTTATATCCATCAATGTTTTCAACTAACTCATTCAATCTCTCCAAATATCGAGTAAATGAAGGTGTTAAAATATCAATATTCCAATTACCATTTAAAGGCCAAGTTAATTTTTTTTGAGTAGTACTATAACTACCATCATCATTTTCAACAGGAACATAAAATGTTGAAGTGTAAATTGGGGTGACGTATCTATTCAATAAGAATTTTTCAACCTCATCAAAAGATTCGTTAAAAACTTTAGTAACTTCAAAATCATTAGGTTTAATATATAAATCAAGATACGCCTCTGTTTGCCCTAAAAACGGATTACCTAACACAGATACAGTTAAGGTCCCCTCAGTTATTGATTTAGTTTGTTTAACAAACGTAACATCATAAACCTCATCATTATAATACATTGAGTATTTTGCGTACTCAACACTCAAGTTTCTTAAAGGAGAAACTTTAATCTCTCTTAACTCTAAATTACGAGTTGATTCCGTTGTAAAATCAATATCAAATTGGTTTCGTAATCGAGCAACATCCATATCAAATGTTGTTATATTACTTTCAGTATTGTAAACAACATTAAATGCGGTGGCACCTGTTAAGTAATTAATACCAATAAAAGTTGACTCAATCGCCGCGGGAAAGTAATTAATTATTTTTTGAACTGACGCCGAAATTCTTTTAGTTAAAGAACCATATAATGAAAAATTAGTAACTTGACTTAAATCAAAATTAGGGTAAACTTGGAAGTTATTTTCAAAAATTTGTTTTGATTGTGCAACGTCGGTAATACCTAACGTAGTTAAATTAATAGGTTCTGAAAAAGTTCCCGTAATAAAATTACGATTACTTTTCTCAGTAATCCCTGTAACAAAATCAAAATTTCCCTGCGTTAATCCACCACCCTGAACTAATTGGAATCCAACTAAATCGTCAGAGAATGTTCCAGCACCTGTGGCCGGAGTTGGGGGACAAACATATTTTCTAATCGCCATTATTGTAGTATATTTGTAAAGTTTTTACTAAAATCAACATCATCACCTCTGTCCTCTCTAACTTCATACAACAACTTATTAAATTGGTCTCTAATTTCGTATAAGTTATATTGTCTATAGATGTTATTATCCGTATCGTACATCGTGTAAATACCGTCATCCATAGATTTAGTTTGATTACCAAATAGAGCAATCGCCATTGTAGAGAAATCATGTTCCGCTATTTCAATATCTAAAGTTATTGGGTTAAAAAAAGTATTAGTAATAATCACATTTTGGTTTGGTTGACCAATATATGGAACCGCAACCGGTCTATTTGATGGTGTAGTTGAAGGTGTTAACGTACAAAACATTAAATTTGTCACATTATCACTATATCTATATCTAATAGCTTTTTGGGATGTGTTCGTTAAATTATCAATTACAGGCTCACAATAAAATGATGAGGTTATAATTCTAAAAAAATTAGGTATCTTAGTCCCATCAGCGTTTAGATATTCAATTCTAAAACCAATTAAACCTTGAGACACAAATTTATTTTTATATTCACTTGGGACTTGACTTAAATCAAAAACCAAACCTCTAACATTAGGTAATGCAGATAAAACCCCACAATCAATGATTTTAGTTCTTATTTCCGCAGGTCTTATCATTAATGTATATATACCAATTCTATTGAACTCTTCTGCGGGTAACCTTAAATTATATAACCCCCCTAAAATCTCAACATTGTTGTTACCACCTGTCTCATCATTGTGAAAATAAGGTCGTAATACCGCAGTTGCATCCAACTTTGTTAAAACAAAGTTATCAGTCTCGTCTCTTGATGGTGTATAATTTAAAATTATCTCAACATCCTCCGGTGATACATCAGCCGGTCTTATCGTTCCATACGTTCCTGTTGCCATTATTATTACTCTTTTAAATAAATATCAATTTTATGTTTTTATGCGGTTTCATTAACTTTAAAAAACCCATAACCGTATTTTTCAATGTCACCCACATTATCAACTTCACCAATTCTCATTATAGCTTCAAGACCACTTTGTTTACCTCTCTCCATAACTATATCAGATTGGACTTGTAACTCATCAATAACATTAAGTAACGCTTCATTTTTAGTAATTGCGGAACACACTAACATATCTGATGTGATACCCGATGACTCAACAACAAAAACTGTTGTCCCATCAGGATAATCGAAATAATCAATATCGTTTATTGTATACGCAGTGTATATAACATTATCAATTGGTCCATCAGGTCCATTATATGTAACATCATTTGATGGACCCCAAAACACTCCAATAGTGTTAGTATCTGCAGTTATTGATTGACCAATTCTAAATCTACCAGCATACAATGATATATCAAACTTACTACCATACACCTCTAAATCATTAACTGAAGAATATGTGTAACCCGTAACTAAAAAAGGTACTTTTGTGTAGTTATCACTTGACTGAGTTTCAACGTCACAGTCAGTATCACCACTAAATATATAATCATAATTTAAAGGTGTTCCTGACCAACTACCCCCCGCAGCTATAAAATGTGCAGTTCCTTTAGGATTGTCAATTGTTTCCCCTGAAAATGGAACTGTAATATCTTTAGTAATTACATTAATACCCCAAGGACTCATTCCTGACATAGTAATAGTAAAAGTCCCCGGATTAGTATATGTGTGGACATAACTTGTCGGAGAGATATTATTAACCGTTTGAGTTGGTGAAGTATCACCCCAATCAATTTTATAATCAGAAAAACTCAAATATTTCTTAAATTCAACATCGGAAGTATTATAAAAATAGAATCTGTTGGGGTTCTGAGTATTCGCCGAGACTAAAAAATTAGTCATAGTATCTTGTTGAGTAACTAACCCATCAAAAACCGAATAATACCCAAAGTCAACCGTGTTTTGTGATATAAAAATAGGTATCGTTAAACCCGTTAATATTGAATTCCCATTAGTCCCACCTGTCACCACTTCAGACATTGACAAGTAACCATATGTTTGACCCGTAAAATATCTTGTCACCGCACTTGTATATATGTCACAACAATACACATACTCAGCATTTGTTGTGTCACTATTACCCGTATAATTTATTAAAAATAAATCATTTCTAATAACTTCAGGTGATATTCTATAATGAAATAATCTTTCTTCCATATTTACGGTTGGTTAACGTATTCATACCATTTTATTGGGGTATTAGTTCCAACTCTACCACCACTATTATTAAATACCGAATATGAGTATTTATTATAATCAAGAACTACCTTATAGAAAAAATATTTATTGGTATCAAATAAAAACTTATTAGGTAATGTTGATTGTGGAACAGTCATCATTCTCATAAAACCACCTATTCTACCATTAAAAAATTTGGCTGACATATAGAATGTTGAAATATTAATATCGGTTCTATCTCTAAGCCAATAAATAAAAAACCCTTCTTTATCACCCACAAAATCAAGTTTAAAAACGGGTATTCTAATATTCACATCAGGTATTATTGGTGATATACTCGCCAACTCATTTCCACCCTGTTGAACAGGTATTATTATTGTAAAATACAATGTCTGATTAGCAGTATCATTAGTATCATAAAAATCCAACTTAAAAAATGATTTAGTGAACGGTTTTTCATAATAATATATTTGGTCGGTACTAAACCCTTCATTTAAATAGGTAGGTTCCCAATTGGCATCAGTTGCAACTAATATGTCCTGACCCGTTCCAGGTGAATTATCAAAAAAATTGAACTCGTAATTAATATCACTCCTTGTATTGTTAGAATGTGACTCGTGTGAGAATCTTGTTATTTCAAAATCTTTAGGACTACCAATAATATCTTCTAATACACTTCTCTCATATTTTTCAATACTAGTATCACGGCCGTAATAATCCCATTTTATTTCAATCGGAATATTAATATACCCATCATTCTGAGGTATGGTAAATCTATACTTATTCACAGTCATCAATTGTTGGTGATTGAACCTCGTTATCACTAATAAAATTAGTTCCTTCAGGAATTAACCTAAAAACATAATTCCTATATGGGTAATGTTTTCCATTTAAAAACGGAAAATCAACACCATTACCATCTTGGTCAATAAAACCATACGTATATAAATCTCTCCAAATAAACGAATTTTTATTTTGTGAGAAATATGAATAATCAGGCACTATTGTTAAATTATCATTAGCACCTTCTTCGATATAATCTGAAAAGACTCTGATAGTTAATTTATGATTTGGCTGATAATAATACCCCTTCATATTGTTATAATTCTGAGTGGGATTCTCTTTTATATCAAAGACATTATTGTTAAAAACAAACTTGTGATATAAAAAAGACACAACACGTTCTTTTTGTTCAAAATTATTCCATTCACATAAATCACCATCAATTATCATATCTTTTTTTAATGAATCAACATACGCAAATGTATCAGTTTTATTACCTATTGTTCTTGTATAAGCTTTAATAGGGAAAGTAGTCGATGATTTAGTATTATTTTTATCCCACCAAGTATCAGGTTTATCATTAATCAACGGTAAATTAAACTCATAACCTTGTTTTAATTTATAATTAGTGTTTTGAGTCCAACCAAAATATCCTTTCCAAATCACACTAAAAAACAATTCATTAACCGGTCGTTTTTGATTATCAATCAACCCATTTAAGTTGAAGTCTTTATTAAAAGATAATGTATATGATTGAGACCCTTCTTTAACCGACACTCTTGATATTTTATTAGGCGTAAATCCACTACTCTCGTATTTCTTTGTTTTACCAAATACGTTTTGCTCAAACCCAGATTTTACCAAAACATAATCATCAACATTTGACAATAGTTTTAATTCTTTTACGTAATACTCAGAAGTAGTATCAAGTGGATTATTAATATCAACAACTCTCTTAAATGTTCCTGTTTTACCATTTGAAAATGTATTACCAACAAAACCATAATTAAATACACTAAAAATATACTCATTACTACCCATCAAACCATTACCCAATGAGAATACCTGAAAATAACTTTCACCTTGATAGTTAAAACTTAATTTTACATACTCACCAACACTCAACCCATGTTTCATTTGACAAGTAAATAATACCACATTGTTACCACTATCATTCGCATTTATTATACTAAATGGTATTCCATCACCCGACTTCCAAAGAATTGTTGTACTAACATTTTTATCATAACAAGCCAAATCTTTAGTGTAATTGTTTTTATAACCATAACTTAAATAAAAATTCCAATTATAACTTGACGCACTTTTTGACTCAAACGTTATATGATTATTTGGTGGTATCGTATATCCTGAAATATTATAATCATTCCTAATGAAATCAAATTCATTATATTGTGGAAAACCTTTCCACTTTACAGATTCAGGGTCACTTAAACATTGTTGTTTAGCCAATGTTTTAGCATCAACATAATACAAATTGTTTTCAAATGGTACATAATTTGTTTGACCCGTATACGCATTTTTAAAAATTATAGAAAATTTACCCGTTGGTCTAAATGTTGCGGATTTTTGTCTTTCATCGTCAAAAACTTGAGCCAAACTCAAATTAACATTTCTATCAAATTCAACAATTTCTTTATAATTTTGTTTTAATGGTATTTGTAAAGCCGACACGATTTCGGGTGCCGACTTATACCTTAAAGTACTTAAAACAATTCTTATTTCTTTATTATTACCCATTATTTATCTGTTATTACGTCAGTTTCAATCCATTTTTTCGTAAACCTATCAAACGCCGATTTACCTTGATATAATCCAAAATAGAAATAAAACGGTGCTCCTGTATTAATAATTCGTTCCGATTGTGGAGTACCAACACCCGGATTGTTTTTATCCCAAAACGTTACCTCAGCTCGTTGAGCTGGTGGTATCGCACCATTCACAGAATAAATATTACCTCTAAAGTATTTTGTTACTAAACTACCATTAGTTCTAAAATACCTTGATGATTTTAATAACCTATCCAAATCTTGATATCCATAACTAAAGAATGTTTTATCTGAAAATGGATTTGTTGACCATTCATTATACTGAGACCCAAATATACTATCCGTTGGGTATGGTGACCCCACTAAAGAACTACCACCTTCCCAATCTTTATCTTCATTTTTATTAGGTTTAATAAACCATTGATAAAAAGGAACTACTTGAGTATTAACTTTAAAGTATTCAAACGCACAATCAGAATTATTAATAGTATTTTCATCAGAAATTATTGTTCGTTTAGGTGTTACGTAGTCTCTAATTTGAGTATTTGACGAATAATAGATACCAAAAACCGCGTTTTTAGAATTCGCACCGTTGTAAAACACATCCTCACAACTATCATAATTTTCATCACTAAAACCAACAGTTCCTAACTCAGAATTAATACTAACCATTTGAGCATAATCACCATCAATTTTTAAATTTTTACGACTAAAATAAGTTAATACTTGTCCAACACCTACAACATCTAAAATTTTATCTAATTGACTTCTGTTTACTAATCTTGAAATAATAAACGTATTTAATAAATCTGAGATATCCTTAAAGGTTGTTGTGTCCAAATCTTTCATTATGTAACCATCGTAATCATCTGAAAATACAATGTCTTGAGTATATGAATCTCTAGGGCCTAAATCAGTAACAGTCGTTGGGAACAATAAGTTATTAACATTACCGCCAAATTCTTTACGTGTGAACCAATTTTTAGGATTTTTTCGACCGACAAAACCACTAGTTGGACTATAAGGACTACTTCTATAATAGAAATTATTACTATCAGTATTAAAATACACATTATTTTTACAAAAACAGTTAAACGGTTGATTTCTCTTTTTTGGGTCACCTTCTAACGGACTTGTAAATCTTCTTGAGTTTTTAAATGAAAATGCGTATAAAGTACCATTTATCCAATTATTAGTGAAGTAATGTGAAAACACATTTCTACAAGCCGCGAAGGTAATAACCATTCTAGCTCTCCATTCTTTTAACAACCTCCAATCCAATTGTAAAGTTTCAAAAGGAACTGTCACCAATTGATAACACCCTGAATTGAATACTGGTTCAGGTTGAGCACCATACCCCTCAACACTACCAGCAGGTACTCTATTACCCCAACAATCCCCATCACCTGATGAAGGTATTGGTTTCGTTAAATCACGTTTACGATAATCAAATGTATTATCAGGAGTAATATAATAACAATCTAAAGGTATTAACCCCTCACATGAAAAAGTGTTTAGGATATCAGCACATTTTGATTCAGCATTTGCTGCCAAACTATCACCTGAGTTACCCACACCTGATACTGAAGAAGCCCCTCCTGTCGCAACTGCAGTTCCTTCATCAGTTATTTGGTAAAACGTAAATGAATTGTTAGACATCAATGTGTAACTAATTGAACCAATCTTTTTATTCTTTTCTTCAACAGATGATGAAGGTAATCTATCTGACCTCATAACTATTTGTCTACCACTAACACCTGTACTTACATTTATCGGTTGGAGTTGATTAATACTTTTATATGTTCGACAAATAAATGTCGACCCATCAAGATAAGCGTGGTCAGGTTCCAAATAAGATATTGTAATTTGATAATACTTAGGGTTACCGGCACAACAACCACCACAATTAAATAAATCATAATGAACACAATCACCATTTTCAACCTTAAAAGTTCTTATGGCACCTTGTTTTCTAACATTAATCGAAGCATAATTACCACCTTCAATTATTTCATTATTAAAATACCCTCTATTATGTTTACTACCAATGTTTTGAGTTATTCTACCATCATCGTGAGTTCTTAGATTATTATAAACTTGGATACCCTTAGTATATATTCTTCGACAATCAGGGTCAGTTTTATCACTATCATATGTATCAGCAGCATATATATGTGTCGCCAACGCATTAGTCCCATTACCGTAATTAGCTATTGAAGCATTACCATAAATTCTAACACCTTTTCCACTTGATGACGCCAAATCATAAGTTCCTTTGTTACCGGCATTATAAAACTCAGTAGCATCACCCTCATCAATAGATGAATAATAAGTACACGCAGTTGTAGTAAATGATTTAAAATCACAGTAACCCGCAGGTCTATACAATGGGTCTTTTTCAGGTGGGTTATATGGTGTTGGATTTTTAGGGTTACCACTAGAATCATAATAACTTTCAGGGTCGTTTTCAGGACCAACCGCTAAACTATTAGCCGATGGTTTCCACATAAATGTATCGTGAAATAACGTACCACCACCATAAGTGTCCGCATTACCACTTTGAGGAATGTTATGTCTAACACATCTAACACCACCTTGAATTGGGATGTTCATTCTTGCATTTGGTATTGTAACTATTTTATTACCAAACGTACTTTGACCATACAACTTACTTAAATCATACGATATTGATGTTTTAGGTGAATTTGGGTCAATACCTCTAACAAAAAACACAACTCTTAAATTATTCGAATTATTTAAATAGTCTTTTATTGGTCCCGGACCACCACCACTATAATTAGTCCTATCATAAACTTGATTTTGAAATACACCACCACAACCTAGTTCCTTAAAAGTTACATTTATCCAATAACCAGCATTAATCACCCTAGTATAAAATGAATTAGGTAAATTAGGTCCACCCGCTAACGATTGAACATCCCCAACATACTTAGCTAAAGGTTCGTTATGTATCACCTGAAGATATTCTAAATCAATTGGGAATTTATGATACGAAATTTCTGAACTACCCGTTATTTGATAAGTTGTTTGTTTATTGGAACCTTTACCTGAATTAGCAAAAGGTTGAGCAGGGTCAGCATAATTAACAGTAACAGGTGTTATATTAACTTTAGGATTATTAAGATAAGTAGTACCTATGGTTCTACCCGTAATACTATTAGTTCCTAAATCATTTGATGGTATAACATTTAAAATGTTAGGGTCTTGACTTTTACCCGTGTCAACAGTTGTAAACATACCACCAACATTAAAAGTACCCGCCTCCTCAGCATCAACAATAATTGCAATTACGTTATCTAAATGATGTAACCCATTAAATTGATTATTTGAAAAGGTTAACGGTCCACCGTTTAAACCTGTTTCGAATCTAACACCAATTTGATTTACACCACCCCCCGGATTATCATCTGAATCATTAAAGTATTTAGCTTTAACATTAAACAAATTAAACCGTTCATGCCAAGGTAAATCAGTTGAGTGTAATATCTTTTTATCATTAGCATAATTACTAATTTGCATCGAACCCGGACATCCTTTATCCCTATCAAGACCTCCAGGTTTATAACCTGTAATGTAAGTATTATCATTACTAG
>Ga0181346_1000840_pt1 | contig 13541 bp, 27 predicted proteins | sample Su13VDMM15DN_FD_130100 | JGI IMG/M metagenome (GOLD analysis project Ga0181346, IMG submission 130100) | Freshwater viral communities from Lake Michigan, USA - Su13.VD.MM15.D.N | ecosystem: Environmental > Aquatic > Freshwater > Lake | place: USA: Michigan | collected 2013-07-15 | reverse complement strand
TCAGAAATACCATCAGAGCCAAGTCCTTCCACGACTGAAACGGCAACACCTAGTCCAACCCCAACTCAGACTTCATCTTCGCCAACTCCTGAGCCAACACCTGAGCCTTCTTTTCCTTTTCCGTCACCGTCTGATATTCCTGTTCCATCAGAATCTCCAGAGGTTCCAGTTGGTCCAGTTCAAGAGCCAGACGTGCCAGACCTTGTACCTTTTGAAGAGTTTTTAGAGCCCTTTCCACTTCCGCTTCTAGATGTTCCAGATACTTTAGAAGAAGTTGTTGATTCGTCATTTAACGATTTCCCTTCTTCTTTAGAGAACGACTTACCTTCCGAAGATGTTTTTGCCATAGACGAAATTCTAGATTTGTTTGAATTTCTTCCAGAGTTCTCATTAGAAACATTGCAAGAAACGTTCCAACAAATATCTGAAACCATAAATATTGCATTAGAATCCATTCCTGGAGGCGAGCAAGTACTTGCTGCCGCCGAGTTCGTAGGTGAACAAGTCACTGCTGTTGCAGAGTTTGCCACCAGTCTTGGTACCGAGTTTACACCTGAAGAAAGACAGCAAGCACAACAGGTGGTTCTTGGTGCTGTAATCGTAACACAACTATCAACTGCTAGGAGGATAAAGTGAAGAGAGTCTTAAGTTTTATTTGGAAACATCTTGATGCGTGGGCTGGTGAAGCCTTCACCCTTGTGGGTTTGGCTATAGCCTGGATTGTTTTACCTCCTGGCGACAGTCGTAATACTGTAGGTATTATTTGCATTGGTGCTTTTGGTGTTTGGACCTTGTTTAAGGTCACCCTGAACACCGAATCAGAGGACAAATAAGGGCAAAATTAGATAGTTTAAGGCAGGATAGGTAGCAATACCTATACCTGCCTCTTTTTCCATTTTAATTTCAATTGATATTGACCAATAGATGGAAGGTCATTGGTCATAACTATGACTTCGTGTCTAGTTTTATTAGCCCAAGTTGACCACGCTTTAGCCCAACTATCTGCACGTTTTTCTATAGGAAACTTGATAGCCCAGTTATCTCGCATAGCAATATTGCTGGATTTATTATCATAGATGTAATCATTACTCCACCACATCTGTCATCTCCTTTTTAATAATAGGATAATCCCTATCATAGTATGGGTGATGGCCACCTAGTCTGTTAATGATTGCATCAATGGCACGAGTGACACGCATACGCGCAGCCTTCTCATTAGGTAGATTCAACGCTTCAGATAAATCTTTAGAGTTACGGTTACAAATATTCCACACAATCAAAACATTTTTTTGTGTTGCTGGTAGTTTATCAAAAGCGTAAGAGATATCTGCTTGCATTGCAAACAAATTGTTACCTTCATTTGGTGCCCTTGGTGTTCTATCATAGTTAACATCGTGCATATTATCTGGTCTTGACCAGTCACCACTTATAATAGATGGCAGTAGTTCTTCAATCATTTCACGACGATAATAAAACACATCAGTAATCTCATACCCTGATGTCTTAGCCTTTTCGTACTGACAAAACTTTAACGCAGCATTATGTAGAGACTTAGCAAACAGTTTGTTTGCATACTTTTTATCTTCCATATAATACCATTCAATTATTTTGTTTGGATGTTCAGCAAACCATAACCAAAGTTCTTGAACAATATCGTCTTTAGCAATCATAGGATATTGTCTGTGCTTTGACTCTGCTATTTGTTTAACCATCGAACCGTATTCTTTTACATAATTTATTACCACTTGTATGCTTTACCTTCCACAACAAAAGAGTTACCATAAATTGGTACAGGCACAGGGGTTACTTTACCTTTGTCAATATATAGGATTCCAAACCCACTCTGCCAGTTTGCTGAGCCACCTTTAAGATAGGTTGCCTGTTTCAAGTCCATAATATTTCCAACTTCAAACCCATACAATGATGTTGTTTGTTTACCATTGAATGATGTGTTGTGATGGATTATTCCTTGCTTATGTGTGTGTCCACAAAGTACTGACATACCAATCTTTCTTGCCAATGACACTGCTGTACCACCAGCGTAACGGCTAGTTGAACCTTCATCGCCGTGTCCCATCACCCAACCAGGGGCAAAGTTCCACAATTTATTATGGTAATTAATACTAAGGTCACGATAACCTAATAGTTTTTCGTACTTCAAATCTCTTAATGTTGCTAATGCTGGTGCATCACGTTCAATGTAACGTTGTATCCTATCACCGTGATTACTTCTCATAAGATGAAAAGGTTTATCACCTACTGACTTACGAAACTTACCCATAATCGAAGTTGTTTCATCAAGGTCACGTTGCAGATTAGAATGTTCTGCTGCGTACCCTTTGGACCAGCGTGCTGGGGCTAAACAATCAGCCTCATCACCTACACAAAAAAGTTCATCTGGTTGATAGTCTTTAACGAATTTTATTACAGCATTTATTGCAGGTTTATTATGCAAAGGTATTTGCATATCCGATAAGACTACAATGCGTTTCATTCAACGCCTTCCCATTGTTTATCTAGTACCATCATTGCGATGATAGCATAGTTTGCTATGTCCATAAACGAATCACGTAAAGATTCGTTCTCTGGTGTTGCACCTGTTTCAACAAGGTTGTTGATGCGAGCAAGTTTGTCAAACATTCTTACACGCAACCCATTCAATGGGCCACCAGGTGAATCAGAAATATTTTTTGGACCGTAATCTTTTTGTTTTCTAATCAACAACTCTGCTAAACCATCTGTGTACACATAGGTTAATTCAGCAAATCTTAATTCGTTGTACACTACGCTGCTACCTTTCCTTTGAACCAATCTGAACCTTGCTTAGTGGATAGACTATTAACATCTTCACCTTCTGGTATTGCAATAGGTGTAACACCAGAAACTTTACGTGCAAGTTCTTTAGTGAACTCTTTACCTGCAGGGTCACCATCAGCAAACACATAGATGCGTTGGAAGTCAGCCAAGATTCTGTAATGGTGTGACTTAATGTTCTTAACACCTGGCACACCTACTGCTGGGATACCAAGTTTAGTTAAAGTGATTGTGTCTATTTCACCTTCGCATACAGCAATCCAATCGGTTGCTTTGAACAATGCGTTAACGTTATACAGTCTTGTTTCAGAGCCAGGTAAACTTAAATACTTTGGTTCCTCGTGATTGATTGCACGAAAACGTAAATCAACAACACCTGCTGGTGTTATGTAAGGGATAGCAAGGCGACCTTCATAAGCCTCGTGACCTACGAGTGGTTGGTGTACTACCCCCAGGCGGAAATACTCTGCGTCTTGCAGAGATAGTCCCCTGTTGATTAGATACCCTTCTGCCAAGTTTACTGCTTGTTGATAATGTGATGTCGCTTGTTCCAGTAATCTCTTCTGCTCTTGATTTTGCTTCACGAAAATTAATCCCTTCTTGTATCATTATTATTTTGTATAAGTCACCAGATACTTCGCAAGCAAAACAGTTAAAAGCATTTACATCATTGTTAACTGTTGCTGATGCGTGTCTATCTGGGTGAAATGGGCAGTTAATTTTTCTCCAACCACTCCCTGTTGGTACTTGTTTAGCACCATAATGTGACAGGAGTCTAGAGATTGGAGAGACCATTAGTATCCTGCTTTCTTCAATAACTCTATCAGAGTTTCAACTGGCATTGTTGCATACCAGTTGCCAACATTACCTGTGCCACGACGTTTATGTATCACAGCACCTGTGTTTGCTTTAGCGTTCTTGATTTCAACTTCTAACTCTTTGGTCCAGCCTGCCAAGTCGAACGTTTTGTGATTCTTGATTTCAAAACAAACCCCAGGTACGCCAGCAATGTCACCCCTATCGTTCTTATCCCCTGCCAACCTGCGTTCTGCATACTTCCACCCTTTTTCTTGTAGGTATTTAACAACATCTCGCTCAGCACCTGAGCCTTTACGCTTACTTGGAGTACTCATACTCACCTATATTCGATTCGTTGTTACAAGTGCAATACCAAACAGATGAACAAATATAACATTTGCCATCTTGATTTTTCATAAACTTAAAAGCAATCCTATAACTATTGTTGCAATGAAAAAGATTACACTTAACTTAAACAAGACAGGTTCAACCCAGTCTTGCCAAGGGTTAATGGTCTTAGTCATTGTCTTGATTCTCCCAATTCAAATAACATTTTTTACAAAGTAATATCCAGCCCTTGTAAACCATACCAGCGTGTCGTTTTTTACAGTTCATACAAGGACTGAATACAAATCCTTGGTCAGTATCTGTATCTATTATAACCCTTCTTTAGGGTCAGCCAAATACATATACTCTGGTGAGAAGGACAGGTATACTGCTTCAGTACCAGAAGCGTTTGCTTTACCATAACGATTCTTTACAGGTGCAACAGCCATAAAACCATTTTCTGTTTGTGACATCGTACAAATAAGAGCAGGTAGTTGTGAGACTTTACCTTGGATAGATGAACGAGGTGGGCAAGGCTTACCTTCAAATGCTTCACTTGTGTGATGCAGTAAAAGTATTGCAGCATTAGTATCTCGTGCAAGATATTTTATTTCTTTCATAACTGCACGCATACCTGACCATTCCTCACCACCACCATCAGTAATATCAATCAAGTTATCTAGCACTATCAAGTGTGGGTTCTCACCGTGCACTTCTTCAAACGCTAAAACTTCTTCATCAATATCATTAAGTGTTGGCGCAGCATCAAAAGCCCACTTGATATGGCTTGTCTTTGAGAGTTCTCTCTTAGCAAGTTCCATATCTTCTGTGATTATTCTTTCTGCTTCTTCTTGACTCTTACCTGTAATCATTGAGAACAGGCGCATACTCATTGTGTGTGCGCCTGTATCTGCTGAGATGTACAAAGTTGGAACTTTGGTTCTTAATGCAATGGCTAATGCAAGTGTTGACTTACCTGCACCAGGTGCACCAGCAAACATTGATACTTCGCTGCGTCTCAAAATAATTTTTGACACATCAAAAGTATTGAACACAGATGGTAATGGTTCCCCACCTGATTCTGTTTTACCAATTGTTCTAACTAATGTTCTCATCTAGTTCCTTAGATATTAACTGTCTTGCATTTTTCTGGTGAACCCATTGGTGCTGTACAAGCCCAGAAATCTTTGCCTGTACGTGGTCCTTGTTTTGCTGTGCGTCGAACCATTGGTCCGTGTGCACAAGCAGGTGCAGGTGCATAGCCAGCCATTGGTGGTGGCACTGGTGCAAATGGTACTGGTGTTGGATTCAATGCGCCCAATGCTTGAGCAATTGATTCATTAGTTTGACCTAAGAAGGCTTCCTCTAATGCACCAACAACGTTACCTATTTCACCTGCTACTGCGTCGTTAACGTTCTTAGAGAACGAAGTCCAATCATCACCACGTACAGTAACGATTGTTCCAAGTTTACTTTTAACGTTGGCAACATATGCTGATTCAGTTGACATTTATTTCTCCAATCGGAAGTGCTTGACTTCCATTCTTCCAATAACAATGTTCCTGATAAGAACACATTTTACAAGTGTCAAAGTTAGGAAGGTAGATATTGTTTTCTCTAGCCTTCTGAAACATTGCCACAAGTTCATCTAGTTTTTGTAGGCTTAACGCCTCTAGTGATATTGGTGGTGTTGTTGTTCCTTGCCTTGCCATCCAGTATGCACCATATGAAGGGCGCACACCTATAGCGCGTTCCATCATTGATGCGTATATGGATAATTGCAAGTCTGATTGTGGTGTTCTCATTCCTGTTTTCAAATCCAGGATTACAAGTTCACCATCTGGTGTAACAAATACTCTGTCGACAGCACCTAACATATAGACACCACCGACTACAATTTCAAGTTTCAATTCAATAGCAGGTTTACCTTGAGGTGTTGTCCAGATTTTCCAACCTGAACCTTCACGCCATTGAACCCAAGACTCAACAAACTTTAGACCATTCTCATACCACCACTTAGCGTTCTCACCATCAGGGTTAGCCTTAGTTGTGCGTACTGATTGACGTAAAGTTTCCAATTGAAAATCTTCACCGTGTACTTGTTTGATGTTGCTGACTTCTTCAGCCCAAGCATCATCCCAAAGTTTATTTACGTCCAAAATAGTTGGTCACCTTCTTTAGTGGGAAGAAAACCTATTACCTTAGTTGTCTTATCAGTGTTCTCAAACTCTGTTGTAACAGGCAGGTTATCTTTCTCTGACCACACTACATCAAACTTGTCCAGATTAAATGACCAAACACCTAAAGGTGTTGAGTTAATGTACAACGGAATCATTCCTTTTAATCTTGCTTCACCAACAAGGCGAGCATACTTTGATTTCTCAATCAACAAAGTATTGTAATGTGTGTGCCTACATTTTAATTCAATGAAAGCATTAAGTATTTCTGATGTGCAATCAAAAGTTGAATACTCATTCTCTGATTTCTTTAAGTCAGGTATGAGTTGCGCTAAGTTATCAAACAGTTCTTGTTCATTCATTGCTCTGACTCCCATTTCTGTAAATCATAGTTCTCTGTTGCAAGGTGAACAGCACTACCACCAAGCGACCACACAGCAGGTTGTTCCTCAACCTTTTGAATACGAGAGAGGTAGTACTGATATCCACACGCTAACCAAGTAGTTAAACTTGAATAAGACACGTGGTCTGGGACTTCGTAGCCGTTAACCTTTAACATAATTCCTCCAAGAATTAGATGAGGTAACAGGCGAGAACGGAGGAGAAACCCAACCTGTTACCTCTTTGAAGTACGCTGGGTGAGAGAGGTCAGGAAACCCCAGCGACTTATTCATAGTAGCATAGACACCGACAACACCATCATAAGATACACGGTGTGTCGTTACAGACAAGAAAACAAATAGGTTGTTATACTTAAAAAAGATAACAACAAGTAACGCAGACTCACTAAAGAGTCTGCTTGTATGTAATAATAAATAACAAATAATCTGGAGGTCAGATGTTAGAGTTATTGTTTGGTTCATTACTGCAACCTGTGCAACCTGAAGTTCTTCGTTGGTCAGAGGAATCATCTCGTTCATATGTGCGTAAGGTAGCAGAGTTTGAAGGTTGGTCTGAGCGTCAATGGGATTGTTTAGATGAACTAATTTTTCGTGAGTCAAGTTGGAATCCTTATGCAGATAATCCAAAGTCGTCAGCATATGGTTTGTTCCAAGTCTTGAAAACTAAACCAGGAACTAGAGTTCCTGAACAAGTTAAAGCAGGGTTTGATTACATTAAACACAGGTATGACACACCTTGTTCAGCGTTAAGGTTTCATAACTATAAAGGTTGGTATTAGTAAGTCTCTGATTGTTCGTTATCAGGATGGTCAACTGGGCAAGGTGCTGTAAGTTTAGCACCACACATATAACACTCAGCATCGTCAAGACCCCACACTTCAATCTCATAAGTGTCGGGGTCAAAGACGGCAGATATGCGTAGCCAGAAGCAACCACATTCAGGGCAGCCTGCTGTTGGTATGCCACGCCAATCCAATTATTATTCCTTATCATCATCAAAGATTATATCTACTACAGGCTCAAGCATTTGTGCCATAGCGATAGCGATACTACCTATCATAGCAACAAACATAACTCTGTCGTGCTTAGACCCTATCATTTCTTCCCATAATCCATCATCTTCTATGAGAACAGATACCTTAGTTGTCAGGTTATCTATCAGGTCTGACATTTGAAATGCTTTCTCGTGGTCATTACTGAAAACTTCATTGACCATCTTTGCAACATCTTTATCTTTACTCATTGTGTATCATCTCCCTTTGTGTATAGAAATCAGCAGAGGTAAGTAATTGTTCTCTTACAATACCCCTGCTACTTGCTATCCTTGCTCGTTCTGCTGTGCTTTCACCACCCCATATGCCTTTAACTTCAACACGTAAACCATACTCCAAACAAGGGGCTATGTGTTCACATTTTTTACATATTGACTTAGCATATATTGCTTCCTGTTGTTGATTCTTTTCAGGGAAGAACAGGTCTTGACCTATCTCCCTGCATAAAGGGTTCTCAAAATCAGGAACAGATGTGTTCACTTAGTTAGTTGCCTCTCACATTCTGTGACACTTTCTTTCACCTCGTCGTTGAGTGTGTTTAATATTTTCCAAACAGTCCACACATCAAAGCCTGCACCTAGTGTGTCAAAGATTTGGTTGTATGTTTCATTCTCTATCATATCGTTGACCTCATTGAGCAAGTATCTTAACTTGACATTGAGTCTCAAGTATTCAGAGTAATGTTCTGTGTTTATCTTTGGGTAATCGTTAGTTGCTTCGTCTATCATCTACTCACCTCCATCATTGTATTCATACAGATATTGTATGCGTCAACATTATCCTCAGCAGAGTTTATCTTTGCCATAAAAGCATCAACATCCTCTGGGTTGTTTAACTCACGCAACACTTGTGCTATTGCCATTCTTGGGTCAATATTTTCGTCTATCATTTGTTTCCTCCTTGTTAGTTCTACTGTCTAGTACATCCTAGACAGTTAGAATGTTTTCTCTTTCCATATACCATCCCTGCTTGACGCACTACCTTGATAGCACAAGCAAGAATCTGTGTGCGTGTAACATTCTATACAGGTCTCACAGGTTTCACATACACCTGTAATCATTGCCATCTCTGTGAATGTAGCACCACACTCATAACACAAAGTCAAATCAAGTGACGAATCTAAATCATCCTCATCATAGACGGATGCTACATCACCATCTGACTTTGTTTTCCTGGAAGGTAACCAAGCCCACCGAGTATAGTCATACTTGTATGAACCATTAGACCACCACAGTCCCTTATCCCAGTCACCTAGTTGTTCGTTTACTATGTACAATTCGCAATCCAACTTGGGACTAGCGTTCAGGATAGCAATCTTGCTACCACCTGCCCACTTTTCCAAGTCGTCAAAGAATACATCATCATCTAGTGATTCGATACCAGCCTTAGGCAGTAACTCATCAGCAAAGATTTTAGTATCAGAACGATTGTCACCCTTTGGTATATCAACAGGGAGGATGCCATTGTGACCGAGAATAACCTTGTCACTACCACCTACCCTGAACGGATGGCAGTTGTTCTTGTTGATACCTCCGTGAGTTGCAAGTCTCGCGTGAAACATTGCATACCCATCAGAGTATCTCTCTCTTACATTAAGAAATCGTCTGATAACACTATCGTAATCTAGACCTCTACCTGTAATGATTGAGTCACCTGTGTGCACAGCGTAACCAAAACCATCTGGGTTATTGGAACACGCACACTTCAGTTGCTCATATGTTGGTGATTCATTCCGTTCTGCTATGTGCAACAAACACATATTCTATACCTCTTTCTCAACCATTAGGTTGTGTATGTGTTTATATTTATCTTGATTTTCCTCAACAAAGATACGATAAGTATCCCAAGTCAGAGCACCAACAGTAATATCAGGGATAGTTATATCCCTTGTATATTCCACGATGGATGCCACGAATTGTATGTCAGCAAGGACACGCTCAGGTTTGAGTGAACCCTTGAACATACGGATTTCTACTGTCTGGCTATTGCACAGGTTGATAGCAGTATATCGGTCAGGGTTGTAGTCCTTACCTAATATAACTTTACCTGCCTTCTCCTTTTGACCAACAAAAGTAGACCATTGGTCAGAGGTACGACCTGCAATAGCAACACATTGTGGTTGACTTGTGTTGATTAGATAGGCAAACCTCCACAGGTGAGACCTATCTTTGAAACCCTTACGAGATAAGTGGATATGAATACCACAAGTCTTAGTATCCCAAGACCTGAAACCCATAACCCTTAACTTGTTAAGGATTGTCCAGTCAACTGAGACAGCAAACTCATATGACATTGGATGTGTGACTATCTCGAATCCTTCTTCGAGTGAGCCATCTGATTTGAAGTATGCAACAGAACCGAAATGCTCGCTCAACTTGCTGAGAGCATTGCGTATATTGTTGCCCATACTTTCAACCTCTATCTCAAGACCATAAAACATTTCGTTAGAAAGTTTTAATTCCCTGAGGTCGTATCGTGAGTATGCTTCTAGTGAATTAGGTTGCATAAAGAAATCAGGTTCAGGTTTCCAACTATAATTATCTAGAAACTCTGAGCCATTACACCTACGACAAGGGTCGCTGTAGTATTCATCGCAACTCTCGCAGTAATGTGCATCCGATAAACAATCACTGCACCAAGAATCACCACCAACATTAGCGTGGTCGTCGTTGTGTGTTAAGTCACTACATCTCTCACAATGAAAGTAGTTTTCTAAACAACTATCACAGTAAGAATTGTTAGACCTCCACCCACCATCAGGTAGGTAAGAATCACTACAATCATCACAGAACGCTGCACAACTATCACAGTACCAATCGCCATCATATTCTATTGCATCTGAATCATCTATATCATCTATAGAATCAGACACAACAGCAGTACAACGAGGAGTAGTACAGATAACTGGTGTGCTTGGTGCTTCGACTTCATCCACAGAACTCATACATCACCTCCTTTATATTGCTAATTGTCTAGTACATACTAGACACCAACTACTGACCTAGTAATTGGCACATACCATTATTATCCCACACTCTAAGTGTTGAGTCAATAATGATATGGGTCACCTACTATGATTTAGTTACACCATATCTTTATTGGATATAGTTACACCATATCTTTTCTTGATTTGTGCATCGAGAAAAGCATAGGCTTCATCATCCATCTGACGACATATCTTTATTGCCTCCATTATCAAAGCGCAAGCGTCAGCCTTCATCCAACCCTTGCGAGACTTAACATTGTCAAGGACATTCACAATAAATAAACCTGCAATGCTACGATAACCATCATCAGTTATCTCTATTCCCACTATCTCCTTGTTCATCTTCCACCTCCCTCTCATCCTCTAAAGTTACCCAAGCAGTCTCAACCCAAGTAGGTGAGTACATTGGGTCAAGTGTTACATCAACAGTGTCAACATCTATATCTAACTTTCTATTAGACACAATGCCCTCCTGCATCAGTGCACTGAGATGCTCGCGTGACATCAAACGCTCAGCGATAATCTCATCTATATCATCAGACATTGAGGCCAACCTCACAATCGTGACCATAACCAATCTCGTCAGGTGTCAGCCTCTTACCACACTCAACGCATTTCATTACTTCCTCCCTTGTCTAGTAGGTACTAGACGACAGGCATACATCCAACCTGTCATCCAATAATTGCCATCTAACATACTCCAAGGATGACGCACCTTGCACCTCTCGCACAAGAAACTGTTATCATCCATCAGTACATCCTGCTAACTTCATCAGCAATAATCGCTGAAGCAACAAACAACAGCGACCACGCAAACCAACGCCAATTATTCTTAATCACATAGCCTCCTCTAGTAACATCATTTCTTTGGCATAACACTTAGCACACCAAGCATCATCATTCCTATCCAACTTGGCATCCTCAGGATACATATACTTATCGCACCCATTACATTGCACATCACACTCGAAGCAATCATTGTCATAGAGTTTAGACCCACAACTATTACAATGGCCACGAGAGAACGCATCACCCTCAGGATACATCAGTTACCATCCTGTCTAGGTGTACTAGACAACAACAAATAATACTCATACCAATTAGTTGGCATAACATTACGAGTTGTGACAGGGAAGAACCTGCGTTCCCTGCGTTGCCTGAACTTGCTACCATTACTAACTACCACGAAGCGACCTGCCCCACGATAGACCTTGCTTGTTGGTATTGGCATTGCTATCTCCTCCTTGAACTAACTTGCTAACACAAGTTTACTACACATCAGGCCTTGAGTCAAATATATTTCAGAGCGTACATCAGAACCAACATCAGAACCAACATACATCAGAGACAACATACTGACCGATTGTCTAGGCGTACTAGACAAATAAAACAAAATAGAACTAGCCCCCACCTTTCGGTGGGGGTAGTCCTTGCGTGATTACTTACTTGGCTGACTTGATTAGATTGTCTAGCGCGATATTCAGCGCGAGTGCAATTTTGTCTAGGTCGGCTCGTGTCCACTTACCTGACTCGATTGCTTTCACAATTTTGTCGGCACTTGAGTCCTTAGGCAATGTATTAGCCTTGCGTCTGTTGCGCTTGGCTATTACTGATGGGTGAGACTTGGTACTCACTTGCTTGAGTTGTGAAACTTTGTTCACATTATTCAACTCGGTGATTCCCATACCATTATCAAGATTAAACTTGATATCGGCAATGCTGATGCCCTCGGCATCAACTTTATCAGCACCCACACGCTCAATCATTCGACCTATTGCTAGGTAGCGATTGAGAGTGTCCTTGCCCACGATTGCCTTGCCGTTTAGTTGATTGTCAGGATGTTCGACAATCTCGCGCAATGGCATCCCTTGTTTAGTTGCTTGCATAACTGCAAGGCAAGCATCAGCAATGGGTGTCTTAGACGCATTAACAGCATCCACAATCGCACGCTCGGAATAGTGGGCTCTAACTACTAACCCAACTACCTCGGTAAGTGTGACCTCGGTTGTTACTTGTGTGTTACCTGACATATATGACCTCATTTGTGTCTATACAACAAGCACCTCAATTTGAGATGCCCCTCAATCGTCTAGTCGCCTAGACGGCTGAGGCACACCTCAAATAAGTAATCACGCTATGGAGTTATCTTTCATATTGCCCTGGTTCTCGGAGAGAGAGTGCGAGGCCTAATGAGAGCCCTTGCTTTAACCTCTAACGGAGTGACACTAACGACATTACACGATGCCCCCCCCTAGGTCAAATACCCCCTAATTCCCTCACAAAATAGGCGTGTCTAGGCCGTACTAGACACCCTCGGAGATAGTTGACCCACACACAAGCCCACACACCTAAAACCCTTGACCCAGGGTATTAAACTCCCAAAACCCTAGGACGCAACAGTCCCTTTTTTAACTTTTTGGGGTTATTTGCCTGCAACTGTGTATTGCTCTGACCTGCGGTTATATGGTTTTCAAAAGTTTTTTTGTTTTGTTGCGTTACCAAATGGTATGGTAACGGATTAGTATATATGTAAGGGTTTTTATTTCAGCCTGGTATTGAAGGCTGTAGGGTAGTTTATAGCAGACTCTTTGGAGAGTCTGCTTTATTATATATATATAATTATGATGGGATTTTTATGGCTGCTAAGGCTGGGGAGTTTCATCACGGTAAGGCTGCGTCGTTGCAGAAGAGGCAGGATTATCTTGTTTCTATTGGGCAGGGTATGACTAATGCTGATGCGTCTAAGGTGGCTGGGGTTTCTCCTGATACTGTGAAGTATTGGGTTAAGTCTGATAAGCAGTTTAGGGAAGAGTTGGATAACGCTCGGACAGAGCGCGATTCTGTTAGGTCGGGGGCTAAGGCTTCTGATAAGTTTGATATTGGGTTTGAGGATTTTTCGTCTAAGTATTTAGATATGAAAGTTTTTCCGCATCAAAGGAATTTTATTTCTTTGTTGGAGCAGGGTGAGCCTGAGTGGTTGCATCCT